>Ga0193738_1000857_pt1 | contig 13594 bp, 12 predicted proteins | sample L2a1metaG_FD_144927 | JGI IMG/M metagenome (GOLD analysis project Ga0193738, IMG submission 144927) | Soil microbial communities from a riparian zone of the East river system, Colorado, United States - L2a1 | ecosystem: Environmental > Terrestrial > Soil > Riparian zone | place: USA: East River...
ATATCGTATAAATTCGTTTTTTGTATAGCCATAACCAACAACATGAAGAAAACCCTACTCTTTACAGCATCCTTTTTATTTTTTTGCATCATATCATGGTCGCAAGGAACATTGAAAGGAAAAATCACTGACTCTGCTACAGCCAAGCCGCTTGGGTTTGCTACCATTACAGTTTTTAAAGCCTCAGATACCGCAATAATCACTTATCGTCTCAGCACACCTGATGGTGATTTTAAAGTTCCGGGAATTCCACTGGATATAAACTGTAGAGTAGTGATCTCCTATTCAGGTTATAGCATTTTCAGAAAAGAATTTACGATTACTGCTTCTCAATCAATTTTAGATATTGGCTCGATCTCTCTTACTACTGATGCAAAAACATTAGATGAAATATTGGTATATGCGGAGCGACCTCCCGTGATAATGAAAAAGGACACCATTGAATTCAATGCATCAGCTTTTAAAACATTACCCAATGCGCTGGTGGAAGATCTTCTGAAAAAATTGCCTGGTGTGATGGTGGACAGGGATGGAAATATTACCGTAAATGGAAAACCAGTGAACAGAATTTTAGTTGATGGGAAAACTTTTTTTGGCGATGATCCTAAAATGGCGACAAGAAATTTACCAGCCAATGTGATCGACAAAGTGCAAGTGACGGATGACAAAGAAGAAGCAATGAGGAATGGTGATGATAACCTCAATAATGTTGGTAAGGTTGTTAATATTACTTTGAAAAAAGGAGTTAAGAAGGGATGGTTTGGAAAAATGTATGCAGGCGGCGGAACTGATAAGCTTTACGAAGCAGGTGGTATTGCCAATGTTTATCGTGATACATTACAGGTAAGCGTACTTGGCTACATGAATAATCTAAACCGTACAGGCTTTAGTTATGGTGAGCTGATGCAGTCCGGAGGATTTGACCGCGTAAGAAGCAATAGTGCGAGCAATAGCACCAGCGTTTGGAATAATGCCGGCGGCAGTGGTATTTCGATCAACGGAATAAATTTTGGCGGTTCGCAAAGTTTTGGTGGTATTTCAACAAGCAATGGAATTGGTTTTAATATAAATCATGCGCCAAATAAAAAGCAATCGGTATATCTCCAGTATTTTAATGGGAATGTAAACAGTGACCGGCTGACGCATACAAATATTGCTCAATACAATGGAGATACCGTCATAAACACAACGACAAAACTTACAGGGGATTTCATCACTCATACCCATAATTTCGGAGTAGGTGCAAGATTGAAACCCGATTCTGTTACAAATATTCTTTTCAATGCGAGCTACCTTATCGGGTTACAGGATGAAGACCGCTTTAGCGATATCAGGGGGAATAATAGCAAGATCGGATCATTAAGTGATGGTGATGTAAACCAATATAACGATGCGGAAACACGTATCTATAGACACAACCTTGCAATCACACTTTTATCCAGGAAAAAGAAAGGGAGGAGATTTAACATCAATCATAATCTTGATATTAATAACCGGTTTAATAACTACGAATCGCAATCGGACATAAGCTATTATTATCCCCTTGCCTACGATAGTCTTTATTCACAATTAAGAATGGAAAGAATTCCAAGAACGGATGTGATGTTTATGTTCAATTACAGCGAACCTCTCAACAAGAATTTGACAATACGTCTTGCTGGTCGTTACGAATACGGCAAACTTCATAACGGTATAGGCACTTTTAACAGTGTTAATGGCAATGATAAATATGATACGTTGAACACTTCATTAAGCAGTGATTTCAGAAGGATCAGCAATCGTGCTTTTCTCGGAGCTGGTCTTGAGTATAAATGGAAGGATCTGACGATCACGCCATCTGTAAGATTTCTTAATCAGCATGTGAATAACCGAATGATCTCATCAAACACTTTAATAGAACAACAACAGTTTAATGTATTGCCGGTATTCTCTATTGTGTATAAGCAATTAAATTTGGGATATAACAGGGATATTATTCTTCCGGGATATAGTTCGCTTAACCCGGTTACTGATCTAAGCAATCCTTATTTTATTATGAAAGGCAATCCTGATCTCTTGTCTTCAAAAAGGGATAATATCAATCTTAACTATTATTACAACAATCCAAAAAGATATATTAATGTTGGCGGTTATGTTAGCGCCAGTTTCACCAATAATGATATTGTGCAAAGTATTTCCGTAGATGATAAGGGGGTGCAAACAAGTTACCCGGTGAATGTAAATGGAACTGAGAATTATAGCATGAACTGGAATATCAATAAGCAATACAAGAATAAGCAGAACAGAATTTTTATGTGGAATATAGGTAACTGGATGGGCGTTAACAGGAGTCTCATGTTTTTTAATGGAATTGAAAGCCGCCAAACTACTTTCAATTATAACCAATGGATGGGGATTGGTTTGAATCTGAATGATAAATTTGAATGGAACATGAATTATAGTTTCGGAAGAAATTTTACAAAATATACCAACCCTTATTTCCAGGAACTTAAAGTGAGCAGTTATGATTGGGGAAATGAACTTGTATTGCGATGGCCAAAGCACCTGATCTGGGAAACACAATTTTCCTATGCCTATAATGGAAGCATACCAAAGGGGTATCCAAAAGAAACTATTCGCTGGAATGGGGCTCTAAATATAACAATGCTAAAAAATGAAGCAGCGGTTTTAAAGCTTTCAGTAAATGATATTCTCGATCGAAATCAAAATATTTGGGTAAGTGCTAATAGAAACACAGTTACAACAACAGAAAATAATATCCTGGGTCGTTATTTCGTGGCGACATTTACTTACAATGTAAGACCAGCGGGAATGAAGAAAAAAGTAGGAGGCAGGGAAAGGTTGTTTAATTTCTAAAATTTTTCTATCACGCCAAGATTAAACAAAGCAAAGTCATATTTCACCGGGTCATTCTTGTCTAATTTCTTTAATGCATCAGTAAGCTCTATTGCTGCCAGCCAATCTACCTGTTTTCTTTTTAGCAAACCTAATTTTTTTGAAACTCTTGCTACATGTACATCAATGGGGCAAATAAGTTTTGAAGGGGAAATGTTTTTCCATAAGCCAAAATCTACTCCCTTATTATCATTTCTTACCATCCACCTCAAATACATATTTAATCTTTTGCAAGATGACTTTTGCAAGGGAGAAGAAATATGTTTTTCTGTTCTCTTTAAATGTTCTAATGAAAAAAAATATTTTTTAAAGTGAGTCAAACCATGTTCGGTATCAATCTCAGGAATCGGGAAAAAGGCAAATTCCAAAGAGCCGTGTTTTGAGTAATGCTGATGAAGAAATTCAATAAAGTAATAAAGATCATCTTCGTGAAAAGTGCGGTGTTTAAAACCTTTAAGCTTTTTCAGATCCTTGGCTGAATGATCTTTTATGAATGCATAAGGCGAATTATCCATTCGCTGCATTAATTCTTTACTCTTTGCAATAATTGTTGTCCTGTTTCCCCATGCAAATACTGCTGCAAAAAGCCCAGCGACCTCTATATCTTGTTTTTTAGTAAAAAGGTGAGGGATAGATATGGGATCATCTTTAATAAATGCCGGCTGGTTGTATTCTTTTACTTTACTATCCAGAAATTGTTTTAGGTGCACCGGCATCATGCAAATTTAGTAGTCAGCTTTGTGAAACTAACTATTAACATGCTGCGATGCCGGTGTGCTATGATTTTATACAGGATTCTGGCCACGGATAAGACGTAATAGTATCGCAATTACGGCTATCACCAATAATACATGAATGATAGAACCAGCATTAAAAACGAAAAATCCGAGTAGCCAGCCTATGATAAGTATCACAGCGACTACATACAAAAGTGAACCACCCATAGTTTTAAAGTTTTATACTGTGAAGTTTGCAATGACCATACCAAAGTAAGATTGCTTTCCTCAACAATAAAAACCCGATGAACTTCAGAGACTTTCAGAATCAATGAGCATTTTTTACCCCACTCTTTCCTAAAAATCAGTTTATCCAATTGCTTTTTTCAAATCCTCAATCAAATCACCTGCATCTTCAATTCCAATACTGAGGCGTATCAATGAATCACTTAAGCCATTTTTTATTCTTTCTTCTTTTGGTATTGAAGCATGTGTCATAGATGCGGGGTGATTGATAAGGCTTTCCACACCACCTAAACTTTCTGCCAATGAAAAAAGTTTTGTAGAAGAAAGAACTCTCATTGCTTCTTCAATGCTATCATCCTTTAATACAAAACTTAGCATGCCACCAAAATCACGCATTTGTTTTTTTGCAACAGCATGACCCGGATGATCTTCAAAACCGGGCCAATATACTTTTCCGATCTTCGGATGTTTTCTTAACCAATGTGCAATCGTTGCTCCATTCTCACAATGTGCTTTCATTCTTACATGTAGCGTTTTTATTCCTCGCAATACAAGAAAGCAATCCATTGGTCCTGGAACCGCACCGCAGCTTTTTTGAATAAAATATAATTTATCTCTCAGTTCAAGATTATCCATCATCAGCGAGCCTTGTATTACATCGCTATGTCCACCAAGATATTTGGTTACAGAATGCATCACGATATCAGCACCTAGATCAATAGGATTTTGTAGATAAGGGGATGCAAAAGTGTTATCAACGGCCAGCAAAATTTTTTTAGGTTTTGTAAGAGCAGCTACTGCAGCAATATCAGTGATATTCATTAATGGATTCGTGGGAGTTTCCAGCCAAACAAGTTTTGTTTTTCCTGTTATGGATGCGGCAATATTAGAAACCTTTGTCGTATCAACATAAATAAACTTGATACCGAATTTTTCAAACACTTTGGTAAATAAGCGATAAGTTCCTCCATACATATCATTGCCACAGATTACCTCATCACCGGGTTCTAATAATTTTATTACTGCATCAGTTGCGGCTACACCACTACTAAAGGCCAAAGCATATTTTGCATTCTCAATTTCAGCAAATGCTCTTTCCAGCGCTGTACGTGTTGGGTTTTGGCTACGGGCATATTCATAACCTTTGTTTTTACCGGGAGCCTCCTGTACATATGTACTTGTTTGATAGATAGGAGTCATTATCGCACCAGTAGATGGATCGGGTTCAGCTCCGGCATGAATATATTTTGTTGCTTCTTTCATGTTTAAATTTTGAATGTCTGCAAAGATGTGGAATATCAGGCAAATCGTTGTTTACCATTCATCATCGATAAAATTTCACTTAACAAAGACTTAACGGACAAATTGGACTGGTGCAAATCATGCTTCAGGTTAGTGAAAAGATTTTTGAAGCCAGTTTTTTAATGCTTTAGAAGTATTGGCCTTTTTTTATAACCTCTTACAAAATAACCTGGCGTTACCGATGACAGACAAACTGCTTTTCTTATGCAGCTAACTACTATAACTTGTACGTAGTCAGAATTTCTTAATCAAAAAAGTATAAACCATGAAAAAGTTAATAATCTTCACCTGCCTGTTTGCTGCACTTAGCGCATCGGCATCCAACCCTCCGGAAGTAAGTGAAAAAGTATTAAAAGCATTTAGTGAAACATTTATGAAAGCCACCGACATTGTATGGCATGAAGTGAGACATTTATATGAGGCAAGTTTCAAGCAATCTGAAATTATAACAAGAGCAATTTATGATAAAGATGGAAACTTGCTTAGAACAACTCGTTATTATTCACAAGAAAACCTTCCGATCAATATATTGACTAAACTACAAAAGAGATATGCTGGTAAATCTGTTTATGGTGTAACAGAATTATCTACGGAAGAACAGGTATCATACCACATAACAATGCAGGATGAGAAAAACTGGTATATTATCAAAGCAGATAATTGGGGAAGCCTTGAACTGGAACAAAAATATAGAAAAGCGTAGTAGTTTATAAGTGGAATATAAATAGCCATTTCGCCCTTGGTGGAATGGCTTTTTTATTTAAATAAGAAGGAAGAAGACAAATAACGCCAGTCATAATTGTCTGCTTCATGTGCAGGTTTCGCTTCGATCTTTTTATCAATTGCTTCGGGTTTAAGGATCTTTTCATCAACAAGTATCTTTTTTGCGTCCCTGATCACTTCCGTTATCTTTTCATTTTGTATCCATTGTTCCTGCGGCGGTTCAAAACCGGTTTTATCTTTTCGCCAAACGATCTCATCTGATAACTTATCTTTCATTGTTTCCCTTAACAACCATTTTGTCCAACCATTCCTGATCTTAAAGTTTGCCGGTAATGAAAAAATAAATTCAACTAATTCATGATCGAGAAAAGGCAAACGAACTTCCCGCCCATGCGCCATTGAGTTTCTGTCGGCATAACGAAGTAATTCTTCTAACCCGTGCATGCATGTATTAAAGTATAAGACCCCGTTAAGACTGAATATCTCCGGTGTGATATAATAAGCTTCTTTACTTTGTAATTGGGTAAAATCTTTTGTGAGATCTTCATGTCTTAATGCATTCAATAAAAAGTGTCTTTCTAAAAAAATGGTAGCAAACTCCGGAAATAAGGCGGCTATTCGGTTTTTCCATCCGAATTTTTCATTGATGCCTAATTGTTTTGCTGCATTCAATTCATTACTTGATGCAAGCGTTCTTTTTCTGAAAAGTTCCTGCCAATACCATTTATAGTATTTATGATAGCCGGCTAATGTTTCATCAGCACCTTGTCCATCAAGTAAAACTTTTATTCCGTTTTGTTTTGCTAATTCATACACTTTATACTGGGCATAAATACTGCTGGAGCTAAATGGTTCTTCCTGGTAATAAAAAAGTTTTTCAAGATCGTTATATAAGGCTGCTGCATCCGGTGTGGTTGTAAAATGCTGTAAGTGGAATTTATCAGCAACTAGTTTTGCAAATACTGATTCATCTTTTTTGAAGCCGGGGAAGATGGAGGTGAAAACCGTGAGTGGTGAATTTTGAGATGTAAGTGAATGGAGGGTTGCAATTATTGATGAACTATCCAATCCTCCGCTTAGACTTGTGCCAATAGCCACATCACTCCTCAATCTTCTTTGGACGGATCGCTGGAAAAGAAAACCAAATTGTTCAATCGCTTCGGCATCATTGATCTTTTTATTTTCATTTTCTACGTCAATATCCCAGTAATTGGAAATTGAAAGTTGAAAGTTGGATGTTGAAAATTTAAGAAAAGAAGCTGGAGGTAGTTTGGAAATATTTTCAAAAAAAGTTTCTTCCGGAATATTTGGATTGTCTACATAACCGATCGTTAGATAATTAAAAAGCAATTTCAGGTTCACTTTTCTTTCAATACCGGCTGCCCATAACGCTTTCATTTCTGATGCAAAAACAAATTGCTCGTTATCTAAGAAATAAAAAAAAGGTTTCTCACCAAACCTGTCCCTTGCCACAAAAAGCTCTTTTTCTTTTTCATCCCAAATAGCAAAAGCAAACATGCCATCAAAACGATCGACACATTCTTCTTTCCAGCAATCATAAGCAGCAACGATCACTTCCGTATCCGATCTTGAAATAAAAGAATAGCCTTTTTTTTGCAGCTCTTCTTTTAGTTCAATGTAATTGTAGATCTCACCATTGTGAATGATGGTGTAGCGTTGGAGATAATGCATTGGTTGATTGCCGGCATTGCTAAGATCGATGATCGCAAGTCTGCGATTTCCCAATGCAGTTGTTGAATTCACCCAGTGTCCTTCGGCATCTGGTCCGCGGTGAGCCAGTGCATCCGTCATTTTTTTTACACGGTCTGCTGTGACAAGTGAACTATTATTGGAGATGATCCCCGCTATTCCACACATATATGTAAAGTAAGTAAATTAATACCTGAATAGCGAATGGCTCGCAGATGATACGATAAGAACTTCTGTGTAAATCTGTGGGGAGATTTAAAAGAGGAATAGAATTGTTACCGCACAAGAGTGCGATGCAAGAGCAGTTTAACCAGGGAACAAAAGCCAGGAACAAAAATTAAAAACTCACAGGAAGTTGTGCTTTTACATCATCCCAAAGAAAGATCAGCGCTGTACTTTTCTCTGATTTTTTTTCGCATGCAATCGTGAAGTATTCTATAGCGAGATTTGTTTTTTCAACAGAGACCTCAAACTGCATCAGGTCCTTTTGCCTGTTTTGTTCAAGACCCCAGCTATATAAATTTGAATTGAGAACAAATGTCCATTTTGTTTCCTGCGGAATACAGTACAAGATATAACGACCGGGTTTGACGGTTTTGCCGGCAACAGTTGCAGCAGAAAAGAATTCTATTTCTGTAGATTCATTAGCGCCCAGCCGCCATGGCACATCATACTGTATAAGCCCACCAAAAACTTGTCGTCCTTGTTTTTGCGGGCGACTATAAATAATTCTCATTAATGGTGGTGTAGTTGTTTTGCCTGCCATTTTTAATAACGGATAATCAGTAGGGAAATACACCATATCCATTGGCGAACGGTCAGGATTGGTATAATTGCTGACGGGGGGAAGCACTTTTACAGTTGCTTCCGATTTTGTTGGAGTATCAATACCAGCAGGTTTTTTTTCACGTTCAGTGCAACTTAAAAAGATAACTGGTAACAGTGCAGCTAATAAAATTTTTTTCATAGCTCTTTTATAAAGTGATTGGCAGGGAAACTTTCACTTGTTCCCATGCAATGTTCAGCGAAATTCCGTTGGGGGATTTTTCAAAAAACATTGACATACTTTCAACAACTTCATTTGTTTTTTGTGCTGGCACATCTGTTCTAAGCACATCTTTTTTTGAATCGTATTTAAAAGCACCCCAGGTATCGGTGTCCTTGTTGATTATCATCGTCCATACGTTTTCACTAACGATCCCGTAAAGAGTATAGCGGCCTTTTGAAACTTTTTTTCCGCCGATCTTTACATCTTTATAAAATTCTATTTCGGTCGCTTCATTAGCACCCAGCCTCCACACTTTGCCATACTCCACTAACTCACCGAAAACTTTTCTGCCTTGTTTCTGCGGACGGCTATAAAGTATCCTGACAACAAGAGGTTCAGTTGCTTTATTTTGAATTTTAAGAATTGGATAATTATTAGGATAATAGCTTACATCCATCGGTGATTTATCGACTTCGGGAACCTTGGATGATTGTGAAAAGGAAAAAGAGAAAGAAATAAGTAAACAAACTAGAATGGAAGTTTTGCGCATAATTGAGGTTTAAAATGACAAAAATAACAGTTTCATAGTCTATGACGAATTTATGGGCGGAATCGTTCGCTACTGATCAAATTGTTTCATAAAATTCACAGTCATTAATTTAAGCTCAGGGAAAAATAACTGGTATAAACTCTTTAGTTGATCATAATGCTCATTGAACAGGCGATAGGCAGTATCACTTTCTTCAAGGTATTTTGCCCTGTGCACCACACCTGCAAGACTTTTTTCTATTCCCTGCCTGTACCTATAATTATATAACCAGTTTTGTGCTTTCATATACGGGTACATCCTATTGAATTTTTCAGGGAATTGATCTGTGAACTGGTCAAGCAATGAGTACGTATTAATTGTAAACGCTTTTAAACTTTCATCTGTAAACTCGTTTTCATCAAGGGCAAGAAAATGATCATATATCACATCCATCAATGCGCCAGCATATAGTCTATATGCAGGCCGGAAGATCTCCTTTGCTTCTTTCGTTACCGGGTGAATATCCGTAAACCGATCGATCTCCCGGTGTACTGCAATTCCTTGTTGAATTTGTTCCGAATAATCATACTTTCTTTTCCCTTTTATAAAATCGCTGATCATGTTGCCCACCAATATGCCCGGCTTATTAAAAGACAGGTATGCATGCGCCAAATAGTTCATAGGCTAAAGATAATACGAAAGAAAAGGGCAGTTGTTACATGTTTATATCGATCCAGTAGCGCTTTGTTCATTTGTTATAAAAACTTTCACATTTCACGGGCATACTAGCATACAGGATGAATGGGATTTAAAATAGTTTGACGGTATTAATAACGGATACATGTTCACATTCGTTCTTATTCTTTCACTTGTATTAACAATCGTGTCCATCAATCACAATTGGCTTGTCACTGGGTGTAACGAAATCTATATTTGGATCGTCAAACTGATACAAAAGAAATAACAAGTAAAAATTCATCTAAAACCAATTAAACTTTTGAGATATGAAGAAGATATTTTTAGTGCTGGGTCTTGTAGCAACAATGGGAGTCTGCAGTGCGTACCCGAGTGAAAGAGTTTCACAGAAAGTGCTGGCATCATTTAAAACTGAGTTTACAACTGCACAAAATGTAGAATGGGAAACTGGCACCAACTATTTCAGAGCCGCATTTACAATGAATGAGCAGAGGATATTTGCTTTTTATAATGTAGAAGGAGAATTGTTGAGTATTGCAAGATATATCAGCTCAATTCAGCTGCCCATCACTCTTTTCAGCGATATAAAAAACAATTATAGCAAATACTGGATCAGCGATCTCTTTGAAGTAAGCAATAACGAAGGCCTTCATTATTATGTAACACTTGAAACGGCAGATTCAAAATTGGTGATGCGTTCAAGTAATGGTGGAAGCTGGAGTACATATAGTAAGAACAAAAAGATCTGACAAGCAAGTTAGTTTTGGTGTGTGGTAAATTAAGAGCCCTGGTATTATAGCCTGGGCTTCTTATTTTAAATAAACGATGAACATCGCCAGACGTTAATCACTTTAACAGATGCCTCCACTAATCACAATTCAATTGACTTCAGTTATATGTTCTGGTATATTCGCTATACATCACTCGCCTTACTTATCCTTCCAAATAATTCGAAAAAACCATAAACCATTAAACCTTTGAATATGAAAAAGACATTTTCGGCACTGCTTGCATTTTTACTAATTGGCATCAGTGCTGCAATGGCAAGTGAAAGACCAGATATTGATCCCAAAATTTTATCTGCATTCCAAAAAGAATTTTCTTTTGCAAAAAATGCAAAGTGGGAGGTAAAGGGAAGTTTAACCCAGGTATATTTTTTATTAAATGACCAGGGAGTCTCTGCCTGGTATAATTCAGATGCAGAGTTAGTGACCACAGCAAGAAACATTCTTTATAACCAGTTACCGATCTCAGTTATCAGGGCACTGGAAAAAAAGTATGCTGGTGCAGATTTCGTCGGCATAACTGAAATAAGTCGTAATAATGAGACGTATTACCAGATACGGGCAGACGAAAGGAATAAAAAATTTTTATTAAAAGTAAGCCCTGCAGGCAATATCAGCGTATTAAAAAAAATCAGGTAAACTCAGTTCTTTCGAGAGCATGTGGTGTGCCCCCGACCTCTTAGTCGGGGTTTTTATTTTTAATCTATATTTCTAAAAAATTTATTTTTGCAGGCTTCCCGCATTGTCTCACCTTATTGTGATCTGAAGGCGGATCTTTAAAAAATCATAAAATGAGTAAAGGCCCCGTTTCACAATTTATTCAACATCATTATCGTCATTTTAATGCAGCCGCATTAGTAGATGCTGCTAAAGGCTACGAACAACATTTATTGGAAGGTGGCAAAATGATGGTAACACTTGCCGGTGCCATGAGTACAGCAGAGCTTGGTATTTCCCTGGCGGAAATGATAAGGCAGGATAAAGTGCATATCATTTCCTGTACTGGCGCCAATTTAGAAGAAGACATCATGAATCTTGTAGCACATAGTCATTATAAAAGGGTTCCTAATTATCGTGACTTAACGCCGCAGGATGAATGGGATCTTTTGGAAAATCATTATAACCGTGTCACCGATACTTGCATTCCCGAAGAAGAAGCATTCCGCCGCATTCAAAAACACATACATAAATTATGGAAAGATGCCGATGATAAAGGCGAAAGATATTTCCCGCATGAGTTCATGTATAAAATGTTGCTTAGTGGCGTACTGAAAGAACATTATGAGATCGATATAAAAGATAGCTGGATGATGGCGGCAGCGGAAAAAAATCTTCCGATCGTTGTTGGCGGATGGGAAGACAGCACGATGGGAAATATTTTTGCTTCATATATTATAAAGAACCAGATGAAAGCCACAACCATGAAAAGCGGAATTGAATACATGGTATGGCTGGCAGATTGGTACAGGCCTAACAGCGCAGGCAAAGGAGTTGGGTTCTTTCAAATAGGTGGCGGTATTGCCGGCGATTTCCCTATTTGTGTTGTGCCCATGATGTACCAGGATCTCGAATGGCACGATGTACCTTTCTGGAGTTATTTCTGCCAGGTAAGTGATTCTACAACTTCATTCGGTTCTTATTCCGGTGCAGTGCCAAATGAAAAGATCACCTGGGGTAAATTAGGAATTGACACTCCAAAATTCATTGTTGAAAGTGATGCAACGATCGTAGTGCCATTGATATTTGCTTACTTGTTGGGATGGTAATAAAAGTTGATACTACATTTATGTAACCAACTTTTGTAATTCTATTGAGCAATAAAAAAACTACGGATTTATTCGGGCTTTATCGTAATCCCGGGGTCTGCCATTAGCATGTTTATATTTGTATATGGTCTCCAGGCAAGACCCCGGGCGGACTGACCTATTTCCGCATCTGGCTTTTCTGATGCCCATTATCACAATGCTATGAAAAGTATTATAAGCAATCACTTAATAAAATGATACTTAAATGAGAACTTTTATTTACGCTATAATGGTTTGTGCTACCTCTACCTATTGTTTGTCATGTGGAGACATGTTAAATAAAAAGATAAAAATATCCGGCAATTATTATTTACTTGAGAATGAATTCAGAGGTGGATTATCTGTCTATTTCAGATCATCTGAGGGTGATTTTGTTGAGCGAATACCTGCAAGAGTTGTAGAATATGGGTTTGATGACAATTTTATAATTGCTAAATGTAGTGTTGATGATACGATTAAAATTTATATTATCGATAGGAAGAAAGATTCTCATTTCGCTGAGCCAGTAGATTACCTAACTGGACCATTTAATATCTCACAATATGATTCAATGGATCATTCTAGAAACTTGCGTATTAAGTTCAATAAAATTTAGGGGTATATTACGCCGCCGTTGTTGGTGGTCAAAAATAAAATACTGCAACTTTCAAACTCTAAGTATCAACAACCGATCTAAGTTCACCTCTATCCAACAATAAAAAACCCAGATCTATTAAGGATAGCTTTAATGATTATATTCACCATCTCCTGCCTGCACAATCAGCAATCGACATAGGGGTTCTATTAAATTTATACAAATGAAAAAATTATCATTGATACTTTTAATGATTGGCTATATGCTCTGTTCACAAGAGATGAAAGCACAATGGGTGTATAAACTCAATGCAAAGGGTGAGGTAAGGATCGTATACGAGGTCCCGAGACTATCGCAACCGGCTACGAACAGTAATGCTGTACCTCCACCCACCGAACGTATGGTGAAAACGAATACTACTTCTAATGCGGGAAGCAATATAGTCGCCGTTGAGTACGCATATTCCGAAGGTTTTACTGTCGTCGAAGAATATCCGGGTAATGGTAAATGGGGTTTTATGCGAATGCAAAATGTCAGAAGCCTGGGAGATCCTTTCGGGAATTTTCAGGATGCGAAGAAGTTCCGGGAGGGAATGGCCGGAATAAAACTGAATGGCAGGTGGGGG
>Ga0193738_1000858_pt1 | contig 13576 bp, 4 predicted proteins | sample L2a1metaG_FD_144927 | JGI IMG/M metagenome (GOLD analysis project Ga0193738, IMG submission 144927) | Soil microbial communities from a riparian zone of the East river system, Colorado, United States - L2a1 | ecosystem: Environmental > Terrestrial > Soil > Riparian zone | place: USA: East River...
AGCAAGGTCACCGGCATCTCCCAGGCCGGGCACAATATAACCTTTGGCGGTCAATTCTTCATCTATATCACCGCACCAAATGGTAACGGAAGGATCTTCTCTTTTTACATATTCAATTCCTACAGTACAGGCAATGGCACAAACAACATGTATTTCTTTAGGAGGCCCTTCTTCTTTTAAAACATGGATCGTTTTTACGAGTGAAGCACCGGTTGCCAGCATTGGGTCAGATATGATCAGGATTCTGCCTTCAAGTTCAGGACAGCTCATGTACTCAAGACTGATCTCAAAACTGCCATCTTTTTCGTGTTTGCGGTAAGCTGCGGCAAAAGCATTATCAGCTTTATCAAAATAATTAAGCAACCCGTTATGCATAGGTAAGCCAGCCCGAAGAATAGTCGCAAGTACCGGTTGATCTTTCAATACTTTACTGGTGGCTGTTCCAAGCGGGGTCTCAACTTCTATTTCTATAAAAGGTAAAACTTTGCTTATCTCATAAGCCGCTATTTCAGCAATACGTTCGAGGTTATGCCGAAACCGCATCCTGTCCTGTTGAATATTTATATCACGCAGTTCATTTATCCAGTTACTGACAAGAGAATGCTGTGCGCCCAGGTTTACAATCACAGTTTTGATTTTATTCCGAAGGAACTCCTTCGGAGGATTTAAGATTCCGGATTGACGATTAAGAACGCTTTCGTCCAAAATCTAAAGCGGTACTTTTACAAATCTAAAATCTTAAATCCGCAATCTAAAATCAAAATGATCTATCGAGCAGTAGGAGTTTTATTCTCCGATTCCGGGTATTCAATTGCCTTTTCTGAGTTTCATGAAAATGCCGGTTTGTGGACGTTTGAATTAAAAACAGGTACTTCAATTCCCTCAGGGAATAGCATTTCATTAATTGAAAAATTTATTGAAGAAAATAAGTTACAATACCAGGTAGCACTCATTACAGTGCATGCAGAATCCCCGGGTACATTATTTAGCGGGCCTTCTATTGCAGCTGTCACCGGTTTGCCTGTTATCACGGATCTTTCAGCGCTTGACCTGGAGCTTGGGGGGAATGGAGAGTTTTACAATACTGCCTCAAAAAAGCTAACTATTTCAGTTGAAAACCTGACTGGCCTGAATAAAACGATCTGCGTGGCTTTTATGGGTATTCTTCGCTGGCGGGAAGAATATAATTTTTTATCTTCCGTTACCGGCGCAAGTCGCAGTAGTATTGGTGGCGCTGTATGGCTGGGACAAGAGGCCTGATGTTATTCATTTTAACCAGAAGATTTTTAATTCTCCTGTTTCAGAATTTTAATTGAAAACTTGTTATGCAAAAGTCTGCTGTCAAAAAGGTAAAAAGATCCGTAAACGGAAATGGCCATTTAAAATACCCGGAACCGGGGTCGAAACAGGAAAAGCAGGTTTTCAAAAAACTTCAGGATAAGCTACGCAGCCACTTTGAGTTGGTTTTTTCCGACCGGCAGGCGCCCTGCACAGTAGTGGTCATTCCTTCGCTTTCAATGGACCAGGAAATACTATCGAAGATCAGTGGTATCAATCATTACGAGGAAAGGCTGCTTTGTATGCTTTTGTTATTGCGTATGCCACGTACGAATGTAATTTATGTTACCAGTGAATCGATCGATCCTGTAACAATAGATTATTACCTGCATTCATTACCCGGAGTTACGGGTTATCATGCTATGCGCAGACTTACCTTGCTGAGTTGTCAGGACTCTTCTTCGAAACCGCTCACGCAAAAAATATTAGAACGTCCCCGTATCATTGAACGTATCCGTCAGGCCATTTTACCGGATCATGAAGCACACATGGCTTGTTTTAATGTGACCTCGCTGGAAAGAACACTTTCCGTGCAGTTACAAGTTCCGGTTTTCGGTTGCGATCCTGATCTATACGAACTTGGCAACAAAAGTAATGGGAGGAAGATCTTTCGCGAATGCGGGCTGCAAGTCCCGTTCGGATTTGAAGACCTTCATTCAACCCGGGATATTTTGGAAGCGCTTACCGCATTGAAAAAACATGATCCTGGAATAAAAAAAGCTGTTGTAAAAGTAAATGATGGTTTTTCCGGCGATGGCAATGCGATATTTTCTTTCGTTGAGTTGGGAAAAAAAGGTGATAGTAAAAATTGGATCAGGGAAAATTTGCGACAAAATTTAAAAATAGTTTCGGATGATCTTTCTTACGATATGTTCATGGAAAAATTTAAGCAGATGGGTGGGATCGTCGAAGCGTTTGTTGAGGGTAAAAGAAAGGCATCTCCATCTGTACAGTGCCGTATCATGCCTGATGGCAAATGCGAAGTTCTTTCGACACATGACCAGGAGCTGGGTGGAGAAAGCGGACAGGTGTATATAGGTGCTCATTTCCCAGCAACAAAGGAGTATGCAATTGATATTGGCAAAATGGGAAAACAAGTGGCTGAGGTGCTGCGTAACAAAGGTGTGTTGGGACGGTTCGCTATAGATTTTATATCTGTAAAGGGAAAAAAAGCCCGCCCCGATGACCCCCGCCTGAATAACTCAGTCGGGCAGGCGGTCGGACGGGGATGGACACATTACCCGATAGAGATCAACCTTCGCAAAGGGGGTACTACACATCCTTATGTCACGCTGCAGTTTCTAACTGATGGCAATTATAAAGCAGATGAAGGTTTGTATTATACTGCTAACGGGCAAGTGAGATATTATTTCTGTTCCGATAATCTTAAAAGTGAACAATTCCACGGGCTTACTCCTCATGACCTGATCGATATCGCTATGATGCATGACATTCACTATGATGGAACATCACAAGAAGGTGTGCTCTTTCATCTTATCGGGGCCTTATCACAGTTTGGTAAACTGGGAGTGGTCTGCATCGGCAGCTCGCCTGAGCGGGCAGTTGAATATTATAACAAGACTGTTGAAGTTCTCCAGTTGGAAACAGTTCATCCATTGCACACTCACTGATTTTCATTTTAAAAAACTTTTTAAAAACAAGTTATCCTTAAATTTAAAGGATAAACCACCACCATGCATACCAAAGAACAACTGAAAAAAATTTCAGAAGCCTATTTCCAGGCATTAAGAGACAAAAATTTTTCGGCAATTCCATTTAGCGATGATATCGCATTCAGGGCCCCGCTTGCACCCGGTGGCTCGGGAAATCCTATAAAAGGAAAACAAAATGTATTTGAACAATGGTGGAAACCATTAGCGCCGGCACTGGATGGAGCTACTATTAAGATCGTCGATCATTATTACAATGAATCAATGACCGAATTAATTACAAAAGCAGAAATAACAATAGCATTGTTGGGTGTTACATTGCGTGCAGCGGACCGGTTCATAATAAATGATGAGGGAAAGATTACAGAACAGGAAAATCATTTTGATGCGAGCCCGATGAAAAGTTACATTCATCACATTGGCCTGCGTTCAATGGATTTTAATGTCACAAAGGATTTTTATGGAAATACTCTCGGTTGGAAGTTAGTGATGGATAAACCTGACCTGATCATCTTTTTGACCGGCAGTGTTTTTATAGCTTTTAAAAAAGCAGATCCAAGAGATACACAATATTCAACATTCAGTCCTTTTGAGGTCGGACTAGATCATATTGCCATCACCTGCGAGACAGAAGTGGAATTGCATCGATTTACTAAAAAAATAACTGATGCCGGAGTTGAAAATACAGGAGTTAAACTGGATGCTGCCTTAAATAAGCTATATGTTGCTTTCAAAGACCCCGACCGCATAGCATGGGAATTCTATATGAAATAGATAAAGGTTTTTGCAAAGTTTTATTGGTCGTTTTCGGAAGTCGAAATTCCTTCAATTTCATACATATTCCTTTATTTTATAAGTCTTTAAGAAATCATTAATTTCAGCAAGCAAACACCAGGAGAACAACCACCAAACTAATTTTTCACAATTGCCATCGATGGGTAATAATACTGCCATAACATCACTTAAAGAGAAAATTGATGACCTCAACCAGCAGGCCTGGGAGGTTAGGGTAACTGATTTGCCTAAGTCATTTGAATTGAGCCAGGAATCAGTAAAACTGGCCCGAAGTATTAATTATCCAAAAGGTCTGGCGGAAGGTCTTCGGTCATTAGGTTTCTCCTATGTCCGGTTTTCTAAAAATGACGAAGCAGCTCCACTTCTCAAAGAGTCTCTTTCTTTATTTCAATCTTTGAATGATCTTAAAGGACAAGCAGTGATTTACGAATACCTGGGGATAATAGAACGTAATTGGGGAAACTTAGGTGCGTCATTGGATCTCCTGCTTAAGGCAAATGAAATAATTCTGCAAACCGGTCCTCCGGAAATTGAAATCACCTGTAGTTACCAGTTAGGTGTTACTTATAAGCATCTCGGCGATCATGAAAATGCACTTGATTATTTATATAAGACACTTTCGCTTGCCAAAAAAATAAACTACCCATTGATGGAAGCCTATGCCACCAATATCATCGGCTCCATCTATTTTGACAATGGTAATTATAACCAGGCATTGGATTGTTATCAGCAAGGTTTAATTATTCGCCGGCAATCGCATGACAAGTGGGGAGAAGCCGGAAGCCTGGATAATATCGGTTTCACTTATCTGAAACTAAATGCTCTCGATAAAGCGATAGAATATTGCAAAAAAAGTTTGGCAATTTGCCAGGACAGCGGCGATAAAAAAGGAGAAGCGAATGCGTTGCTTCATCTTGGTGAAATTTATGAGCAGGCCGGCGATATCAAACAGGCTGCAGGGTTTTCAAATGAAAGCCTCGAAATAAGAAAAGACAGGGGAGACAAAAGAGGGGAAACAGAAGTATTATTATTTCTTGCCCATCTGTATAAGAACCGAAACGATGTTGAAGATCATCAAATTTTTGAATGGCTTTCCGGCGCTTTAAAAATTGCTGACGAAATAAAGGCACAGGACCTTTTGAGCAAAGCATATTATGATCTACACGAGTACTACCAGCAAAAAGGGAAATTTAAAGAATCGCTTGTTCAACTGGAAGCTCACTTTCAAATAGAAAAGGAACTTCATAAAAACAGCATCAATCAAAAAATTTCCAATCTTGAAATTTCTCACAAAGCAGAAGTAGTAAGCCAGCGTAATAAAGAATTGACTGAGCTAAATGAAAAGATCAAAAAAGCAAATGAAGAATTAAAGATAGAAGCTTCATTGGAAAAGATCCGTTCACGTTCATTGGCCATGCATAAGAGTGATGAGTTGAAAGATGTGATCACAGTGGTGTTTGAAAAATTAAAAGAACTGGGGTTGGTGTTCGAAGATGTAGGTATTTATTTATTCACAGAAGGTAAAAAAGATTCTGTTATATGGGTTGCTGCACCAGATCTTTTGTCTGCACCTATTCTCGTAAATCTTCCCTATTCAGAAAAAATTTTTGAGGAAAGTGAGATCTTCAGGGATTATTGGATGGCAAAAGAAAAGCGAGAAAATACTTTTAATAAGACCTACTCCTACAATGACAAGAACCGGTATTTCGATTATTTGGAAAAGAGTAATGAAACTGATCAGGTACCTGTGAGTGTAAGGGAATTTCAAATGCAGGCGCCAGGCTATACGGCTACATTAGTAACGGAAAAACATTCGGCAATATGGATCGATAGCTGGTCCGGGCAAACTATTTCTATAGCGGAATTTAATGTATTAAAACGTGTAGCGAGAGTTTTTGAACAGGCTTATACCCGTTTTCTCGATCTGCAAAAAGCAGAAGCACAGACAAGAGAATCACAAATAGAACTCGCTCTTGAAAGAGTTCGTGCAAGAACAATGGCCATGCAGAAAAGCGATGAGCTTCGTGAAGCTGTTCTTGTGATTTATGAACAACTGCAACAGTTGAATTTTGATTCGAAAGCCTGCAACATTATCATTATTGATAAAGGATCCGGCAGTGCCCGGTATTGGGTGTCAGGTTTTACGCAGGAAATTTTTCCGGAAAGTTATACGGTGCCATATCTTGATCATCCTTACCAGGATGCATTGTTGAACCCCTGGAAACAAGGTGACAAGTATGTGGTATATGAATATGCCGGTAAGATGAAACAAAGTTTTGATGAGATCTTTTTTACCCAAACTGAATTTAGAAACATACCGGAAGAGGCAAAAAAAGTAATGATTGGCTTAAAGTCTGTGAAGCTATCAACAGCTTTCATTAGCTATGGTGCCTTACAGGCTTTAGGAGCCGAACCTCTTTCAGAAGAAAAAGCAAATATTCTTAAACGCTTCGCAAAAGTTTTTGAACAGACCTATACAAGGTTTCTTGATCTTCAAAAAGCCGAAGCACAGGCAAGAGAATCACAGATAGAGGCAGCATTGGAAAAAGTAAGGTCCCGTTCACTGGCTATGCATAATGCCAACGAGCTGGGGGAAGTGGTAACGGTAATAGTTGAAAAGTTAAAGGATCTCGGAGTGGTACTGGACGCTAATGGCGTAGTTCTCTGTACTTATTTCCAGAATTCAAAAGATGTGATGCATTGGATTGTTTCTCCCGACTATAGCATGGCAGGTCATTACCTGTTGCCCTATTTTGATCATCCCATTTTTAACGCTGCCTGGCAATCAAAAGAAAATGGCGATGAGTATTTTTCACGAGCCTTTTCAGTTGCAGAGAAGAACAGTTTTTTTGAACACGCCTTTGAGCATTCTGATTACAGGCATTTCCCGGATGAGTTTAAACAATGGATATTTCAAAATGACAAGCACATCCTCTCCTTTGCATGGCAAAAAAATTCAGCCATACTTATTCCTTCTCATACAGGCGTGCTGCCTTCGGAAGAGGATGTCGCGATATTGAAAAGATTTTCAAAAGTTTTTGAGCAGTCTTATGTTCGCTTTCTCGACTTGCAAAAATCCGAAGCGCAGGCAAGAGAAGCACAGGTAGAAGCTTCACTGGAAAGAATTCGAGGTAAAGCGATGGCTATGCATAGTACGGAAGAAATCGACGAAGTACTCGAAGTCTTATTTGACCAGTTTGATGTATTAGGTATTGTTCCGATGTCAACACACCTGACTTTGATCAACCTGGAAACGAATTCCTTCACATTCAGGGAAACGGGAAAGGGAGGCCGTAAAAGTTTTGGTGAACAAACAGTACCTATCGATTCGATGGATATTTGGAAAGATGCTGCTGACAGATGGAGAAACATGGAACCTTTGTCTTTGAATAAACTGCATTTCCCAAAAGAATCACTCACAATAGTATGGCAGGTATTTCATGAATCGTTTGCTTCTATGCCTGAAGGTCATAAAATAACTCCCGAAGATTACCCGGATGGGATTTACCATACTGCAGGCAATTGCAAATTTGGTTATATCGGGATGAACCAGGTCAGGCCGGCGACAGAGGAGGAGGAGCAGATCGTGCTGAAATTTGCCGTTGAATTTGGAAGGTTGTACCAGCGATATCTTGACTTGCAAAAAGCGGAAGCGCAAACAAAAGAAGCAAGGATCGAAGCGGCATTAGAAAGAGTAAGAAGCAGAACAATGGGTATGCAAAAAAGTGAAGAGCTCAAAGATGTGATCCAGGTTATATATGAACAATTCGTGCACTTAAATATTCATATTGAACATACAGGATTTGTTATGAATTATAAGGCAAGAGATGATTATGATATCTGGATAGCTGATCAGCTCGGGGTTCCGTCTCATGTAACAATTCCTTATTTTGATTCTGTCTATTACAATCGTTTTAATGAGGCAAAGAAAAAAGGAGAGGATTTCTTTGCCGCCAACCTGGATTTTGAAGAGAAAAATAGGTTTTATCAAAAGATAATTGAGCATGTTCCTGGGTTACCCGAGGAAACCAAGGAATTTCTTTTTAGCGTCCCCGGTCTTGCAATATCAACTGTATTGTTAGAGAATGTTTGCTTGTACATCGAGAATTTTTCGGGTACTCCTTATTCAGATGAAGATAATGCTACTCTTATGCGCTTTGGAAAAGTGTTTCAGCAAACCTACACCCGTTTCAACGATTTAAAACTTGCAGAAGCACATGCATTGCAGGCAGAAGAAGACCTGGTAAAACTGCAACGGGAAAAGAAACGTGCCGAAGATGCATTATCCGAATTACAGGTTACACAAAAGCAATTGATCCAGGCAGAAAAAATGGCAAGCCTTGGTGAGCTCACTGCGGGTATCGCACATGAAATTCAAAACCCGTTGAACTTTGTGAATAATTTTTCTGATGTAAATAAAGAGTTATTGGTGGAAATGAAAGAGGAGATGGAAAAAGGAAATACTGAAGAAGTAATAGCCATTGCAAATGATATTATCAGCAATGAAGAAAAAATAAATCATCATGGTAAACGGGCAGATGCAATTGTAAAAGGCATGCTGCAACATTCACGAAGCAGCAGCGGAGTAAAAGAACCAACCGATATCAATGAATTAGCAGATGAGTATTTGCGGTTGGCTTATCACGGATTAAGAGCAAAAGACAAATCATTTAATGCCACTATGAAAACCGATTTTGATGAAGCGATCGGTAACATCAATATTGTGCCACAGGATATTGGTCGTGCAGTTCTCAATCTGATCACCAATGCATTTTATGTGGTGGCAGAAAAGAAGAAACAAATGCCCCCGTCCCCTAAAGGGGGGAATGGAAGTACTCTCAATGATTACGAGCCAATAGTAACTGTCACAACTAAAAGACTCGACTCCCCTTCAGGGGATGGGGGCAAAGTTTTGATTTCTGTAAAGGATAATGGCAGTGGTATCCCGCAAAAAGATCTGAATAAAATATTTCAGCCATTCTTTACAACAAAACCAACAGGGCAGGGAACAGGACTGGGCTTGAGTTTAAGTTATGATATTGTAAAAGCACACAATGGTGAGATAAAAGTAAAGACAAAAGATGGTGAAGGAAGTGAGTTTGTAATTTTATTACCCGTTGTCTGAATTGGGATTTATGAGATGCATAGGAATTATGAGAAATATTTTTAATCCCATTCATCCCATAAATCCTGTAAATCACAGTTCAGACGATTTTTGATATTGTAAAAGCACACAGTGGTGAAATAAAAGTAAAGACAAAAGATGGTGAAGGAAGTGAGTTTGTAATTTTATTACCCGTTGTCTGAACTGGGATTTATGAGATGCATAGGAATTATGAGAAATATTTTTAATCCCATTCATCCAATAAATCCTGTAAATCACAGTTCAGATTTGTGATATTGTAAAAGCACACAGTGGAGAAATAAAAGTGTTGACAAAAGATGGTGAAGGAAGTGAGTTTGTAATTCAATTACCAATCGATCAATAACAGTTATGAATAGCCGCAAGGAAAAGGACGTGTTAAAACGAAATGCTGAACTGAAGCGGCAGCTTGCAGCTAATGTCCGGAAATTAGAAATTGAAACCGGCCTGGAAAAAGTGAGGGCTGTTGCTTTGAAAATGAAGAAACGGGCAGATATGCTGGAAGTCTGTAAAACAATTTCGCAACAACTGAAATTATTGAATGTAAAAGAGATCAGAAATATACAGACAGCTATTTTCTATCCGGACAAAGGAACTTATATCAACTACGAGTATTATGCAAAGCATAAAAAACGACTAACCACTAACGTCAATTACACACTTCATAAAGAGCATAAAGCATTTGCCAATAAAATGCTTAAAGGCGCCGGTGAATTTTACATACATAGTTTTAAAGGAAAGAAGTTGAAGGACTGGTATGCTTATCAGAAAACCACCGACCAGTTTGCCGATAAATATCTTGAAAAGGCCGAATCGCTCAATTACTACATGTTTTCATTGGGTGAGGTTATGCTGGGTATTTCAACATATCAACCGTTAAGTGAAGAAGAGATCAGTTTATTTAAAAGGTTTAAGAATGTATTTGAACTCGCCTACAGGCGGTATATAGATATTGAAAAAGCCGAAGCGCAGGCAAGAGAAGCGCAAGTACAACTAGCATTAGAAAGAGTACGTGCCAGAACAATGGCGATGCAACGAAGCGATGAATTACCAGGTGCTGCAACAATTCTCTTCCAACAAGTGCAATCATTAGGTCTGCCTGCCTTTGCCGCCGGTTATTGCATCTGGGATGAAGATAAGCAAGCTATCACTTTGTGGATGAGCAGTGAAGGGATATTACAACCACCCTTTAAAGCACCTACGACGGAGGATGAACTATTTATTGAAATGCGTAAGGGACACGAGGAAGGCAAGAGCTTTCATGTAGTGGAAATGGGAGGTAAAAAATTAGTGGCACACTACCAGTATATGCGTACACTTCCGGTGGTGGGTGAAATTTTCGATTCGATCATCGAAGCAGGTCATCCATTGCCAACCTTTCAGATCATGCATCATGCTTATTTCTCTAAAGGATTTTTGTTGTTCATCACTTACGAGCCCGTTCCTGATGCACATGATATATTCAAACGTTTTGGAAAAGTATTCGATCAAACTTATACCCGGTTTATTGATCTTCAAAAAGCAGAAGCACAGACGAGAGAATCACAAATTCAATTGGCTCTTGAAAGAGTTCGTGCAAGAACAATGGCTATGCAGAAGAGTGATGAATTAATGGAAACAGCCGTCGTACTATTTGATCAGCTTAACAAGTTGGGTGAAAATATTGAACGGACGATCATTGGCGTAATGAATGAAGAAGAACATGTCGTTGACTTTTGGGCCACCCGGCCAGGTGGCAGCCAAATGGATAAGATGCTGAAATTTCCTATTGAAGAACCTATAGTCATGCAAAAAGTTTACGGGGCATGGCAACAACAAAAAAAATCAATAGTCATCGATCTTCGGGGTGAAGAATTGGAGAGATATTTCCAGTTCTTGAAAGGTAGAAGTGCCCGGCTGAAGCGTGAAAGTTTTGGTGAAAGACGGGTGGAGAATTTTGTTTTTTTCTCAAAAGGGATGTTAGGTGTTATTAGTGCAGATCCAAACATACCGTCCAATGTCGGGCTTTATGAAAGATTTGCAGCTGTATTTGATCAAACCTATACCCGTTTCCTCGACTTGCAAAAAGCCGAATCACAGGCAAGAGAATCACAAATACAATTAGCGTTAGAAAGAGTTCGTGCAAGAACGATGGCCATGCAGCACAGTGATGAACTAAAAGATGCTGCTGCACTATTATTTCAACAAGCAAAATCATTAGGAGTACCTGCTTATAGTTGTGGTTATAATATCTGGGAAAAAGATGATAAAAAATTTACATCCTGGATGAGTACCCAGGACGGTAGTGATTTTAATGGAGTTCCGAATATCCCATTAACTGAAGACGCTAATTTTATCCGTTATGTTGAGTCAAAACAAAATGGCGAACAATTTTTTGTTTTGGAACTGCGGGACGAAAGAATGCAGGAACATTATGAATACCTTAAAACCATTCCTGCTTTTAAAGCCTATTTCGATTATGCACTAAGTGTGGGTTTCGATCTGCCCGAAACACAAATACACCACCTAGCTAATTTTTCGCAAGGCAATTTGTTGTTTATTACATTAGAGCCATGCCCGGAATTTCATGATGTATTCAAAAGATTTGCTGCTGTTTTTGATCAAACCTATACTCGTTTCCTCGATCTGCAAAAAGCCGAAGCACAGGCAAGAGAATCACAGATTCAACTCGTATTGGAGAGGGTACGTGCAAGAACAATGGCAATGCAAAAAAGCTCAGAGTTGAAAGACGTTGCTCATGAGTTGAGAGTTCAGTTAGCGGCACTTGGAACAGGCGAACTTGAAACTTGTGCTATCAATCTCTATGAAGAACATAATGAGCTTGTGGAAGCATGGGCTGCGGTTCGTCCACCAGATAGCCCAGGAGATATCATTGAATTTCATTTCCATTTACCCAAAAAGGGGATTTATATTATTGAGGATATGTTACATTCCTATAATTCGGGTAATGAGGAATATTTTTTTGAACTGGAAGGTCCGAAAGGAGTACAATGGATGAAGAAAATGGAGGAATTGGTACCTGATATGTTTGCCGCAGCGGCAGCAACACCTGATTTTAAAAACACTGGCTTTGTCCAGGCCTATTTTTCTTGTTATTATTTTTCAGGTGGCGCATTGATCATTATAACAATGATCCCTCCACAGGAAGAATCAAGGTATATCATGAAAAAATGTGCCCAGGTTTTTGGTCATGCATACCGCCGCTTTGCAGATCTGAAAAAAGCAGAAGCACAGGCAAGAGAAGCACAAATAGAATTAGGATTGGAAAGAGTGAGAGCCCGGGCTATGGCCATGCAAACATCTGGTGAGTTAGCCGAATTGGTTGACACACTTTTTAAAGAACTGACCAAACTTGATTTTACACTCAGTATGTGCATCATTAATATTATTGATGAACCTGCATTGTCGAATATGGTTTGGGCAGCAAGTCCGGAAACAGGCAAGCGACCGGAATCTTATTACATGAAGTTTGAAGACTATCCTTTTCATCATGCCATGATGAAAGGATACAAGGAAAGGCATCCTAAGTTTATTCATGTGATTGAAGGCGAAGAGAAAAAGATCTATGATGACTATTTATTCAATAAAACGGAATTCAGGAAAATACCGGAAGAAGGACAGGCTGCATTTAAGGCAATGGAAAAATATGTTGCTTCTTTTTCGTTTAGCAATTTCGGTGGGCTGCAAACAGTAAGCGATGAGCTTTTGTCAGAAAGCAATCTTGATATTCTTGCACGGTTCGGAAAAGTGTTTGATCTTACTTATACCCGGTTCAATGATCTATTAAAAGCTGAGGCACAGGCAAGAGAAGCGCAGATTGAAGCTGCATTAGAAAGGGTAAGAAGCAGAACCATGGGTATGCAGCGAAGTGATGAACTACCAGAAGCAGCTAACTTGTTATTTCAGCAAATACAATCACTCGGCATACACGCATTTAGTACGGGTTATAATATTTGGGATGAAGACAAAAAAAATGTTATTTCCTCAATGAGCAGCGAAGGTATCATTCAGCCTTCATTCAAATTGCCACTTACCGAGGAAACATCTCTTATTGAATGTTACGACGCGGCGATGCGGGGTGAAAAACTTTTTATTCAGGAGTTAAAGGAAGAAAAACTGGTTTCGCATTTCAATTATATGCGGACGCTGCCTGTAGTTGGCGAATTGATGAAGAAGATAGCTGAAGCTGGCTTTCCCCTTCCAAATTATATGGTTAATCATCATGCTTTTTTTTCGCATGGATATCTTTTATTTATCACATATGAGCCAGCGCCGGAAGCTCATGAAATATTCAAACGCTTCGCAAAAGTTTTTGAACAGACATATACTCGTTTTCTCGATCTGCAAAAAGCAGAAGCACAAACAAAAGAAGCAAGGATCGAAGCTGCATTGGAAAGAGTAAGATCACGAACCATGGGGATGCAGAAAAGCGATGAATTGGCGGAAGTTGTTGGCTTAATGTATAAACAGTTTGAAGAACTTGATTTTGGGTTCTACCAGGTTCTTGTTTCGATATATGACGTTAAGAATAATGTCATCGAATGGTGGAGCCGGGGATTTGGTGATGTTGAACTTCCTCAGCGAAACATTCTGCCGATCATCGATCATCCTTTTAGCAATGATCTGCTTA
>Ga0193738_1000859_pt1 | contig 13547 bp, 20 predicted proteins | sample L2a1metaG_FD_144927 | JGI IMG/M metagenome (GOLD analysis project Ga0193738, IMG submission 144927) | Soil microbial communities from a riparian zone of the East river system, Colorado, United States - L2a1 | ecosystem: Environmental > Terrestrial > Soil > Riparian zone | place: USA: East River...
CGTCGGCTCCGTCTCCACTGAGCAGTGGAAGGCGAAGACCGTCGCTGGCGGCTCGCGTTTCTCGGCTGGCGCACAGGCCAACGTGGACAAGATGGAGCAGCACCAGCGCGACTCTGAGCAGTACATCGAGGCCGGTCGGCGGCTCATCAAGGCCATGCCGAACGCGACCATCGAGGATAAGGCGGCCCGCGCGGCTGCCTGGGTGCGCTACATGGCCAACTACAAGCGGCCTCGCTGAGCTGACGTCCGAAACCTGTTGAGACACAAGAGAAAAGGACGCTAGGCAATGGCTGCTATCGAGACCGTCACCGGTCGTGTGACGAACCCTGGCGCTGCATTCACGGCGCTGACTCCCAACACTGGCAACACTTTCACGGTCCGCTCCCACCCGCAGGAAGGCACTGCCTTCCTCGCTGAGATGTGGACCCAGCAGGCGACGGCTGGCGCGCTGCGGATCAAGTCGCCACGCATGCACGACGACGTCGTCGGCATCCGCGCTATCACCCAGGCTGCGGATATCCGGCGCGTGCTGGCAGAGGAAGCGCGCCAGACGCTCTACCCCACCGATGAGCTGACCGTCGAGATGACCGGCGGCGGCGCTGAGGTGGACTCGGCGGCGCTGTTCATCTACTACGAGCAGCTGGGCGGCATCAACGCCCGGCTGATGTCCTGGGAGGAGATCAGCCCTCGCATCGAGCATCTGTACATGCACCCGGTTGCGGTGGCCGGGCCCGCGACGTCGGGTGACTGGTCGGCGGGCACGCGCCTTGACACCACTGTGGACGAATTCAAGGCCAATCGCGACTACGCCCTACTCGGGTACACCCTGGACGCTCCTGTGCTCTCTGTGGCGATTGCAGGGTCGGATACGGGCAATCTCAAGGTGGGCGGGCCGGGCCCGCTTCTGGCCGACGAGACGCGCGCCTTCTTCGTCGACCAGTCGCGTCGGCTGGGCAAGCCGTGCATTCCGATCATCAACGCCGCGAACCGTCAGGGCACGCTCGTGCACGTCGCCCGCATCACTGCGGCTGGCACGGTCAACGTCACGCTGCTTTTCGGCCTGCTCCGTTAGGGACTGTGGGCGCAGCGCCTTCCGCCTGTGCTGCGCCCACATTGCTACGTAAGGAGAAACGGCGATGATCCCAAGCAACAGACCGATAGAGCGTACCGTCACTCCAGACGTCGCGCCCGTGGCTGGCGGCGAATTCACGTTGCGGCCCAACAAGGGCGGCGGCTGGCTCATCAAGTCACTGCGGTTCATCCTTGAGACGTCCGCAGCTGTGGCCAACCGCACTGTAGGGCTGGAAGTCAGCCACAGCGGCAACATTTATCTGACCACAGCCGGGATAGAGGTTGTGCCAGAGAACGAGCTGGGAGTGTTCTGCGCATTCGGTGGGGGACAGACCATCCTCACCAACGCAGCCTATATCCCCATCGCATGGCCCACGGATGGGCTGTGGCTGCCACAAGGGCATGAACTGACGTCTGTCACGTTCAACGGGGACGTCGCAGACCAGTTCAGCTTGGTCGTGGCGCGCGTCATCGAGTATCCATCCGGATCTGAACGCGAACTGTGGCCCTATGGCCCTGGTGTCGCACTGCCACCCGAACTGACATAGGAGTCAAACCCCATGGGAGTCAACGAATTCACCAGTGACAGCGCGGTCAACACCACCCTGGTCACTTCCGCCGAGACTGTGATCGCGACAGTCAGCGGCGTGTCTACGCCCCGTAAAACCACTGTCAGCCTTGACGGTTGGGCCCAGGTGACCACAGGGGCCAGCACGACGTCACTCGTGCCTCGTGTCCGCCGTGGCACGGACATCAACGGCACGCTGATAGGGGAGGGCAACCCTGTCACGATCGGCGCAGCCGCTGGCGGTACAGAGGATGTGGAGATTCGCGTCTCTGACATCGGCGTGGATCTGGCCAACGCAACCTACGTGCTGACGGTGGTCCAGACAGCCGCGTCGGCCAACGGAACGGCGCTGCAGGCCGGTCTGACCGCTTCGTGCCCTAGCTAGCCGCACAGTCCGGAAGGTGTGTCATGGCGGAACGCATCGAAATCAAGTCCGTGCTCACACCAGCGGGCACGGACGAGACAGCGCCGTTGACGACGCTTCTCAACTGGCGTCAAGGTTATCCTGTGCGGCTGGAGTTGCGTTTCCCGCCAGGCCCTTCCGGCCTGGTGGGCGTACAGCTGCTCCACTCTGGTGAAGTTGTTGTGCCGCATGACAAATCGGAGTGGCTGATCACAGACAATGAGCCGGTAATCTGGGATCTAGACGGTTTCCCGTACAACGCCAAGTATGCCATCCGCAGCTACAACCTTGACGTGTACGACCATACTGTGCAAGTGCGGATGCTGTTCAATGAGGTTGCGGCACAACAGATTGTGGCTATAGCAACCATCCCCTTGAATCCGCCGCTCGTTTCCGCGCTGGAGGATTGACGATGACTACCCCAGTCCAGCACGGTCATCCCGACTGGTCGAGAACCGTCTCAGCGTCAGACATTCTGGTGCTGGACACGGGAACGGTTGCCCAGGCTGGCCTCACAGAAGTGCACGGACGCTTCTTTGTCGGCAACCTTCCCTATCTATGGGTGCGCCTGTTTGTCGGCGGCGGCGGCGCGCGGATGCGGCTGCACTGGTACGAAGACCGTACCGGGGGAGTGGCAATCGCCGAGAACCTTGTAGACGTACTGTTTCCAGGCGTCGCAGAAGGCTCATTCGCTGTGCTGGCACCGTTCGTCGAGGTGGCCACACTGATCGATGTCGCACCGCAGGACGTCAACGCCCGTGTGTGGCAAGGATTGCAACCGTCCCAGACGGACACCCAACTGGGCGGATGCGTGCTGCTGAGCGCTTTCCAGTCGCCTGTCCCAGGTTTCACAGCCAACACCTATGACGCCGTTCTGGTCAGATGGGGTTGGGGTTACTGGACTGCACTGTTCGACTTGCCAGCGTCCTACTACGTGCGGCTCAATGCCGTTGACTACCTTGGCAATCAGACCCTCATCGGGTTCATTCACAGCTCCAACCCGCACCCTGGCGGCGTTATTGTCCTTCCGCCGCAACCGATTCAGATCGTGGCGCTCAACAACGTGGCGGCCGGTCACGTGCTGACCTATGCCGTCGCGGTCCACCCGGGCCCGGTCTAGAGAGGTGGTGAGGTCATGGCACGCTTGGCCCCATCGCTGGGCAACCTCTTCGCAGAGCTCAATCTGCGGTGGCCACACCGTGACCACAAGTCAGACGGCTGGATAGGCGACAAGGCACACCAGGCCCGCCAGTCCGACCACAACCCTGACAGCCGGGGGATAGTCCACGCCATCGACATCGACGCGGACGGCATAGACACAGGACTGGTTGTCGGCATGACCGCAAGGCATGACAGGGCAACGGAATACGTCATATTCAACCGGTGGATATACAGCCGGTCGCGTGACTTCGAACCCAAGCGCTACACGGGGTCCAACCCGCACACTGGCCACATCCATGTGTCGATCCGTTACGGCAACGGCTATGAAGGTGCTGAATGGCATTGGGGTTTGGCCATCCCCGGGGGAGATTCGAGCACCATCGTGCCCGTTGGGCCGACCGAGGAAATGACGGACTGGCGGGCGTACATCACACGCACTGGTGACGAATTCACCGGTGCGGCAACGTCTTTGGCACACTCGATCCAGGCCATCAACGGCCAGCTCTCATAAGGAGGAAACGCTGTGAGCGACGCAAAGTACAAGGTGACCAGCCAGGCACCCAGGCCCACCTTTGACGACAACAACCGCCCGATAGACGTCATGGACATCGGGTTTCAGGTTATCGAGACTGGTGACCGGTCAATGGTTTCCATCCCCATGGGCCAGTACACAGCCCAGAACGTGCACGCGGTCATTCAGCCTCTGGTCAACCAGATGGCAGCCGTGCGCGGGCTTGGGCAGGGGTAAAGCCTTATGTTCCTTGGCATTCTGTCCTGGATGATTGCTCACGTCCCGTCGTTCATGAGACCGGGCGTCAATTGGCTTGTGGACGGATTGCGCAAGATAACCGGCCACATAGCCGCACTATGGAACACGCTCGGAAACGCTGTAGGCGCAATGTTCAACGCCGTAGCGGTCTTCCGGGCTTTCATCGTCGGGTTCGCTGTCACCGTGGCCAACGGCTTCTGGTGGGTCAAGAACGTCTACATACCCGCCCGGCTGCACGCCTTGCAGGCCAGCATCATTGCTGTGTTCAACCAGGCTTTGGCGTTGGTGTACAACACGTTGCTGGCCATCATCCGCAGCGTTGAACGCTGGGTGTCTGACCGGCTGCGTGAGCTGGGAGAGTTCGTCGGCGGCATCTACGCCTGGGCTCTGCACCAGTTCGCGGAGCTGGGTTCTACGCTTGGCGCTCTGGTCAACGCGCTGCGCCATGTCATGTCTGGCCCGGCTGCTCTCGCTGAGTGGCTGGTTGGCGAGATGTGGCGCGCCTTCCTGCGGTACGCGGCGGCGAACCGTGACCGGATTTTCAGCTGGATGTTCACCCAGTCCGTCAGCTTCACCAACTGGCTGGCCCGCCAGATCGAGGACATGATTGTGAGGATGCTCTAATGGCCAGCAACGCCCCGATAGGCTCGACCATGGGAGCCCGGATCGCTGACAGGGTAACGGATGCCATCATCCGGGCCACCGTGGACACCAGGACTAAGCTGGGCAGCCACTCGAAAAGCATTGGCATGCAGATATTCACAGAGGCAACCAACCACGTCTCCGATGAGATCAGGGCGGCGTTCGGAGACACGTGGGCCGAGCTTGCCCAGCATCCCGACACTGACCCAGCGATAACGCCGCTGCTCCATCATCTTGGGCATTCACGCGGACAGGCGTTCGCGGTCATAGGCGGCGCTGCGCTTGGCGCTGCAATGGGTGCGGGCATCATGGACCTGCTCAACAATTGGCTCTCCGAACCGATCACCACCCTGATAGCCCAGAATCCGCGCTCCAAGCTGTCAGCCGAACAGTCCGCACACCTTGCGGCACGCAACATTCCGGTAGCCATCGACCTGCAGCACGAGGCGGCCGGTAAAGGCGTCAACGAGGACCGTTTCAACGCCCTGATAGCCATGTCCCAGTCGGCTCCACCCGCAGAGCATGTCCTGCAGTTGCTGAACCGTGGCCGGATCAGTGAGGCGGAAGCTCGTGTGATGCTGCACGACCTGTCGATCCGCCCGGACTACATAGACTTCGTGCTGTCGTTGCGGCGTAACCACATTTCACCGGAGCAGTCGGCGGCCGGATGGGCCCGCAACGCGCAGACCACAGAGCAGGTGATCGCGGCGGCTGGCAGGTTCGGCCTAGCGCCAGGGGATGCGGCTGTCTTGATGGAGCTGGCCGGGGAGCCTCCCCCGCTGGAAGCCGTGATAACGGGATGGCGTCGCGGGATTCTGACGGAGGCCGACGTTGACCGGGCCATCATCCAGGGCCCCATCCGCAACGAGTGGATACAAACCGTCAAAGCCCTACAGGAGCAACCACTCCCGCCCGGTGAGGCCGCTAACGCCGTCACGCAGGGCCATTTGACCCTGGAGGAAGGGCGAGCCAAGGCGCGGCTGTCTGGCATCAACGCCGAGGACTTCCAGACGATCGTGGAGACGTCAGGGTTGCCGCCCGGTATCGACTTTGCGGCAGAGGCTTTCAACCGGGGCGTCATCGACGATGCGCAGTGGGAAGCCATGTTCCTGGAGTCGCGCATCAAAAACCGGTACGTCCCGTTGATGCGTGCCATGCGTCAGCGCATCATCCCGGCCGAGACTGTGCGGCTGATGTACCGCAACAGCGTCTACCCCTTCGACGCTGCCCTGGCAACGCTTCTGGCGCACGGCTACACCGATGTTGATGCGCGGGCCCAGCTGGCTTTGGAGGATGTCCGGCGCACCGAAGGCACACGTGAGCTGACCCGCGCACAGATCGTGCAGCTGTTCGATAACGACATCGTCACCCTGGAGCAGGCGACAGGGTTGTTGGCGGATCTGGGTTACGGCGTGACCGAAGTGGAATGGATGCTGAGCCTGGCAGAGGTTTCCAAGGTGTCTAGGTTCGTGACCGCGCTGGTGACCAGGACACGCACAGCGTTTCTGGCGGGCAACATCGATGCCACCCAGGCGGCTGAACTGATGGCAGAGGCAGGCGTCGCGGCTTCCGCCAGAGACCAGGCCATCGCGCTGTGGACTTTGGAGCTGGAAGCCCTGGCGGCGAACCTGACCACAGCCCAGATCCAGGCGGCTGTCCGCCGTCAGCTCCTTACCTCAGCAGAGGCACATGAGCGGTTCATCCGGCGCGGCTACTCCAGTCGGGACGCTGACGTTCTGGTGGCGCTTGCGACGCCCGCCGGATAGAATCCCAGGTCAGCGGGGGTAGGGTCCGCAGCCGGCGGACCCATGATCATATCCACAGTTTTCTATCGGCCAGCGGGAGGTTGGACGTGACCACAGCAGCACAGCGGCTAAGGGATGCCGTCGCCAAGACAGTGGCGATCGGCAATGCCGTCAGCCAGGAAGCCAACGCCATCAAGGCAGAGGCTTCCCAGGCGACGCAAGGCAATACAGGCACGGGCGGGAGTGGCGATGTCGCATCCGATCGTCCTGGAGCGTAAGGATCGCGACTCGGGAATGACTGAGCTGTGGATATCCATGGACGGGGAACGGTTCAGGTTGATGGTGTCCACAGCCACCCTCAACAGCACTACCGGTGACCTGATCGTCAAGGCGATGGCGCTGGAATCCTGTAGGCGCATCAAAGAATCCCGCACGCTGGGCAAGCTCAGAATCGAGGAGTGACGTGTCAACAGCCGCATACAAAACCTGGGTCAGGGCCGGAAGACCTTGGCACGTAGCCAATATTGTCAACGACTACCGCGTGGCGCTGCACGATGCGGGGTGGGCGTTCGCGGAGCTGGGCACGATCGGCGATGAAGCGCACCTGCAGGCCGAGACACCGCAGGATCACACCCCGTTCTCGGTGACCGGCTGGCCCGACCAGCATCCCTATCCGGCTGTGCTGGCCCTGGACGTCATGAACGGTGCGCGGCCGAGCCCGGTCATGGCGTCTCTGGTCGGCTACTGGTTGGAGGAAGCCAGGGCCGACCGAACGCCCTGGGTGAAGTACATCAACTGGCGCGGGCAGAAGTATGATGTCCGAAACGCTTGGGCCGCAAGGCCAACCGATGGTCACTACGACCATGCTCACATCTCATTCACGACCAACTGGGCCACTCAAGGTGTCGGCTCATGGTCAGTCATTCCCGAGGGAGACACCGACGTGGACATGCACGAACGCAACATGCACAAGGCGGACACCCATCGCGCTCTGGCGCTTCTGTCCGGCACGGATGCCAGCTACCAGCTCGAAGGGGAGCCGCAGCCAAGGCTGGAGGTAAACGAGCTGCAGGCCACACTCAACCGGCTTGAGAGCGCCGTAGCGGCTCTGGCCGACCAGGTGGGTAGTCCAGTGGACCCCCAGGCCGTTGTGGACGCCCTGGCGGCTCACGAGGGCTTCATCAGCAGCCTGGGTCAGGCGATCGCCAGTCACTTCGAAGAGGCTCCAGGGGCGCGTGACGTCGTGGTGAAGCTGACCGAGGTGCTGACGCGAGGTTTGGGCACTTAGATGCAAACCCGCCGTGACCGTGGCCTGATCGTTGCCCTGGTAGTCCAGGCAGCGATCCAGGCTGCGGCCGGATCAGCCCTGCTGACCGAGCTTGCGCCTAGGCCCGTAGTAGCCGCAGTTGGTCTACTTTCGTCCATGTTGTCATCGTCCACTGCGGTATATGTCGCTGTCTCCAGGGAGGGTGTCCTGTCCTCCAAACAGATGACCTGATCTACCGTCCACGATGGATAGGCTGGTCAGGCCGCACATCCATCGGATACAGGGAGGTAGATCGATGCGAGACGTGTGTATTGCAGCCACAGCCATGGCGATCGCGGCCGGTTGGGGCTATCTGAAGATACGGCGGATTCCGTGACCCTCACCCCGGAATCCGTTGATGCGCAAGTCATTGCAGACTGGCGCTACTGGCTGTGCTTCGGATTGTTCGTCATCGCCGTGCTAGCACTGCTCGCCTGGAGTGAGCGCCGTGACTGACGACAACCCTTACCGCACAAGGGCCGCACGTACGGGCCGTGACTTCACTGTCATCATCGAGGGCACAGAGGCCAACGGGAGCGCCACCCGCGCAACCATCGCCAGGGTGGCCACCGAGTCGGCGGCGTTCAAAAGGCTGGTAGAGGTTCTGCTCCAATGGGAGGCATCCCACGGCGCAATCCGGCCTGGCACAAGGGTTTCCATCGTGCACGTGCCCGATGGAGGGAAGGTATTCTCCATGGAATACCTGGGATACCAGGAAACACTCATCTAGGGAGGTAGCCAGCGATGGCTAACGCGATCAAAGACAGCATGAAAGCCAAGCCCACCAAGGAGAAGGACGCGCCGAAGGAGGAGAAGGCACCGTGGGAGACGCCCGAGGAGGGTGAGCAGGAGCTGGCCGTTTTCGTCGCGCCGGACACGTCCCAGTATCGGCGCAAGCTGGCCGAACACGAGCTGATGGCGTGGCTGGCCGCACAGGTCAAGCACTCCGACCAGTCCACAGAGGACATGTGGAAGTCCGTGTTCGCCCAGGTGGCAGAGGCCGACACGGTCGAAGAGATCCTTGACGGGAAGGTGGAAACCGTCAAGGGACGCGAGATCCTGGACACCGTGCTGGAGTGCAACAGCATCAAGTTCACCAAGAGCACGGAGAAGGACGGCTTCCCGTTCTTCGCCATCCTGGAATGCCGCTACGGGCCCAGTCGTCAGTCCGAGACGCTTTCCGTTGGCGGCGTTATGGTCTGCGCGCAGCTGGCCATGCTGCACTACCGGTCGGTGGAGTTGCCGATCGACTCGCCGTATCGGGTCAGCGCGGACACCCCGGGCGCGATCGCGCGGGAGACCTACCCGCACTACTTCAAGATTAAGAAGAAGGAGACGCCGTCGGGGACGATGAACTACCTCACCAGTTCGCTTCGCTAGGGCCCCAACGGGTTTGCCTGACAACTCAATAGCTTTCATCCGATGAACAAACCCGCGACGTGTCACCAGCCTGGGAACACTTGGCACGTCGCGGGTTTCTCCTACGGGAGGTAGTAATGCCACGGTACAGCATCAAGCTCTCCAGGCAAGATGAACCCCTTCGCCGCATGTTCATCCCGATCGAAGCGCCGGACCTGCGGGAGGCCAAAACCAAAGCGGTGCAATACCTTGACAAGGCACGCAGCCGGGCGACACGGACCACGCCGTTCGACACGTGGACAGTGCGTAAACTGCGCTCCCCAGGCGGGCCCTATGTTCCGCTGGCCAGTGGCACGGTCGGCCCGTAATGGCGGCGAACAACTGGCTATGGATGGCCCAATGGACTGTCCGTAACGGCCTGTCCGCCAACGCTGGGCTCAAGATAGCCCAGGACTACGGCCTGGGTGTCCGCCGCGCCACGTGGCTGCAGGCTGTCAACCAGATCCGTGTCAACTACGCGCTGCGAGTGTCGACCAGTGAGGCTCTGCTCGTGGCTGTGCCACAAGGGCAGGAGATAGGCGCGCTGGAGACGAAGTCGGCTACCGGCTACGTGCAATATGTGACGCTTGCGGTGCGGGACAAGACAACCGGGCTGATCTCATGGCGTGACCAGTCGATACGCACAGACACCCTGATGAGCAGAGAGGCAGCCATTGACTACGTGGTGGGCCGATACAGGTCCGCCATCAACGGGGCGACGATAGCCCCATCACGTTGGGGGACAAGCCCTGACGAAGTTGTTGAGGGTGGTATGTACATGGCCACCCATGAGTTCATCCCGACTGTGTAAGACGAACTACTGGGAGGTAGTCGTGAAGAATTTCACCTTGGTAATCAGGGCGAAAGGGCAGCACGTGACCGCAGTTCTGGTCTGCGACGGCTGCAATGGAGAAGAGTCGAAGTGGGAGGGAATCGTTGGGACGGTTCACATTGACGTGGACGACATCAACGGCGACCGCGCCCAGCATGTCTGTGAGAAGTGATGCCTAGACCAGGATGGGGTATCAAACCCCTTACCACGACACGGATTCCCGCCAGTACGATCGTGCTGGCGGTATCCGGGAACATGCAGGGCGACCGTACCGGCCATGTGGAGACGTGGCGGCTGGCGTCGCTGCGGGCCGAACCTGCCAAGCAATGGGGGTTGGCGAAGCTTGGCAACTATCAGCCGCAGACCAAGGATCTGTTGTGGGACATGGTAACCAACCACTGCGGCATCGTCGGGGTGACCTTTCTGTTCGTCCATGACCTGCAGCGGGTCGCCAGGCTCACAGACATGCTCACGCACCTTCCAGCACGCGCCTGGCGGCTGGATGCGCTGTCACTGAACCCAGGTGCGCCCTGGATGGTGTTCCGCCGTAGAGGCGCGACCCTGAAAATCGTTGACATCATGTCGATATGGCCAACGTCCATCGACAAGATAGGCCAGTACTTCGGCCTGTCCCAATGCGCACAGCCAGACCCTGACGCTCCCTACTTGTCATGGGTCAAGGCTGCCAACGCGGATCTGCGGATACTCACCACAGCCGTTGACAGCTACGTGGACTGGATTCGCACCGAAGACCTAGGGTCACTGGCGGTCACTGGCAACGGTCAGGCGTGGACGGCATTCAGGCGGCGCTTCATGCCCTACGGCATTCTCGTGCACCATGACGAAGAGCTGATAGCGATGGAGCGCCGCGCCATGTGGACGGGCCGCTGTGAGGCGTTCTGGCACGGGTCGCTACTGCGCCAGAACGTTGACGAGTGGGACTTCTCCAACGCCCACAACAGCATTGCCGCGACCCATGACGTGCCGGTCTTCCCGCACGCTCCGATAGATCCGGCCATCCCGCTAGAGAAGTATCTGGCGGACAGCACTTATCACGTACTAGCAGAGGTGGAGGTAGAGACCAGTGTCCCCTGTGTTCCGACTATGGCGGGAGCCCATATCGTTTGGCCCGTTGGGGTTTTCCGTACGACTCTTTGGACGCCTGAACTACGGATCGCACTGGGTCATTGTCGGTCTGTCCGTGTGGTGCGCGGATGGCTATATCGGTCTGCGCCTGCATTACAGCACTGGGCTCACTGGGTGTTTTCCCAGCTACAGGCAGACGATGACGCTGTCCCAGCATGGCGAAAGGACCTGGTTAAACGGTGGGGAAATACGCTCATCGGCAGGTTCGCCATGCGCTACCCGCAGTGGGAGAAGATAGGCACCGCTTCGGTTTCCGACGTCTTTTGCACACCGTGCGTCGACTACCAGTCGGGCGACGAGTACATGCTCATGCAGGTGGGCTTTGAGATGTGGCAACAGTCGGGAATGGTGGCACCAAACAACTCTGCACCCATGATTACCGGCTACGTCATGTCCGCCATGCGAGCCAAACTGTGGCATCTCATGCAGGCCATGCCCGCCGATTCGCTTCTGTACGTGGACACTGACAGCCTCCTGGTCACAGACCGGTGGCGGACATGGATGGAGTCACTGGCTGCATCCGAAGAGGGACAAGGGTTACGGCTCAAACGATCCTGGGAAGGGATGAACATCTATGGGCCACGTCAGATCGTTACGGGGGATTCCGTGCGTATATCCGGGCTTCCCAAGACCGCACAGCGCGTGTCACGCCACGCCTGGGAGGGTGAGACGGTCGAGTCGCTCCAGCAGGCCATGGCTGGCCGGTCTGCGGACGCCGTCAGGCACACACCGCGCCAGTGGGAGATCGAGGGAGTCGACACGCGCCGTAGCGGCCCTGGGGTCGGCTGGACCTATCCGTTCGTTGTCGGCAAGGATGCCCGCCTGCTCCACCCAGCCGGATCTGACGATGTTCTGGCTGGTCATGAGCACTCTGACGACGATGGTCTTAGCAGCAAGCTATCTGGCGACCCTCCCCTGACCAGCTGAAACAGCCTGAGAGCCATTCTGAGGCGACAGAAACGCCCGGCCTAGGGAATCCTAGGCCGGGCGTCCTGTTTGGTGCTCAGCTGTTCAGCTGGGCGGCTGGCTTTGGCCGTCCCGACGTGCCCGCCAGGCCGTCACCCACTCCGGCACGTGAGCCGGACACCAGACCGTCCCGTCCTTCTGGATGAACCATCCGGCGTTGACGGCCTTGATGGCTCCCCACTTGTGCGAAGGAAATGAGGCTATACAAGTGATCCAGCCACAGTGCATGTGCGTGGTCAAGGCTTGCCCAGCTCTGCGACCAGAATCCAGGCCCAGGCGACCAGTCCGCCAACGACCAGCACCAGGCCGATCGCCTGCCACACCTTCTTACTCACTGAGACGCCACATCGTATACGCCGCAACGAAAGCGGACGCTGCCGCAGCGACTGGGGCCAGGCACTCCTCAACGTTGGACCACTCCAGCCCTTCGTGATGGGTGCGGACATACTCAGAGGCGGACATGACCGCCTCGTTGAGCACGCGAGCCGTTTTGACCACGGCAGGCTGGTAGTCGACTGGAATCCCTTGCGGCCCTTGGTCTTCCGACGGATCCACAGACTCCTTTGCAGTCTCGAAGGAAGCGCGAAAGGCGGCGGCGGCGGCATCCTCCCCTTGCAGCACAACAGGTTGCGGCCAAGGCTGGTTGCGTGCCTTGTCCGCAGCGCTGGCCCAGCGCAACCCTGCAGCGGTGGCATTCTCAGACTTGCGCCACTGAACCTCACCTTCCGGGGTCACTGCGGCTGGAGGTACGGTCGGATTGTCTTGCGGCACAGGGGAAAACGGGAGCGGCTCCATGGTTGTCGTCTCGCCAGTGTTCGGGTTGAAGCGGCTCGCGCTGGTGTGACTGATCCGCCAGACAGGGCCCGTACGCTCCTCGTTCGCCCAGAGCACGACACGGTGACGACGGTTGTCGGCGTCGGGGTGCGCGGCCAGCAACGGCGCAGCTAATGCGGCTGGGTCGTCGCCCGTAAGTGTTACAGCGCAACACATTCCCCAGTCCGGGATTGGCTCCGTACCTACTGCCACCTGCACCATTCCCCACCAGTTGAGCGGCGCGCGTGCTGGCTGGTTGTCCTCGGTCATTGCTACCTCCCTGAGTGCGGCCAGCCGGGGCGGCTGGCCTGCTCCTAGCGTCCCAGTCGACCAGGCTTGACCGGGGTCCACCTTTCGGGGGAGGATACGCGCGAACGTCCCCTGTGCGCTCCGCCAAACAGCTGACTGGGTGGTGAAACCCGCTCCCACCTGGCCGACTGGCGCGGTGATCATGGGTCCGGGGCTCCCGGCACGGGGGACGTTCATCTATGTCTTGAATCCCTTGTGTACCAACGTGTTTCGCAGTGTCTACATGCGAGGGGGCGCAATCCCTTATGTAGCAACGGTTTGGGTCATAGGATTCGGTCTATGCGGAGGGGCCCAAAACCCTATCTGTAGAGCCATTCTTGGGATCGCACATGTGCTGAGCTGCGGAAACCGTTGCGGCACAAGGGTTTTGGGGACTCAAACCACAGCGCGCGGAGGAGACGCCGGGCGGGCCCGGGGC
>Ga0193738_1000860_pt1 | contig 13539 bp, 1 predicted proteins | sample L2a1metaG_FD_144927 | JGI IMG/M metagenome (GOLD analysis project Ga0193738, IMG submission 144927) | Soil microbial communities from a riparian zone of the East river system, Colorado, United States - L2a1 | ecosystem: Environmental > Terrestrial > Soil > Riparian zone | place: USA: East River...
TTAAAAGTTATCTAAGATAATCTAACTAACTGATTAAATTTATAAGTAAGTGGCTATCTTAAGGCTAGTTATTTTAATTACCTGGGGCTATTATAGCTTATATAGCTATATTAAGGGGGTAGCTTTCTATTATTATAGCTGGTATATTAAAGGGGTAGTGTTTTTTTTAATTGGCTTAGATAAGTGTGCTAGTAGAGGTATGACTTTAAAGCCCTCGCGTGACTATATAAATAGCTATACGGAGCTATACTATAGGAGTCTTTAAGAGCTCGGTAAGTGCTATTCGTATATACTAGTTTTATTAGGTTTACTATACTTTTAGTAATACTATTATTTAAGGGCGAAACTTTTCTTAAGATCTATATTAAGAAAGCTATTTCTCTATATAAAGTTATTAAGGCTATATATACCTATATTAGGCTAAGCGAGGCAGAGTCTAAAAGAACTACTAAGGCGAGGTAGGATAAGCTAATAAAGGCGCTAGTAAGAGGTATATTAGCAGAGGCCTAGGCAGATATAGCCCTAGAGGCCTATAATAAGGCCCTTATTATTAAAGCGCTATATACCCAGTCTATTTTAAAGGCTTAATACTAATTTGTCTCTAGTATAGCCAAATATACCCTGTTATAGTTTAAAAGGTAACTATAAGACCTTCGTATAGATAAGAGAGTAAAACGAGATATTTAAACCCTCGAGTAATAAGCTTTTAACTTTAAGGTATACTTTAGAGAGACCAGGGTAAATAAGGCTATAGGCTTACTAGCCTTAGGTATAGCTAAAGAGGAAGCTATTAAAACCCCGATCTATAAGGGCAAGCCACTACCACTACTAGTATTGTCACCGCCTAAAGGCTCTATATTAAAGTCGTCTAAGGACTTAAAGAAGAAGAAGTGCCCTATTTATAAGTTAAAGTTCTCCTATAATATAGATAACTATTTTAGTATCCACCCGTAAAAGGCACTAAGGCCTAACTAGAAGGTACCCCTGCCTATATAGAAGAATATAGAAAATATATAAAAAGACCCTAAGAAACGAAAGCTTATTAAGGAGTCTAAGGCTTATTAGGAAAAAGCCAAGCAGGCTAAGATAGCCTTGGCTATAGCTCTGGCTATGGCGAATAAGGAGGGCTCTAAGGCTAGCGAGACCTTTTACTTTAATACTCTTATCTTACCTTACGTCCCTCCTTTATAAGCTAGAATACCTTTAGTTTCCTTATATAAACTACTCTTTCTTTTAGGAGGAACTAATATTTACCTATTATAGGATTTATTTATTCTAGATAATAGTTTTATAAGATATATTTATAATAAGGCCTCTTATCTTACGTATTTAACTATACCTATGTTAGTCCCTTTAATAGCCTTAGGCCTATAGATTATTTTAGTCGAGATAAAAGGTATAGTTATTATTAAGCCAGATAATCTAGTACCTAGAAGGCTAATAGAGTAGTCTATCCCTAGTATTCTATATATATTAGGATTTCCTATTAATATTCTCAGTAAAGATCTACTTAAGAAGAGTAATATCTACTACTTTAGTTACACTTATAGGCTATATCTAATTAAGCCTAGGCAGGAGCCGCTTTACTAGGCTACCTGTATAAAGAAGTATAGTCTTCTAGTAATTAAATTTAATCCTATTAAGGTCTATAATATAGCCTTCACGGTAATAGCGTCCCCTATTACACGGAACCTATACCCTAAGGATATCCCACTACCTAAAGTCCCTACTAGTTAGAATTAGCCCCTACTACCTAAAGCTATTCCCAGACGCGTTATAAAGGGAAGTCTAAGCCTATAGCATAAACGTATAGGTTATCCAGGCCCAGAGGTACTAAAACACCTACCAGAAGAAGTAATAGGCGTAAAGTCTATCAGCTACTACCCTAAAAACATTAAATATAAAGTATATACTATTAGTAAGGTATATTAGAAGGTAGCACGCGATATACCTAATTCTATATCTTAAGAGGCTAGATATTATATATTATATAACTAGTTCGCTCTAGGCCTTATAAACAACAGTACTAAGAAATATCTACTTTTTAAGGACAAATATAGTAGCTTTAACTTTATCTTCCCCTACCCCGAAGGTAATATTAATATTATATAGTACTTTAAAATCTTCTTTAGTATTATATAGAATCTATATAGTATATACTTTAAGGTCCTTCGAGTCAATAAGGAAGCGTATATATTAACCTATTAGCTAATAGTATACCTTAACTTACTAGGAGTCGGCTATAAAGAGGTACCCACGGCTATTCTAGCATAAGGAGGCGGATATAAGCATACTAGGAGGGTAATAAATATAAGGGTAAGATCTATATTTACCGTAACTCGTTTCCCTATAAAGCTATAGCCTAAAGTTATATATACGGCTACTCTACTAAATAACCTAACCCTATAATATCAGAATAGCTAGAAAACGCCATAGTAGGTATAGCATATAGCCACGAATAAGTACCTTAGGAAGCCTTACTTTATAGAGAAGCCAGACTTATTATTTATAAGGGTTCTTAGCTATAGAGTATATCCCCTTAACGAAATCGGGAAGGCTATTGTATAGTATAAGCCTATTACTATAGCCGTATAAAAACGCGTTAGCTATCCTAAGTTTGGCCCAAGGGTGTATATTGGCTACCTGTTACAAAGGTACGTTTCCTATACTGGTTAGTAAGCTAATAAAGGATACTTGCCTTCTCTATATAAGGTAACTCTAGTAGTTTATACTCGAAGGTACTAGTCGGGTATAACTTGTCCTATAGGTTAGTCTTGGCTTATAGGGTAAATAGTGCTAGTGCCACAATGGCTAAATAATGTGTTTGTCTTAACAAAGGTAGGTACTAAGCTATAGTACTATTGTACTAGCTTAGACTCTAACCTATTATTAGGTAGTGTTAAGAGTGACTACTATAGACCTAGTCTCTAGAGTTAATATAAGTAGGGACGGCCTATCCTTATATAGACCTTCCTCCCCTTCCTGTTATAATTTAATTTATAACCTATTTATAATTCTAATTTTAAACCTTTAGAATTCTAATAATAACTAAGACCTTCCTATTATAATTCCCTAATTATTAAGGTATTAATACCGTACTCTACTATATGTTCCTATTATATATTCCCACTATATGTTCCTACTATACGTTCCTACTATAGTTACCTTAATCCTTATACTATATATATACTATAGTTATACTATGTCACCTTATAATATTATCCCCCTTTTATAGTCTTTATCCTTATAGACTAATAGGAGTACCCTTTTTAGTATCCTGGGAGTATAAATATAAGGTATCCCCTCTTATCTAGGTAGAAGTATACTAACTATAGCTTTCTTCTTTTTATTACTAACATAGTATTATATCCCTAGCCCACTTATAATATAATTCCTTTAGTATAATTTATAAAAGGCGGGGTTAAAAGTAAAAACTTACTAATAAACTTTCTAATAAAAGTATTTAATATTGTTTTACTACTAAGCTAATTAATACCCTTAGTGTGGAAATAGTTTACTATAGCTATTACTTAGATAGGGAACTTAACTATAAGGTTAAGAAGTCCCTTTCCTAGTAATATAGTATATATCTTTATGCTAGTTAACCTTATAATGTTATCAAACTTTCCCTAAACAGTGTTTATTATCTTATCTTAAATAAGTTAAAAGCTAAGGCTAACCTAGCTATAACTCGCTTTAAGGCGTCTTGCTTACTTTAAGCCATTATTAATACCTAGGCTAAGGCCGATTATCTTAAGTGTTAGTATAGCCTGCTTAAGGTTTATAGTACTAAGCTTATTTGTTAGGGTCTCTATTCTATAGAGGAAATAGAAGAAGAGGATTACTATAACTATAAGACTAGGCTTACCGCTAAGCGCTCTAAGGTGGTTATTAGTACCCCCTTTAAGCTAGCTCCTCTATCTAAAGAGGCACTTATATAGGATCTGGCCTTAAATCCTCTTTTATTTAAGGGTTTTCCCTCTTAGGAGGAACTAGTTAGTATAGAGTCCTCTATAGGTCCCTCTAGTTCTAATAGTTAGGTAAAGGAGGGTTAGCTTATTATTCTAAGAGTACCGGGTATAGTCGATATACTAATAGGGCACCCGTTAAGTATTCTTTCCTAGCTTATTTAATATCTTCCCGTGTTTCTTATTATAATCTGCCTATATAGTAGGTGTCCTAGCGGATATTTAATATCTCTTTTTACTATTCTAGATCCCGTAATATTTATTTTAGTTATACTACGGGTCCCTTTTACTAACGCCTTAGTCTTATAGCTTCCTACCTATTAGGGTAGTCTAGGTAGTTAAGGTAAAAGTAATTAATTATCTATCTAATATTTTTAAGATATATAGTTAGTTCCTATATACTTTCCTCTTATAGGTATCCTTCCTATTTAATAAGGTACTTAACTTACTAACCCTTTTATTTTAAGTCTAGGATCCTTTTAACCTTATACTTATCTATTCCTTCTTATTTAACCTTATTAGTTACTAGGGGTATGTCTTTATTAGCTAGCTTAAGGAGGCTTATATAGATAATAGGGTATATTCTGGATTTTAGGGGTAACCTGATTTTATATATATCTTAGTATACTTCCTTCTTAATTAAGTAGGGTCCTTTCTTTTTAAAATTAAGTTTATTATATAGTTATTTACTTTTAATATTTTATTTACCCTTTTTACCTTAAAAAAGGTAGACTCTATCCCCCTCTTATAGTGCTAGTCCTTTTAATTACTTAGGATTATAATATTTTTTTATTTATTCCTAAATATAAATAAGTATTTATTATAGTTAATTTTTAATTACTTATACTTATATCTTAGTTATAAGTGTTTATTTATTATTAACTTTATTTTTTCTTTTTAGTCTATATATATTAGGATTATATCTATTTTTAGCTTTAAATAGTATTTTTCCTATAGACTTATACTTAGCGTTATTATAGATAAACTCTGCTATTAGTAGCTATTTAGCCTAGTCTTCTTACTATATATTAACATAGCTTATAAGGTATACCTTTAGTATTTAATTAGTTTTTTTAATTTATCTGTCTATTTATAAATAGTAGGCTGTAGATAGCTTTTACTTTACTCCTAGTCTTACTATTAGGGATTTCTAGAATTTAAATATAAAGAGCTTATCTTAATTTAAGATAATTTTTACTAGTATTTTATATCGGGTAATAACTATCCTATAAAAGAGGAATACGAATTCCTTAGTATTTATTACCTCTCTATATAGTATAAAGTATACTATTTTTCCTTTTCTATTAATTATAATAAGTATACTATTAAACTTATCGTTTAATCCTAGTCTCCTTAAAATGGGTAACTTAATAATAAAATCTATAGATATAGATAACTAGTATCTGTCTAGTATTAGTAAGGGCTATAGCTTTTTATAAGGTATATATTAGAAATTCCTTTTCTTATTATAGATATTATATTTAGCTATTACTTTTTTTTTAATATAATTATATATTCCCGGGAAATTATATATTTCTTTAAGCCTTATATATATCTTTATAATACCCTAGTGTCCCCCTAAAGCGGGTAGCTTATACTCCTTACGTATAGTGTTGAGTCTGTGTTTAGTAGGGATATATATTCTTCTGTTATATAGGATAATCCCTTAATTATCCTTTTTAAATCATAGGTTATCTTCCTATTTTCCTAATCTAGGGTTTTCTAGATAGGCCTTCTTAAAGTCTTTTATTTTTATAGGGTTCTTTATAATATTAAGTAGTATACCGATTAGTACTTCCGTAGGTATAAGGTTTCCTTAGTTATTAGTCTTAATTATAGGTAGATCTTTTATAACTTCTGTTTTATTATATATTAAGTCAGGCTATTAGCTAATAGTATTAGCGTGTTTATTATCTCTTCCCTTAATATATTTTATAACTATATTAATATAGTATACCTTTTATAGCTACTAGAATTATCTATTAGTTAGCCTTTTAGTTAGGGTAAATAGTAAAAGGTTTTTATAGTCTAAATAGACTACTATTTAATATTTAGCTCCTTAAAGGTAGTGTCTTTAGTATTTATATACTAAAATAATAGTTATAAGCTCCTTATCTAGTGTTAAGTATTATTACTCTATATTATTAAACTTATATATAAAATATACTATAAGGTAAAGGTGTCCCTTCTTATCTTTTTAGAGTAAGTATCTTAATATAATATCTTATAATATATTTACTTTAACTTTAAATAGTTTTTCTAGATCTGGTATTACTATTATAGGCTTATTAGTGACTTTATCCTTTATTAACTAAAAGGCTTATTTTTAAGCTTCTTCTTACTAGAACTTCTTATCCTTTTTAGTAAGGTTTATAAGGGGTTTTATAAATCTTTTATATCCCTTAATTATACTTTTATAAAAGTTAATATATCCTAGGAATACTTATACTTATATAACATTCCCCTTTAGTCCTAGTTCTGGCTATTCCTTAATAGCTTTAACCTTATCTAGGTTTATTTTAATTTATCCTGGTTAGATCTTATATTTAAGCTAATTAACTTATTATATAAGCTATTTATACTTTTATAGTACTATAATAAGGTCGGTATCCTTAAGCTTTTATAATACTAAGTAAATATATTAAATGTGTTCCTTATATATGTTTAAGTATATAAGGATATTATCTATATATAGATCTGTGTATATATTAATATACTCCCTTAACTTAGAGTTTACTTAATCCTAGAGTATTACAGGGGTATTTATTAGCCTAAACAGTATAATAAGGTATTTATATAGGCCGAGTTATAACTTAAATACCGTTTTCTATTTATTTCCCTCCTTAATCTATATTAAGTAGAAGGTGGCTTTAAGATTTAGTTTAATAAACTAGGATTTACTATAAAGCTTATCTCTTAGCTTATTAATTCTTAGTAATAAATATCGATTCTTTTTAGTTATATTATTAAGTTACTAATAGTTAACGTATAGTTTTTATCCTCTATCTTATTTAGTTATAAAGAAGATAGGGTATCTTACTTTAGACTTTAATTTTTATATTTTTCTTATAGTGATATTTTTATTAATATAGTCCTTTAAGATAGCTCTCTCTTTTTAGTTTATAAGATATATTTTAAAGAATCCTAGCTTTATTCCTAGCTTAAGTTTAATAGTATAATCTTACTTAGATTTTAATAGTAATCTTATTTCTTTTTCTCTTTAGAAGACCTTAGTATATTTATAGAACTCTTTTAGTATATCTTTAAGTCTATCTTTATTAATTTTAAAGGGATTTATCCCTATTCCCTCCTTAGGTACTGCCTATCCTAGGCGGGCGTTAACTTAATAGATATTATAAACTCCTACCCTATTATCACGGACCTTTATAATATTCTTTAAGTATAAGTCTTATTATATAATATTAAGTGTTTAGATATTATATTCTCCTTTTAATAGCTTATATATATCTTAGGTAGTTATCTTGTCTTTATCTAGCTATACTATTTTTTCCTTTTTTTAGTTAAATTATAGTTTAGCTACCTTAAGCTATAATATTCTTAAGATAATACCCTTTTTAAATAACTTAGTAATATTAAATTTTATATTAAAGAGTTATCCTTTAATTTTTACTATTATTTTTTTTATTTTAAGGTATACCCTTTTATTTCTATATACTAGACTTATTCTATTAGTTATTTAGAGTATAATAGGTTTTTCCTTATCTTAGTATAGGATTCTTAACTATTTAATTACCTTTAGATATATTAGGCTAATCTTAGCCCCTATATTTATAATAGTCCTTACCTTTCCCTGCTAGAAATAGACTATTATTATAATAGTACCTTTACTATTAACTAAGGAAATTTATACTTTTAGTAGTGACGGTTCCTTAACTTTTATTAGCCTTAGAAGTTTCCCTTTAAGACTTCCTTAGGGTATTCTTAATCTAATAGGTTTTTTTTAGGGTTAAATATTAATACTCTATTAGGTTAATAGATAGGATTTACTAATCCCTTTAGGTTAATAAATTAGTTAGTGTTTTATAATAGGGTATTAGGTAGCTATACCCTAAAATCCCCCTTTATATATCTCTTATTTATAAGGTAGGCCTTTACTATAATTAATTTATTCCTGGTATATACCCTATATTAGCTAATCTAGTAATTAGTTACTAAGTTAATATAGTTTATTATATATAGTATAGGTTAGTTAGGGTATAGGGTTAAGAGTGCTTTATTTTATTAGGTTACTTAGACCTCCTATATTATTAGTTTTATTACTAAATATAGTTACTTAATATTATATCCTTAGGTACTTAGTAACTATTTATTTATCGCCTTGTCTTATAGGTATATATAGTAGTTATTTTAAAAATAGCTAACTTATAAGACTTCCTTATATTAAGGGTAAAATAGTATTATTTAATCCCTTAGTTCTTTTATTAGGGGTCCTTAAGCTAGGGCTCTTAAGCTCTAAGTACTTCCTTATATTTTAATAACTACTTATAGTACCTTTAGTATAACTAGGGTATAGGTTTAGTTATTATTTTAAGTATACTTTAAGTATCCTAGGGTGTTATTTTAATTAAGTTATTATAGTTCTTTAAAGTTAGTAATATTTATAGTTACCCTTTTTAAGAACTAGGCTTCCCCTCCCTCTTAAAGTAGTATAATATTAAGGGTAAAGTATATTACGCTTAGTAATATTTTATTACCTAGGTTAGTATTATTATTAGAATTTATTCTTAGTCTGACTATAAGGACCTTATAACTACTTTAGCTATCCTTTAATTTAATTTTAATAATTTTTAAGCCTTTCTCTTAGCTATTATCCTCCTTACTATTACTAGTGACTTTTTTTATTTTAGCTTTATTATAGCTCCTTAGTAGCTTAATTATAGTATATCCCTTTTCTTTATTTCCCTAATAATCTTTATACTAGCTTATAAGGGTACCTGTCTTTTTATAGGCTTTTAGTATATTAGTGTTTTATACCTTATTTAGGTATCCTTAGTATAAAGGGTTATTATTTTTAACTTTTTTATAGTTATTATATTAGAGTCTAGGGTAATGGTTATAGTTATAAGGGTTACGGGTATTATCCCTATATTTACTATACTATTAATATTAACCTCTTTTTACTATACTATTTCTCCCTAGGCTATGCCTACCTTAGGGTCTAGTATAGGTAATAGTATTAGTCTAGTTTTATATAGGTATTAATCTTTCCTTAAGTAAGTATACTAGCTTTATTTCCTTCTTAGTATATATTTATAGTATGGGTTTACTAGTTTTAATAAGCCTAATATTAATTACCTATACTTTTTTACTCTTATAGTCTTTAATAAAGTGTCCCTTCTTTTTATATCCTAGGTATACTCTATCTTTAAAGTATCTAGCCTTTTTAGGATTCTATTTACTACCTTTAGTTTACTTTTTCCTTTAGGTATAGTTTTTTTATATCTAGACTTTATTTAAATTTATAATATCCCCTCTTTCCCTTATTATCTTAGGCCTCCCTTATTATATTTAATAGTATGGTTTTCCCTAATTAGGTTTAATTCCTAAATAGTAAATATAATTATTAAGCTAGATAGTATTAGTTATAATAGTCTAAAGGTCTAGTATTTCCTTTCTTCTTTTAGTAATAAATTCCTTTTAAAGGTTAACCTTAAGACCCTTAAGGTATAGGGCCTTAAGTATATTAGTATCTTAGGTAAGTTAGGCTATTAGCTCCTGGAATTTTTAAGTATAGGAGGCCGCTAAACTTATTTAAGTGAGTTTTATAATAGTAATAGTAGCTTTATCTTTCTTATTAAGGTTACTATACTTTATAATAAGCTTAGTTTTAAATATTACCTAGGTACTAAATAGCTTATTTATATCTAGCTTCCTCCTTTTAATAGTTAGGTAACTAAGGTAATTATTATAGATAGTAAAGAACTTCTTAATAAGGTATTACTTCCTATTCTTCTTATCTTAAAGTATACTAATAGTATAGTGTACTTATTTTATAGGGTTAAATATCTTATGCTTAAGGTAATACCCTTTAATATTTATAAGGAACGTATGAATCTTAGTTAGGTTACTATTAAACTTTTTAAGAAGAGGGTATTTAGCCCTTTAGTAGGGTCTTAGTATTACTAGAGTAGTAGCGTGCCTTAATATATTTAGGCCCCTATGTTAATTCTGGGTAGCTGTGGTAGCCCTTTAAACCGTTACCTAAAGCCAAGCGTTCTCTTAGAATATCTGGTTAGCTCTCTTATCTGCCTAGATAGCCGTTACCTCCTAGCCCTATACTTAGGCCTAGGCTTTTCCTAACTCCTAGTTCTAAAGCTTAAGTATCTACTTAAATATCACGGCTTTAGTTTTAAGTTACTTATTATCTAATATCTCCTTATTACTATTAATACCTTACTAGGCTAATAACTAGGGTTAATTAAAGGGTCTACTAATAGTGGATCTGGTTAGGGTATGTCCCTATATAATAGGTAATTTACCCTTAGGGAGGTTTAAGGGTACTATATTATATTATCCGTGAGTTACTTAACTTAATATTAAACAGGAGTAGTTACTATATTATAAAGGTACGTTTCCTATACTAGTTAGTAAGCTAATAAAGGATACTTGCCTTCTCTATATAAGGTAGCTCTAGTAGTTTATACTTAAAGGTACTAGTCGGGTATGACTTGTCTTATAGGTTAGTCTTAGCTTATAAGGTAAATAGTGCTAGTACTATAATAGCTAGATAACGTGTTTATCTTAATAAAGGTAGGTACTAAGCTATAGTGTTATTATACTGGCTTAGACTCTAACCTATTGCTAGGTGGTGTTAAGAGTAACTACTATAGACCCAGTCTCCAGAGTTAATATAGGTAGGGACGGCCTATCCTTATATAGACCTTCCTCCCCTTCCTATTATAATCTAATTTATAACCCATTTATAATTCTAATTCTAAACCTTTAGAATTTTAATAATAACCGAGACCTTCCCGTTATAATTCCCTAATTATCAAGGCATTAACACCGTGCTCCACTGTGTGTTCCCACTGTGTGTTCCCACTGTGCGTTCCCACTGTGCGTTCCCACTGTGGTTGCCTTGATCCTTGTACCGTGTGCACACTGTGGTCACACTGTGTCACCTCGTAACACTACCTTATTAGCTACAGGTCCACGCTATTTCGGAAGCATTCTATAAATATCTTCCGTATCTGGTGCCCAGGGCTAAAGGGCTACTATATGCTAGCTACGAGAGACGTCACCTTTAATAAGCTAAAGATATACGACCCAGAAGACGTGGACGCGACGCATCTGATGGTCCGCGAGCTAGAGCCTATACTACAAGATTACGATATCCAGCACCTTCTTGAGGACATAGACGATGCAGTCTACGAGGGCGTCCCTTTCGAGCTTCCGTCTGAACTGGTGGAAGAGCCAGACCAAGGTTCAGGTCAAGGCCCGTCAGCGCAGGAGCCGTCAGACCTAGAGGGCGAAATAGAGGCTGTTGAAGAGCTAGTTCAGGACGCAGTGCAGGAGAAAGGAAAGGTCCCAGAAGTGGAAGACCTTCAAGTCGGCTATCCCTTCCCTACTCCTCCAGAGTCGTCGTTCCATGCTCTGATCCAGGCCTTCGCGATGCCCTCATTCCACGCAGAAGTGCGTAAAGGCGTTACGTACAAGCTCCATCGAAGTCAGCTCCAAGACTACCCACCTCCGAAGAACTTCAAGGCGGTACAGAGCCATCGCTTCGCGCCTCAGTGGCTCAAGGCTATCAGGACTGAATACAGAAATCAAGCGAACCTGAAAGTCTTCCGTGAAGTGGCAGGAAGCGAGGCCGAAGGGCGAATCCTTGACCTAATGTGGGTCTTCGACTACAAGTATTCAGAAGAAGGCTTTCTCGAGCGCTTTAAGGCACGGCTAGTCGTACGCGGGGATCAGATGTGGTGGGGCCACGGCGATACGTATGCGGCCACCCTCGCATCAAAGTCCTTCAGGCTACTACTCGCGATAATCGCATTCTTTGACCTCGAAGCTGAACAGCTAGACGTGGTATCTGCCTTCCTGCATAGCACTCTGAAAGAGAAGGTCTACGCGCGCCACCCACCAGGATTCTACAGACACGGCCGATGCCTACTTATCCTACGCGCGCTATACGGGCTCCCACAGTCGCCAAGGCTCTGGTATCACACCTTTGTCGAGATGCTCGCATCGCTGGGGCTGAAAGTGGTCTTCGAAGAGCCCTGTATTATGGCCAATGACTGGCTGCTAGTCTTCTTCTTCGTGGACGACTCCGTCATGATGTATCGACCTGAAGATCGCGCCAGGGCCCAGGCCTTCAAGGAAGCGCTGAAGGCGCGCTTCAAGATCAAAGAAATCGGGCCTCTGAAATGGTTCCTAGGCATGCGGGTCATTCGAGACCGCTCAGCCCACAAGGCGTGGCTTTGCCAGGACTCGTATATCGAAGAGCTTGTGCATCGCTATCGACTACTAAATGGAGTCTTCACTACGCCCAGAGCGGTGGAGGACCTGAAGCCTTTGCCCGAAGGAGAAGAGCCGTCAGAAGCGTCGATTAAGAAGTATCAACAACGAGTCGGGTCGCTTACTTACCTAGTCGAAAGGACCCGGGTCGATATAGCTGAGACTGCAGGCAAGCTGGCCCAGTTCCTTACGAGGCCTAGCCCTCAGCATCTCTCAGCCGCCAATCGAGCCATCCGATATGCCTATAACACTCGATTCCTCGCCATCGAGTACGGTGGGCATGTGTTAGATTTCATCCGTCAGGTCTGTTCCCCTGACGCAAGCGCGAGCGCTGGTAGTCAGGCTATTATCCCTGGCTCCCAGGCGAACCAAACGAGCCATTCGGGCCTTTCAGACCTATCTGCGTATATGCTGAATGCAGCAGACGCGAGCCACGCGAACAACGCCGACCGTCGGAGCACACAAGGTATCCTGATGAAGCTATTCGGGGGGCCTATCTTCTGGAAGTCGGTGAAACAAGCAACTGTGGCTACGTCGACCACGGAGGCCGAACTGCTCGCTGTAGCATCTGGCTCCAAGGAACTGTTAGCTATTGAACGCTTGATTCATCAGATCGGACTCCAGATACCCGGAGATGCAACTCATTCTATCACCTGTGATAACCTCCAAACGGTGCGGCTAGTACGCGATGAGAGTGCAAAGGTATCGACTCGGCTGAGGCACGTCGATATACAGCAGCACTGGCTCAGAGAAGCGTATCAGCTGAAGCAGATCAACGCTGTATGGGTCGAAAGCGCGTTGATGGCGGCCGACGGCCTTACGAAACCGCTGCCTCCACAGCGCTTCGCTCAGTGGGTTCAGGATGTGCTGAATATGAAGGATGTATCAGGAAAGGTAGCGGGACTCGAGGAGAGGTAGCAGTACCTGGAAATGGACTGCAGAACCCTGTATTTGACCCCGGAGGTCTCGAAATACAGCCTGGAATACGGCTGATTTGGCCCTGCTGGGGGGGTGTGTCAGATGCAGTACGTACATCAGGGCCAAGAGTACGTACCTTGGTACGTACTGTATTGTCTCACCTACGAAAATGCCTCAT
>Ga0193738_1000861_pt1 | contig 13535 bp, 26 predicted proteins | sample L2a1metaG_FD_144927 | JGI IMG/M metagenome (GOLD analysis project Ga0193738, IMG submission 144927) | Soil microbial communities from a riparian zone of the East river system, Colorado, United States - L2a1 | ecosystem: Environmental > Terrestrial > Soil > Riparian zone | place: USA: East River...
TACCGATGCTTCTGCTGCCGGCGTAGATACAGGTACGTTACTCGCCAAACCTCTAAGTGCAGACGTAAACGGTGTAGTCACTGAGAATGCGCTAGTCAGTGTACCTATCGCGGGGAGCGATGTAAACGGCGTTACTACAGAAGCTGCAACTATAACGTTTGCCACTACGCAGACGGATACGGGCGCAGGAGTCGATACAGCCACGCCCACGTTTGCTACTACACAGACCGAGAGCGGAACAGGTACCGACGCAGCTACACTTCACGCTAAACCGTTGTCGGCTGACGTTAATGGTACGGTTACTGAGAACCAAGTTGTAAGCGTTCCTGTAGTAACCAGCGATACAAACGGAGCTACAACAGAAAACACCACACTAACCGCCGCACTAGCTAGTACAGACACAGGTACAGATTCAGAAGCAGCCACACTAGTTGCTAGACCCTCAAGCGCCGATACAGGCGCAGGTGTCGATGCTCAAATACTAACTGCTGCTATTCCCGCAGGTGATGTAAACGGCGCAACAGTTGAAGGATCGTCGGTAGTTGAGAGAGTCCTAGTTAACAGCGCAGACACTAACGGAGCAACTACTGAAGGCTCTGCTCTAACTGCGGTTCTTTCGAGTACCGATGTAAATGGTGTAACTACCGAAGTTAGCACACTAGTAGCAATGCTAATTACGGCAGACGTAGGTACGGGTGTAGATACCGGAGTCCCGCTAGCTAAGCCGCTGACAGCAGATGTTAACGGTACAACCACCGAAAACTCTACTATCTCAGTACCTATTGTTAGTACAGATATTAACGGTGCAACCACCGAAATCTCAGCTCTACTAGCAAGGCCAATCTCTACTGATACTGGTGTAGGCACCGACGTTGCTACAGTAACTAGGGTATTCGTGGTTAGCAGCGATACGTCAACGTTCCTTGATCTAAACGTTCTAAGTGCCAGTATTCCAACTAGTGACGTAGCTACAGGAATTGATAACGGAGTAAGTACCAGCGGTGTCAGTAGGATTAGCCACGACTTCGGATTTGGTCACGAAACCCAGGAAAGACTACCAGCCATGTTCAGTAACGATGCTACTGGTACCATCACACGTCGGCCAAGAGCTAAAGGAAAAATAGTATTTCTAAAAAAGGAGGGAGAGTTGATTAAGCGATGACAGATATACAAATGACGAAAGGCGACACAGAAACGTTTGACGTGTTTGTCACAAGAAAAGATGAGGTCACAGGTGTAGAAGAAATCGTACCCCTAGACGGGGCTATGGCTTGGTTTACGGCTAAAGAAGAAAGTACCGATCTAGACGCCTCGGCAGTAATTGCCAAAGATTCGGTGGCTGACCCATCAGAAGTGGTAATCACCGGAGTGGAAGGTAAGGTGAGAATTACTATTACACCCGCCGACACAGTCAGCTACGATGGTAAATATCTAGAGTATGACGTTCAAGTAAAGGAGGTAGATGGGACAGTTACTACAGTACAGAAAGGAAGAGTTGAGTTCGGCAAGGACATTACAGTATCCTCAGCCTAAAGGAGAGAACTGAAAATGAGTCCTAATATCGCGTATCTATTGAGAAGTGTTGGAACCGGACTATTCCTAGGCAACGCGGTTTTGCTAGCCGTAGTCGCAACCGCTGAGATTACACAGGATCATTTGATTCTGGCCGGTCTTACTGGACTACAGGGTGCTCTCGCATATGCAGGTATTGGCGCAGCAGTCCCACAAATCGAACCTAGAATCGGCAACAAGTCAGAAGAAGTCCTAGAGGCAGAAAGGACGCAGGTACCAACCAAATGAGGCGTATTATTATCGTTCTACTAATTGCACTACTAGCTCTAGTAGCAGGAGGTTTCTCAGACGGTGGTGACGCAGCCGAAGCTGGTACAGTAGTGATTGTAAAGGCCGATGGCGGTGGTATCGGCCCTACTCCACCAATGGAAGATGGTGGTGGAACCTACTGCCAACCGCAACTAAATGGTCAGGTGGCGTACTCGCAATACGGCACGTTGCAATGCCAGTATCACTCGCACTACGACCCTTGGAGTTCATGGCACAGCGCCTACAACGGCTGGATGCTTGGGTGTGGTTATTCCTACTACGCCTGTTGGCATTGGCATCGTATCGCGTAACTTAAATGATTAAAGCCTTGAGGGGCTTAGCCGACCGTACTCTCTCCCGGTTGTGGCGAAGCCCCTCAAGTTTTCTATCTAGTTACTAGTCTGTAGCTGTATCGTCGTCTGCTGGTGCTGGTACGTCACCTGCACTATCATCCTCTGCTGGTACTTGTGGTTCCTCGGCAGGTGCTTCACTACCCTGTTCTTGCTCGTTCATTGTATCACCCCCTTTCGTAGCTTGGTAAACTGTGCCAATCATCTCATTACCAACTTTTTTGGTTGAGACAAAGCGCCTAAGTTTCTCACCGGTCTTGTATAACATATTACGAGCATGATCGTCAGGGACACCATCCAATTCAATGACGTATCGTCCTGACTCCTTAAGCGCGATCATAGCCTCATCCATTATTTTCTTTCTATTGTACGTGTAAACACCGACCCTACTTCTGTTTGGACGCCTATTATAAAGCACTGAACGATACCTTTCAGGTTCACTATTAACTAGCTCCCTAACAGCTTTATCAGCAAGTGCGATTTCCTTTCGCACCTTGACAATAAAATCGGGTGTGATACCTAACAAACGGCATTCATCCAAGTTTACGGGTTTGGGCAGTTGGGCCATCCGTCGCCACCATGCTCCCAAGCAATAGTGACTTGTTGAATAGGTGTGGCAAGATGCGCGTTATGAGCAAACTTACGACCTCCTAATCTTTTCCATGTATCGTCAGAAAACTGCAAACCTCCGTAGAACCCGTTACCTGTATTTGAGTACCAGCCGCCTTTACCGTGTTCACAGTTGTACGTCTGCATCCACGGAGCGATGAACTTGAGCATCATTCTATCGTGAGATGCTCGTATCCATTTAACCGCTCTACGATGCCAAACCCTTGAGTAGTTCTTGCCGTTACGAGCAACCCATTGAGCGTGTCTAATGTTCTTGAACTGATTTTGTTCGATCTTCCATGCAGGCTGTCCGGCCTTAGATCTGACAACCAAGTGAGCATCGGCTTTAGGAACAAGCCAGAATAACACGGCTACAGCTAAACAACCAATTACGAATTTCATACTCATATTCATTCTCCTTTCGCTCTTTTTCCACATTTGCATTCGTGTCTACCTTTATGACCGGCATCCCTCTTACATACGTGAATACTCCAATCCGGGTATTTAGAGTTCCACGCGTAACCACAAATTTTCTCAGCCATCCTTCCACCAATCCATTTCTGCCATCATTACCGCGAACTCTTCGGTTGGTTTAGTACCTACGAACTGATTGCCAAACCCGAACGTACACCACTGAAGCAGATGACGTGTAGCATCCATACCATGCGGCAAGCCCCGCTTGTGTAAACCGAGTTGTTTGAGGATAGAGTCGGTATAGTAGCTCTTGCCTGTGCTGGCCTTTTGAATAAAGACCCGGCGATCGCACAACTCACCAAACAAACGAGCAACACCTATCAACTGAACGGGAAACAAATTCAAACCTTTTCTGGCACCGCCACGAAACTCAAAATCTTCGATGATTATGTACTTAGGTTGGAATTGTGCTAACCTGTGGTATAGATCGTCAACGTCGTCAACTATCTGAAACGGGTGATACTTCAATTCATGTTCTTCTTCGTCAAGCTCGGCGTAACAGTAACCCGTTAACTCTCCCGGATCTATAGATATGATTCTCACGTTATTTCGTACCTACATCTTCCACACGTACACATACAGACGGGGTCCAAGTCCCACACAGAATTATTACACTCACAAGGAATTTCACGACGACAGAATATACATGGAGGCTTTCCTGTATCTGGCTCGTCGTGCGCATCACCGAGTTCTCTATCTACAGTTTGTATATGGCTTTCTATCGTGTACGTCATATTCCTTCCCTTTCATTTCTACCGCAGTACCTCCACCGAAATCTGAGTCCGTAATTCGGTGTCCTTCACCCTCTACATGCATAAGAGGAGGTCTAGTAAACTTGGACTTACCAACGTAGTTCTTTCGACCAGTTACATACAAAGTACCACCATGCTGATGTAAACGATAAGCGATTGGACGATCAAGTATCGCGGCCCAAACCAACCTAACTCTTTCTTGCTTATATTGCCAGATCAAAGCCGCGCCAATTCTCACACTAACGCCTATAGTCGCCCCTATTACAAATCTTTTCATTTTTCCTCCTTTATGTAATCTCCATACTTTTGGTCGTGGATCTCTCGTAGCTCATCAAGCGTGTAACCACCTACCAAAATATCCTCATTAGGATTGTTGGGCGGGTTTATTAATATGGCTGGCCCGTCGTAGTCAGTGTCTATGATACCTCCAAAACACCAACCTATAGGCATACCTTCTTCGTTGAATGTACCGACCAAAAGAATGTCTAGCTTAACACGCTCGCTCATATGCAACCCTTTTCCTATCATCATAGCAAACCGTATGGTCGCCATCTAACTCTTGCTCCAGCTCGTCTTAACGCTAGTACCATACGAAATCCACCTATAGGATTCTGTGAATGAACAGTTACCAGCGGCGGTACCAAATTTTCACGAATCATCCAACGCACGAAGCTTAGTCCACTAGGCTTAAGCCATACTATAGAACCGGGCTCAATGTCATGGTCTAGAGAAGCCTCAGTTACACCGGGATTGTATCGAATCAAAAAATTCTTGGCTTGTGCGACAGTTCTACACGCCGTCCATGTTTTATTGGGTGGTGGCCTTTCTTCATCTAACCAAAGCTTACTCATATACAACCTCTCTCCTTCATGTAGGCTATCCACTTCTCTTGTGTCCAATGGGGGTTAGGAACGATTGTCAGAGTACCATCGTTAATCCAATGTTCAAGTCCTAACCCGTTTAGTATCTTATCTACCACGTACACAGTCACCCATTTTTGTTCGTAGAGTATCCGTTTAACTGCACGATCTTGTAGACCCGAACGTTCAGCTATGCGCGGTATTCCTTTGCGGGGCGATAGAGTATGTTGATTTCGTCCCCTCTTAGGATAATCATTACCTCCCGCATAAGCTCTACCAGCTCGTGTCCTGTCTTTTCCTTCTCTACTACCCCACGATCCTGATTTGGTGTAATCTTCATACTCTCTATCCCACTGTTCTATAAGTGGGGTAAGTGCCTCTAGCAATTGAGCACTAGAAACTACAAGAGGATCAGAACCATTACTGCTGCTCGCCACGAACCGCTTTCTCCACTCTACTCCACAACACTACACCTTGAGGAGAAGGATGCTTACGCCAAGAACCCCTAGGAAATTCAAAATCAAGAAGGTCTTTAAGAAGTTTTTTAAGATCAAGGTTCTCGCCGGTTTCGTTCCAGAGTTGTTCAGCTATAGATTCTCTGGCTGCTAACTGTTTCTTAAGACTATCAATCTTTGCTACCATATCATTGTATTCCGTAAGAGGAAGTTGAACAAGTGCGGGCATTTTATTACTCGCTTTCTACTAGATCGCCCCATGTTGGGCCTGTAGAGATTTCTGCCTTAAACGGGAAGTCCCATCCGATACTTTCCTTAGCCGCTGACTCAAGTGCTTCTTTCATTTGTCGGGAAACTTCTTGTACTTGTGCTTCTCTACAGTTGGCGACGATTGAATCGTGTACCGTAATACGAATCTGCGCAATCTCTGGATCAAGTTCCTCCACCAATTGAATAAGCGCGAAGAGTGTAATGTTTGCAGCAATATTTTGTGGTAGGAAGTTGATACCCTCTTTAACAATATGAATTCGTGCCGACTGATCCGACGGTATAACGTAGAACCGTCTTTTGTGTCCGAAGGGGGATTGTAGTTCTCCTTCATTTAATACCTTCTTCTCGATTTCCTTAGTCCACTCCCATACGCGGGGGAAACGCTCCCACCAGAAGTCGATGAACTTCTGTGCTTCCTCCTGTGGCATATGATATAATTGAGCGAAACTATGGGCAGATTGCCAGTAAGCGACTCCGAAATTAATGTTCTTCGCCCGAACGTACTGTTCATAGGTATATCCCTTTCCGTAGAATTCTGTGGCTATTTCTTTGTGAAGAGATCTATCAGTATCGAGATAAATCGCTCGCAACTCTTCATCGCCTGAGAGTACGGCAATTGCTCTAAGTTCCGCTTGAGATAGGTCAGCTGAGATAAAAGCGCACCCTGGGTCAGCGACGAATACCCTGCGAATATTGGGTAGACCTTCTTTCGGCCTAGTGACATTCTGCATGTTTGGGTCAGAAGAAGATAGACGCCCGGATTCTGTTCCATGCTCTTTATAGTGAGTGTAAATTCTTCCGTCTTTGCCCCTCTTAAGTGTAAGTCCTTCAAGGTACGTTCCACGTTGTTTGTCCAACTCCTTCCACAAATCGAGAGTCTTGATGAAAGACTCAATTCCTGCTCTAGCTGACTTAGCAGCGTTGACGGCCTTATACTCGCCTCGTAGGATAACCTCGCGTACCAGCTTGTCTGTAGATTGTTTGCCATCACGTTCTATACGGGGTCTATCAAGATCATGCTCAATTCCCCACGTGTCATACATAAGCTCTTTAAGCTGCTTGGGCGAGTTAGGATTAAGGTCTGGCAACTTAGCCATAGTACGGAGAACGTCGCGCCACTCATCTAGCTTAGGCCAAACCTCGGCTTCTAGAATATCACAGGCAGCATCAGCATCCCAAATTATACCGCCTAATTCGACTTGAGCAAGAGCGCGAGTAAGTGGTAGGAGTTGGGATCTATACGGGCGCTCAAAGACCCCATCATTAATAGCTCGCTCTTTGAGAACTTCGTACAGGGCCAAAGTACCGGCTGCGTCCATTCCATTGTACTCATACAGATCAATCCTTTCACGTTTACCGGGAAGCTCGTCAGGCCATTCAGCCCAAGCATTACGTCTAGCCTTGAAATCACGTACAGATGTAGGTTCATAACGCGGCCAGCCTAACTCATCTTTCAAGAGCCATTCAAGTGAATGACCACCAGCACCAGACTCAGGATTTCCTGGTCTTTCATCGAGTGCGTAAGACAACATGCCGGTATCCTCATCTATCCTTGCACTAACACCAGCTTTGGCAAGTTCCTTGATATCGTACTTACCGAATTGCCACAGATACCTGACACAATCTATACTGAGAATTTCTGGAAATTCTTCGAGAACCTTGTCAACGACTCCGATGCCAAAGACAATTGCACGTTCAGGACGAATAGAGAAGCTGATAGAAGCAATGTTCGGGTACGAGCCCTCGATATCACAAGAGACAAGGGTTCCGGGCATAAGACTCTTTCGTAGCTCGGGTATCCACGATTTAGCTTCATTCCAATCCTCCGTCCATTTGACTTTAGGTAGTTTAGGTGTAGGTAGTGGATTGATTGCCAAACGAAAATCTCTAACTAGTTCAGGAAACACGGCATCGTCACGTAGTACCATAGCCGGGTTGTTTGTAACAATCACCCGCTGCTTCTTAGGCCACAGACTACCCTTCTCAGGGTGGGGAGCCTGGGTTTCACGCTCATGCACGTAAGCCCGCATTCCGCCTATACTACCAGCTCCTAGCAGCCCTTTTACGGCTTCACTACCAGCAGCGATAACCGTGTCACACTCGGCTATTTCAGCCTCTAGACGCGGCTCACAGCAAGCCTGAGCCATGCCGAATCCACTCTCCTGACCATCGGACTGACAGAGAACCACGTTAGTAGTCAATACATCTTTTCTATCAACACCATGCAATTGCAGCAAATGATCGAGAACCTTACCGCTAGGACCAGCGAACGACTTACCATTCAAAGCTTCGTAGTAACCAGGACTCCTAGATACAACAGCGAGCTTGGCATTAGCAGGCCCAACACTCGCAGCAAAGGCTCTATCTTTAAACGGACACTGATCGCAAAGCGCGTAAGGTGCTTTAGGCTTCAATCTACCCAAACCTTCCAAGTTTTTCTATCCCATCGTCCATTCATAATAGCATACATTCTAAGCGAATCAACGGAAATGTTCCAAGCCACCGCAAGCACTTCTACTGGAACCCAACCCTTAAGATTCTTCATCTTCATCCTCGTACATCAGTTTTCCACAGACTATACAAGTTATATCTTTCTTAGCCCCATGCCACGTACCTACCCATCTAGCACCACAACTATCGCAGCAAAACTCACCACCGAAAACCTCAATGAACTGCTTAAGACTTTCTAGTCGCATTTCCTTAGTCCCCAGGTCTTTTCATCGACTTCCTTGTTATCAATGAAGAAACGCCATTTACGCATTATCTTTCTCGTTATCACGATCGTCCACGTACCAGGTATGACGTTGATAACCGAGTGTCGCCAAGTCATAGGTCGATACCTGATACAAGGTCCACGAACGTAGTCGGTAGGACGACCCTCTCCAACATCGTCATACCCACCAGTCAAGACTATTGTGACAAAAGGCCAAGGATGCATATGCTGATATTGCTCAGGATCACCCTTAACCCATTGATGTATACGAACGCTGAACCATCTAGTCTCTATCTTGAGTAGGCGTCTCAAATCATTGCACCTATTGTGAAACGTGCTAGGCTTCTTAAGTAATTTTTTCAAAATGTTCTACGTTTAGGGTTTTCTTGACTAGATGTTTGATTGCTCCCGTTTTGCGAGACATAGCTAATTCACCACAACGGCGCAAAGCCTCTCGCAAGTGTAATGCACGACGCCTACAACCTGCACCATCAGCACAAAACACGCCTTCCGTGAAATTACTACGCGAGTCTGACTCAAGGATCTTATGACCACAAAGAGCGCAATTCATCCTTCCTCCTAGCGTAACACCTTAGAGCCGCCCCATCCAACATTTCAGCGTAAGACCTAGCTCGTTGTTCAGCATCTTCACCATCAAAAATTTCTACTATATTATCAGGTGGTGTCCAGTCATAGCACACGACTTCCCATTCTTCACTCATTCTTCTTCAACTCTCCATTCGTACTTGCACGTAGGACACTCAAGTCTCATCGTATCCGCCTGGTTTATTTCTATCTTACGCTCGATAACGTAGGGATTCACCATCTTACCACAGCCATTACAAGATACCGTTTGATTGAGTCTCATAGTTTCAGGCATCATTCACCATAATTGTGTCCTGGGTTATCACGCCAATCACCGTATTTACCATCATCTTGTTCTATTGTAAAGTCTCCTTTGTGTTCACCAGAACTAAAGCCCGGTGAGGGAACAGACCCATGCACACGAAAAACCGACTCTAGATAGGCAACTGCCGTAGTAGCAGCTTTAGCCACAGCTTGTCTACCGAGCGGATTATCAAGCCCAAGTATCTCGGCTCTGTTTAGGTACATCGTCACACGGCCGTACCATTCTTCGGCTGTCTTGGTATCATCCTTATCACGTTCAAACTTGTCAAGTTCGTAAGCCTGATGTTCTGCCTCAATCCAGTCAATCGCACAGTGTCTAGCGTTGCTCATTTGCGACCATCCTTTTTTCTCCTAGATGAGTTAGCATTCGTTCTGTACGCTCATAAAGATCGAGAAGCGCACTGTCATTCATAAGCCGGTAGTCAATGGTTCGCTTGTTTAGAGGCAGTTCGCTGCTGTGCTGGTCTTTATCATCAAGGCCCGGTCTAACAACTTCGACAATGAAACCCCCACAACTATGCACACGCATGGCTTCATTCTCAAACCTCAAGTCAGTGATAGCTATATTACGACCCGCATAATAAGCATCTTTCGGTAGAGTGTAGTCCAACCAGAAGTTGTCCCCAAATACACCCCTATGCGACTCAGTACCGTAACGCTGTAGAAACTGCCTAAAGGTCATTGATCTAAAGGTGCCGGTTTTATAGGTTAGACCTGCTGTATCCCCCAACTGCACGAATACTTCTTCGTTCTTCCACTTGTCGATTTCGTGGTAGGGTATATCAAACAGAGCGGCCACAGACTTCTTGAGTGGGTCTGCGAAAGCGCGACGTTCAAAATCGTGTTCCTTAATCAAGTAGGCAGCTACCGTATCCTTGCCACTACCCTTTAAACCGTTAAGACCTAGAATCATAGTATGTCCTCGTTTACTGTCAAAGGAGTTACTTCCCAGTTACCAGAACCTTGCAGGTCTTCTTCATCTTGTGCATTTTTATTATCACGATGTTTATTTGCCGATTCCTCACGAAGCCATAAAGAGTCAACTTCCGGAGGTTCGTAATTACTATATCTAACCGCATAAACTATCATTAACCCTCTCCATTCTGTTTAGCCAACTCCTTCAAAACTCTAGCTCTTAGCGCCGGAGCTGTGTTAGCTCTGTTAAGCTCTTGACGCTCGAGAATTTGCTCTTTAGTCATAATACGTAGCGGTTCATCCAAACCACACAAACAATCTTCTTCCTGGGTAAAGCAACCTTCGTCGTGTTCCGTCATACTATCCCAAGGTTCCCGATTATTTCTGTCACTTGACTGTGCTGATACGAGAAAATATTTGTGAAAGGTAATCTGTGGTAGATGTAGTTTATGGAGGATTCCTCAAATTTCTCGCACCAGTCACACTCGCAGTTAACGTGCGTGACTACAACTATATCGGTATCGTCGTTAATCCGACTTGACTCTACATAACCATTAACCGGCCCATCCTTGAGAAGCATCATTACACTGTCCAATACCGCCAACCCCTTCCGGCTTGTTCTTTTCTGATTTGACCGCGTTCTTCTAGAGTGCCCATTACTTCGTCCATTTCCCGCTTAGTCATGTGAAGATGTTGCATCATCGTAGAACGTAGAATACCTGGGTTGTTAGTGATCTTGCGATACACTCTATCTATGTACTTCTCGCGTGGAGCCTTACCCGCATTGAGTATCAGTTCTACCGAGTGCGCTCCCCACTTCTGAGCATACCAGGCCGCATTAATCACGTCGGACTCTTCAACTTGGATCGTTTCGTTAACGGGCACTTGCCGACTTGCTGCCAGTAACATACTCATCTTCATTATGCTTCGGGCTAATCGCTCAAAAGTGGGCAAGGCCGTATTACGTACTAAAGACTCATAACCCTTTACCGTGAGTTCTCCTTCAATTGCTTGGTACCTTGTCCACGCATCAGGAGTCATTTTAGCCATTATTCTAGGAGGCATCATCAAAGACTCGGTACCTATTTTTACGGCTATTTCTGACGAATAGTGTTCTTTCAAGTCAGCGAGTTTGTCAACGATATGCAATCGTTTCTTGATTCCTAGAGCGGTAGGTGGCCCTGTCGGGCGCATAGCACTCTGATCGAACTCACCAGCTACGATAAGGAATCGTGGCATGAAGCCCGACTCTATCCATTCCTCACTAATATTGCTGTAGACCCGTTCAGTGATACCACCACCGAAAAAGATGAACGCTGGTGATTCCAGACGTATGACTTCCTTACGCAGTAACCTAGAGTACACCTGTGGAACATCGTAAAGGTGGGCAAGTGTCTCAGGCATCGAAGAGAGGTACTCCCGTTTATTGATGCTGTCAAATAGGCCGCTGACCTCGTCCCTGAAAAACACAGACACTTTGTTAGGTCTAGTAGCAAGACCAGTTAACAGACCTTCAACAGAACCGTCAGTTGCTAGGATAAGCTCAGGTTCAAGTGTAGATAGAAGATCCATCGCCATCTTCATGCTTGTTGACTTGCGCGTAACTGTTGAGTCACCAAGAACGAGACCCCACAGATTAGGAGCAATGCTTCCATAATTAGCTTCCAATCTCAAACTTGAACCCATAAGCGAAGATAGAACTATGAACGCGCTAAGTTCGTGAAACTCGCCAACTGCGTCTGTAGCCTCGCAAGCCCATTCCTTGTATAAGTCAATGAATGTTTCTGAAGCTGGCTCACCAACAAACTGTGGCATAGTCAGTAATTCTTTCTCAGCAGGAAGATTACCAAAAGACTCTGCGCACTTGAGAACTTCACGCCATAGATGCTCAACTGGTCTACCATCACGAGCATACTTGTTACAGGCGCTCTCCTTAACAATGATAAAAACCTCGTCGGCACTCATACCAGCACGGAAGCACAGAACCTCCAATGTCCAAAGCAGCTTTGACCAATCATCGTCCTCGGCAGGCTCAAACGTGTAAAGACTCGTGAACCTGTCCATATCCATGCGAGTCGCGTACCGCGAGATTAGTTCTTCGCTAGTGTCAATCGCGCTAGGCACAGCACGTTCAAGTAAAGGTCCTTCTTCCGGTGGAGCAGGTATAGCCTCTTCAAACAGAACAGGCTCAACTCTAACTTCAAGCGCACGTTCAAGCGCGATAGGATGAGCGGGATGATACTTGAAATTTCTGGTTAACGGTACTCTAAAGAGTTGTGTGAGATCCCATCCAGAAATATCAGCGCCTACTGAGTAGGCCAAACGCCTGGAATAACGTTCAGCATCGTAGGCTTCCATTCTAGAGGTAAGCCGCCAGAATGCTTGCCACCTACCAGGACTAGTCTGAGATACTATAGGTGGCGGCAGCTTGAGCTTATCAGGGTTCGCGTTGTCTAGGTCTGCCCACACAATATCAGTAGGTAGGCAATTCTTCTTTTTACGTTCGCGCTCCCTGAGCAAGTTAACGCCAAAATAAACGTTGAGATTGGCTTCTTGTTTGAGTATGTAATTCTCGGCCTTGATAGCTTCTCTAGGCCATTCAAAGAAACGTTCGGTGAACGTAGTTCTAGTAGATTTCGGATTTGTTGTAGCTATACACAGGAACCCCACCGTATCCCCGAAAAGCATCTCAAAGAAGCCAAGTCGGATTTCACTCTTAGATTTGATGTTAGCTGGCGGCGATTGAGTCATAAAGAGAGGACTCCGCTTGTTAGGCACCTACTCGGCACCAGCGGAGTCAGTTAACTACGGTAGCATCGACGTTCTAACTTTGAAACAACGACCAGCCGAAGTTACATCGCTTTCACGAACAACGGACGTTTCTCGTTCTATCTGTTGTCCGTACTGATCGGTTTTGTTATCAAGTTCGGATACGTAAACGAGATTGATGTAGTTTGGTACACCTTCTTCGTCAACGCTCCATACCTGATTGATAAGAGCAATATGCTCGTTTCTCACAGGATCAATATATACCACAGGCAGACCATTCCACCTGTCTTTATCTTCCTGCGTTGCCGTTCCTGGCTTTATACTAGGTTCCATATCTCACCTCCTTTCCAATTTAGGGGCAAGAAAGAGAGGCACCTAGCAACAACCAATAACTATGCTAAGCGCCTCTCTCCTTGCGCTAACGAACTTACTTACGAACTAGTTAGAGCAAGCCACCTTCGTTACTACCACCAGCGATAGAGCCTGCTGGCTTAACACCCGTAACGGGGTTGTTGTACTCGTCAGGGATGATCTCACCGTCTGCGGTTTGCTTAGGCTTCTTGCTAACAGTAACAACGCACTCCCGACCAACGTAGTCCTCAAGGTCGGGATTGAACTTGTTACTAAGAACAGTAGCC
>Ga0193738_1000862_pt1 | contig 13515 bp, 10 predicted proteins | sample L2a1metaG_FD_144927 | JGI IMG/M metagenome (GOLD analysis project Ga0193738, IMG submission 144927) | Soil microbial communities from a riparian zone of the East river system, Colorado, United States - L2a1 | ecosystem: Environmental > Terrestrial > Soil > Riparian zone | place: USA: East River...
ACTCCCATCCGGGGACTGTGGACCAGATTGCTGTTGGATCGGGGGGTGCCCCGAAACGAGTGAAGGCACCCAACACCGCTGCTGTAGCAGCCCCCAGCCACGCCGTGTACATGGAAAGGACTAGCGCCGCAATGGCCACCTCAAACGCCCCTAGCCCGCCACCTTCCGGTGCGGGTTCTTCAGGTATCTGCGGCTCCTGCGGCTGCGTCATCTTTGTTCCTGGAGCATCGCGGCGAGAAGAGTCGGGTTGTGCTCAATGCTGTTCGTCAACAGGCCTTTCGCATATGTATGCAGAATTGGCTGCAACCGCTGCCGAACTGTTGGCACGCCCGCGAAGTAGTACTCCCACTGATCCCACGCCCCAGCCAGAAGAGTCTCTGCAAGCGCAGATGATCCAACCCGGATTTTGGTGTGCAGAAGATGGGCTGGTGTGGTACCAAAGGCACCCCGATGTGTCGGTGTTAAAAGTCTCTTACCTGCCAGTTCTAGAGCACGTACCACCAAACCATTGGCGGCAATGGACACAGCCGTGGGAGGAGGAACTGCCGAGGCGATCAGCTGACTTTCCGCGCCATCTGTGACGGCCGGTTGTGTCGGTTGTTCCCCGGGCTGAGGTTCTGTAGGGACACGCCCCGGCACCGGTGGCGGAGGTGGCCCCACATCGGTGAGGCCTGGCACCGCTGTGTCAATGTCGATGCCGATTTCTTCACGAATCGGGGCGATGGCAAACAGTGTCGGGTCACGCAGGATGACCTCTTTGATGTAGCGTTCCGCGATTTCCTGAGCTGTAGGCGCATCGGCGTCGGTGTAGCCACCTTCGCGGCGCACTGTGTCCGCTGAAACAATGGGCGGGTTGGCGTTGTACAGGTTCAGGGCATCGGCGAGTTTGTTGGCGCTGTTGGCCAGTGGGGCTGTGTCATACCAGTAGGTGTAACGCTCAGGGTCCTTACCTAGCTTGAGCAACGCCTGTGTCAGATAGGCTGTGGTCAACGCGTCGACGATGCGGTTGAACAGTGGCTGCATCGTTTTGACAATGAACTCTTCACCGGCCCACCAAATGGACCAGTGGTTCATTTCCTGTCCGCCCAGCTGAATTTCCACTGGCACGTTCATGCCGATGGCCAGTTTCTGCTGCTGTTCTTTACGCAACTCGATGGCCTGGTCGGACAGTGGCGAATCAAACCGGATCGGCTGCACCCCTGACATGGCTGTCAGTTCAGCCAAAGGCATCTGCCACAGGATCGGGGCTACCTGTGCGGCTGTGCCTTTGCCTTCGAGGTTGCTGGTGATGACTTCGAACAGCTGCTGGTAGATGTCATCTGTTGCCACAGCCTGGTTGTCACCTTTGGGGACGGCCAGTGTGGACGGGACGGGCAGGATCGTCGCGTTGGCGATGCGCGAGTTCATCTGTGCCCGGATGAACATTTGCATCTGCTCCATTTCGAAGAGCAGACCTAGCAGTGCGCGGACGGGGGAGTCGGCGAGGAACGCGCGTCGCGGGTGTGGTGTCCATACGCGGATGACGATGTCGTTGCCGGTGATTTCTTCTCGTACCGCCCGGCCCATGTTGACGTAGATGGTGTCACCGTTTTTGCGGACTTCTCCTGGTGCGGCCACCCACCACTGGTCGGACATGCCGTTGCGTTTCGACTTACCGATGATGAAACATTCACCGGCGACGATTAGTGATTCGGCGATGCCACGTAGCATCTCCGCCTTGTTGGCCGGGCCGCCGAACAGTTTCTCAGCCAGAGCGCCGATCTCGTCATCGTTGTCGACTTCGCCTTGACGCACACCGTTCTCGTCGACTTCCGCGACGAAGATGCGGATCATCGACGCGGCTGCGCCTATGTAGTCGACGGCATTGTGCAACTGTGCATTGGTGTCGTAGAAGTCCCAGGCTTGCCGCTGCCATGCTTCGTCGGTGAACCGGTACCCGCGCCATGCCTCTTCGGACAACCCCATCCGCACAGCTGAGGCGGCCAGCGGCACCGTCTGTGGTTCGGACACCGGCTCGGCTTTGCTCTTGCGGCTAAATGCCATCGGTGCCTTCCTTATCTAGAACCCAGGACGCCCCGTAGGCAACAGCCAGCGTGGTGAGGGGAAGCAGGGCCATGCTGTGCCAGGGCAGCGCCCCGGTGACGCAGGCGTAGGTGTGGACGGACAGGCACATGAGCAGGGAGATCCAAAACCCGGAGCACCAGTAGCAGCGAATGAGTTTGGCCATTCGGCCGGTGGATCCGTATTTGCCCATGACCCAGTCGCGTAGCGGGATGGCGACGTCGTCTATGACGATCACTCGCGTCGCTCTGGCGCACGCCAGCACCAAGACGACAAAGGCGAGCAAGTAGATCACATTGACTAAGTTAGCATCCTAGGACGCAGGTTCCTACCAGGCGTTCATCCCCAAAGAAGGCATCGGGTAGTTGGCCGGGGAAAGGATCTTGGAGCGGCGCTTCTCGCCATCGATCAAATGGCGGCACGCGTGGACAAGGGCGTCCAGGCGATCCGGTGACACTTTGCTGGTGATCGGGTCGAACGACAGCATCTGAGCTTCCAGCTTTTCGAACGTCCCGATGTGATGCACCCGGCCCTGCCCGTAACGCATCGCCACCGGTTCAGCGCGCAGCTTCTTACCCACGGTCGAAAACGCGGGCACCAGCGGCGGCTCCATCACGTCCATACTGAACACGCCGGAACGCTGCAGCTCCTTGAAGGCGTCCAGGAACACTTCATGCATCCACGCCTTGCCCAGGTTCGACTCGTACACCAACGTGTCACATTGATAGCGCTCGAAGACTCTCCAGGCGTGAAGTGCAGCTTCGCGACCAGCAAGCCTCGTAGTCTCATCGGCCACCACATACATGTGATCTTCGGCGTCACGCGAGACGACAACGACACCCATCTCGTCGCCCTCTTCGGCACCAGTCAGCCCAGGGTCCACACCCACAGTGCGGTGAGCTACCTGCGTCGGGCCGATCTGCACCCGGTTGCCGTGGATGGACATGTAGCTGAACAGCATTCCCTCAAGGGAATCGAGCATCTCCCCGTACAGCTCCTGACGGCCAAGGGCAGTGCCCTCGTACATCTTTTTGGCCTCGATCAGGAACGCCTCGGACAGGTTGTCGGCATTGTCGAATGTGGATCCCCTGGCCATGGAGACTGTGCCGTCCTGCTGCCCCAGCCAGTACTGCAACAAGGCGATAGGCTTGGGGGTGGTGGTGACGAAAGCACGTGGCTTGTCACCGGGCAGGTCCGCACGAAGCGCCGGGAAGATACCTTCCTTCCACACCGCCATCGGGTCTTCCCATTTGACAGGCTCATCGAGCCACACGTCGGCCAGGTTGAAACCTCGCGGCGCGTCAGGATCAGCACCAGTGAAATGGATCTTCGTGCCGGTTTCCATCAACGTGATATGCGGCTTAGGCGACTTCGTGTAATGGAAAGTGTTGGCGTAGTCGCCCCGGTAGTGTTCCTTGATTTCGCGGAACCCGCGCCGCTGCAAAACCCGCAACACACCCGAGGCACCTTCGATACACACGATGCGGGTGTCAGAAAGGTTATAGGCAACCACCAATCTTTCAGTGGGGAATCCGGAGCTGTCGTAGGGATGGTCGATCGCCCGCTGCACCAGCCACTCGGCACCCGAGCGTGTCTTGCCGCAGTTGTGGTTGTAGATGCCTTCGGCTAGGTAGTTGTCTAGGCCGGGGACTCTGAGATCATAGAAAGGTCCTTCCCCTGCAGCATCTATAGACACAATCCGCGACCAGGCAGTATCGTCGACTAATGAAACTAGGTCTGCCAACTGAGGAATTCGTGACTCGCTATCTGGCCGGGGAAACGGCGGCAGCAATAGGAGCTGACCACGGAGTTGACTACCACTGTGTTCAGCGGAGACTGAAGAAAGCAGGGGTGACTCTTCGCGGCCGTGGCCCGACTGAGGCTGGCAAGCGCAGAATCGCCGCTGCCCGACGCCTTCCGCTGAATGAGCAGAAGCTGCGCCTTCTCGCAGGACAAGGCTTGAACTGTAAAGAGATAGCCGCTGCGCTGGAAGGTGCTCCGTCCGAAGAGTGTGTCCGTGAACGAATGGTTGCACTGGGCCTGGATCGGCTGGCACCGAAGGCTCGCCCGCAACACAATCACTTCTGGAAGGGGGGGCTGATAGTTGATGCTGACGGCTACATTCTCCAGAAGGCAATCGACCATCCGCACCGGACGGCCGCTGGCTATGTGCGCCAGCATCGGCTGGTGATGGAACGGGAGCTTGGGCGGCTACTCTTGCCAACTGAAGTTGTGGATCATGTGAACCGTGATACGTCAGATAATCGGCCGGAGAACCTTCGGGTGTTCGGCAGCAACGCTGAGCACCTTGCGGCAACCCTGAAGGGGGTGAAGCTTCCCGCGCGGGAGCGAGAGAAGCTACGGCAAGATGCTGTCCGACGTGCACATCGGCGAGTCGCTGCCATCCTTGCGGAGTCAGAAACTGGTGCTGATCGGTAACGGTGATCTTGTCGCCGTTGGCCAGGCTCACCTGCCAATAGGGCGCGGTGCCGCGCAGGAACGGTGCGCCATCTGTGGCCACATCCTCAGGCCCTGACGCGCCCAACGCACGCACAGTGACAGGGCTGCCTTTGATGGCACCCTCTAGCGGCAGGTAGACGCGGGTCCACGGTGCGACACAGCCACGGCCAGCCAAATACAAATGCACCGTCCAGGCACCAGGTGGCGGGTTCTGCTCAGGGCGGGACACATACCACCATTCCTGGCGTGCCATCTGCTCCAGCGTCTGGACGTCAAGGGATTCGATCAGCGTCAAACGGTCCTGCTCCGGCAGTTCGGACAGGACACGCATCATCGACTTACCCATGAAAGTGATCTTAGATGACTAAGTAGGTATATACGAGTGTTCTAGGATGCTTTCGTGGAACTTCAGGCGCAGCTCAACGTCACCCGGTCAAGCCACAACTGGGCCAGCCTGCCCGGCAACTTCGACCGCAACAACACCCACACCCTGTACCACAGCACCAACCAATGGGGCATCCCAGACTTGCCCAGAACCACAGCCGCACCGACACGGCTCATCGCCTACAACGACCGGCGCAAAGTCGAACACCCGCAACCCGGTGACGCTGTCCACTTCTTCCTCGACGACTACCGCTTCGAAACAATGTGGACCAAGCCACGGCAAAGCCTGTCCCGTGTCATGCGCGCCGGGATCGCATTGACACCCGACTTCTCCCTGTGGCGGGAGATGCCCATGGCCATGCAGCTGTGGCAGGTATACAGGTCACGCTGGTGCGGGGCGTGGATGGTCAGTAACGGAGTCGACGTCATACCCACCATCTCCTGGTCCACACCAGACTCCTACGACTTCGCCTTCGCCGGGGTGCCGCAGTGCAGCACCGTTGCCGTGTCGACGGTAGGGATCCGGGGGACTCTGGCAGAGTCGGGCTACTTCCAGGGCTTGGAGGCGATGATGGGCGCGGTGCGACCCGACTATGTTCTGGTCTATGGCCGCAGCCTCGGGGAAGATACAGTTTTCACCAGCACCCCGTTCGAATACTTCAAGACACGTTGGGACGAGTGAGCCATGGGCGGTCGTGGCGGATCAGGACGTAGCTCGGCCGCTGTAGCGATGCCTGCTGTTGACGCGAATACGTTGGCGGACATGGACATCCGCGATGCTGTGGACGACGTTTTCAACATCACCGGCCAGTCAAGTCCTTGGGTGTCGCTGCAGCGGCTGCGTACCGCCTTGTCCACACGGGGCTGGGACACTGAGCGTCAGGACAGGGAGCTGACACGGTTCGTGTCGCAGGGCAAAGGTCGGCTGCTGGCCGAAGAGGACTCTGGCCTGTTGACCAAGGAGCTGCGCCGGGCGAAGCTGGCTTATGGCGACGACAACTATCATCTGATCCGCCTGTCCAATTAACCCTTGCGTCGCCACCCCACAACTGTCACACTCGTGCTTTCCGGTGTTTTCTCGGATAGGAGTGGAAGATGACCAAGTTCAACACCACAGACAAGCGCGCCCCGCGTACCGGCGGCGTGATCAACACAGCGCAGGAGTCCACCGTCCTGACCTACAACGGTGGAACCGGCTACGAATATGACACCCTTTCGCAGCTGTTCCTGCTGGCCTGCAGCAACATGGTCGGCGAGAAGACCTACTATGAGGACGCCAGCACCCGCGACGCCCGCTACGTGGGCCTGATCCAGGTCGCTGTTGCCGAAGGTCACGTCGAGTGGCTGGCCCGGTTCTTCCCGTGGCTGCGCAACCAGGCCAACATGCGCACCGCGTCCATCGTCGGTGCCATCGAAACAGCCCGCGCCATGAGAGACCGCAAGATCTCCGGTAGCCGCGCCATCGTCAACAGCGTCCTCACCCGCGCCGATGAACCGGCCGAAGCTTTGGCCTACTGGATGAGCACCTACGGACGCGCCATCCCCAAGCCGATCAAGCGTGGCATCGCCGACGCCGCCACTCGGCTGTACACCGAACGCAACACGATCAAGCACGACACCGCCTCGAAAGGTCTGCGTTTCGGTGACGTCCTCGAACTGACCCACGCCGAACCTAAGCACATCAACCAGTCGCAGCTGTTCAAGTATCTGGTGGACCGCAGCAAGGGACGCACGCCGCTGCAGATCCCCGACGTTCTGACGATGCTGGTGGCCAACGAGGCTTTGCGCAAGCAGGCCGTCCGGACCCCTGAGCTGCTGCTGAACACGGCACGGCTGAACCAGGCCGGGATGACGTGGGAGGCTGCCAAGTCTCTGGTCGGTGGCCGTGTCAGTGACAAGGACATTTGGGAGGCTTTGATCCCGGTCATGGGCTACATGGCGCTGCTGCGCAACCTGCGCAACTTCGAGCAGGCCGAAGTCAGCGGCAACTTCGTTGACTTCGTCAACAACACTTTGGCCGATCCGGCTGAGGTGGCGTCGTCTCGGCAGTTGCCGACGCGGTTCCTGTCCGCCTACCGCTCCGTGGTGAGCAACAAGTTCTCCAACACCTTGGAGAAGGCTCTCGAACTGTGCCTGGGCAGCATCCCCACATTCAAAGGCTCCACCCTGATCCTGATCGACACGTCGAGTTCCATGGACGACCAGATGTCGGGACGTTCAAAGCTGACCCGCACAGACACGGCTATCGTGTTCGGACTGGCCATGGCCAGGCGCTGCGAAAACGCCACAGTCGTGTCGTTCTCCACCAGCAACAAGGTGTTCCCGCACGTCAAAGGTGAGTCGCTGCTCAAGAGCATCGACCGGTTCCACGGTGGCGGCTACATCTACCACGGCGGCACCAACACTGCCACGGCGGTGCAGGCGCACTACCGCAACCACGACCGGGTGATCATCTTGACTGATGAGCAGGCCGACTGGAGCGGCGTCCCCATCTTTGCTCCGGTACCGAAGGAGAAGATGGGGATCACGTTCAACCTGGCTGGGGACGTGGCGGGGCATGCCCCTACCGGCTGGAACCGGTTGACGTTCGGTGGCCTGTCCGATGCGGCGTTCACGATGCTGCATTCGATCGAGGGCCGCAGTCAGGGCGTCTGGCCGTTCTAGTGGATATGTTTCAGGACGCCTTGAACCTGAAAAGGCTGTGGTGGGGTATCACGTGCAGGGCATGCGACGCCCCACCACAGTCGTCATGTGTGACACCCAGCGGCAAGAAAGTCACTAGCCACAGGGTGCGTCAGGATGATCTGATCTTAGGTAAACCGTGCGAATGTGTCCGTTGTCACCGGTGCCTGAAAGCACTTGACAGGGCACCCCAGAACTGACATGATGGTACTTGTTCAAGCGACGTAGGACCCCTCAGGTGCGACAGACCTCGGCTACTTCTTTCATTTGGAGAAACAAAAGCCGCCGAAGTCGACCATGTTCTCTGAGGGCATACGGCAGCCCTGGTAACGCGGGGCGGCTTGAGACCCCTCAAGTGCGTTGTCTTTTAAAAACTACATTCCCCTGCACAAAGGCGCGGCCAACGCCGCAGGGGCATAAACTTGTCAGGTGCGATAGCCGAACGGTTACTTCCATGCTAAGGAAGAGGCCCAGGTGCAAATCCTGGCCCCGGCACAAACAAGCCGGGGTGGTGTAGTAGCAGCACGCTAAAAACACCGAATGGCGCTTTGATCTCTGACAGGGTCACTTACTTAAGAGCGCTCCCCGGTGCGCTGGCTACGGATACTTCAAAAACTGCTATCAACAGTTTCCTTTGGGAAAACCTCCGCAGCCGATCAGATCTCGGGGAGCCCCACCAAGGCAATGCGTCCAAGGTGGCATTCAAAGGCTTTTCAGCACCAACACTTTTCGTGCCCAGCTGGTGCGATTGTTACGGATACTTCCGGTGCGAATGAATCGGAATCTCGAAACGCCCCGTTGAGACGGGGAAGGTTGGGGGTTCAATTCCGTGACAACCTTTGAACTCAGCTGGGACTTAAACTGGGGGAGAAAACATGGGCAAGCTACCGAGCCCGCCGAAACCACCGGCACCGAAACCGATCACACCGAAACGACCAAGCTAGACGGCACCACCGGGATATGGCCAAATTGGTAAGGCCCCTGCTTTGGGAGCAGGAAACTGCAGGTTCGAGTCCTGCTGTCCCGACGAGAAGGCGCACACTAACCATGCTGATGCCACCGTTACTGGTGGATTGGGGTCAAGCGCAACAGCGCCGTTTGGCAGTTGTCGGTTCTCACATCAACTGCCAGCTAGGGGTTGTAGCTCAATTGGTAGAGCACCGGCGTTGCATACCGGATGTTGAGGGTTCGAGTCCCTTCCTCTCCACGGGCAATGATTCACCACATGTGGCACCGTATGTGGCCCACACGGTGCGTGCGGCGGCAGGTATTCCATGGAACACCTGAGATGTCACAGCCTGCCACCGTACAAGGGGTTGTAGCTCAACGGTAGAGCATCTGGCTGGCAGTCAGAAGGTTCAGGGTTCGAATCCCTGCCACTCCACTCCCTCGTAGCTCAATGGACAGAGCACCGCTCTACGGAAGCGGCAATGCAGGTTCGATTCCTGTCGGGGGGACTACCGGTGGCAGCAAATTCACCCAAATCACTCAGGCGACAACGCTGCCACCGGCTAGGGTGTGATGCTCCAAGGTGGAGCCCCTGACTGTAAATCAGGTGCCTGGCGGCACGGCAAGTTCGATTCTTGCCACACCCACACGGCGACTTGGGAGGACACCGTGGATAAGCCACTTTGTGTGGTGTGCAACAAACGTGTCGCCTACTTGTACAACAACAAGGCTTGCAAAAAATGCAGCGCGCTAACGGCATCGGAAGGTACCCGGGAAAGGTACGGGCTGCCGAGGCCGCGTGTCAGCAAAGCCAAACGCGAAGCGACATTCGTTCAAAAATATAATCGGCTCATCGCCGAAGGTCTCACCGTCAAACAGATCGCCGCAGCAATGAACATGCGGGTGCAGTCACTGAAAAACCTTAAAGGCAGACTGGCCAAAGAGGGACACACGATCAGCGCGTCACCATGGAGGGGTCCGCCGCTCACCAAGTCAACTGAACCTGTGGACCGCACCAAACTGAAAGCCAGCGCCAACGAGCATGGTGGCGGCAGAATGGGCGTCACCAGCTGTTTCTGCGACCCGTGCCGTGCTGTGCGCAGCGCCTACCGCAGAAAATGGGAACGGGACAACGCCGACAAGGTCAAAAAGTACCGGCGCAAGTATTTGCACGACGAAGATATGCCCTCGTAGCTTAGCGCGGTCTAAAGCTGCTGACTTTTAATCAGAGGAACGCAGGTTCAAATCCTGCCGGGGGCACGAGGGGCTAGGCAACGTACCCGTACCAGTGGGGTGCGGACACCTGGCGGTGACGGCCGTCTAGCTCCGAAAGTCCTTGTAGCTCAAAGGAGAGAGCGCCAGTTTCCGGAACTGGAGGTTGCAGGTTCGAGCCCTGTCAGGGATGCGGGAGGATTGGATGACAAGGAGAGCCAGACCTAAAGGCGTCTGTGTACATTGCAAAGCCCGTGCCATCCGGGGGGGGTCGATGCTGTGCGAACCGTGTACAGCGTTGGCGAGATCTGAAGGCACCTATGAGCAGCTGGCACAGCCGAACTTTTTTGAGAGGAAAGCTGCGGAGCGACGTGACACCATCAAAAAATATAATGCGTTGCTGCGTAAAGGCGTCCGCCCGGTGCAGGTGGCGAAGTTGTGGGGCTGGGATATCAAGGCCCTAGCCAACTATGTTTACCGGGCGAAGGCTGCCGGATTCGATGTGATCAACTATGACACGATCCGGCATGGCCAGCCGCAAGAACCGAAAACGCCTATCCGCGTATCAATCACGGGCAATGATCATGGCGGTGGTGCATTTGGCGTGAGAGGCTGCAAATGTGAACCGTGCCTGACTCATCGGCGTGCCAGGTGGCGTGCCGATGACGCGATACGCAGGCAACGGCGCAAAGAGCAACAGCAGGACAAGCCTTCGTAGCTCAGCGGTTTAGAGCAGCTGACTCTTAATCAGCGGGTCGCAGGTTCGAATCCTGCCGGGGGCACATAGATGGCGGCGCTGTTGTAGCGTTCGTGAGGGGTCGCAGCTCCGGTGCCGCCATCTAGCAAGCCGATGTAGCTCAGTCTGGACAGAGCATTCGCCTTGTAAGCGACTGGTCGGGGGTTCGAATCCCTCCTTCGGCTCCAATGTAGACGGTCTGGCCACTGTGACCGAGACGTGACATGTGGTGGCGGGTTCCTAGCTCAAGTGGTAGAGCGCCGCTCTGAAGAAGCGGAGGCAGAGGTTCGACTCCTCTGGTCCCCACGTAGGTGGGCGGAACACGATGTCCATTGGTTTTCCGCCTTTCGATTGTGTGCTTGTCAATCCGCCCACCTGCACTATGCACCTTTAGCTCAACTGGCAGAGCAGCTGGTTTACATTCAGCGGGTTGGGGGTTCGAGTCCCTCAGGGTGTACGTAACAAGAACTCACCCCGTGGGGGCGTGAGGGGGATACAGGGAGTCCGCTGTGCGTGCGGATTATGCGGCAGCAGGCCACGTGCTGCCCCTGGCAACGTGTGGCGTAAGGGCGTTTGGAGCTGTCGGCAAAGCTCACCTGATTCTCAGTCAGGAGATCACCGGTTCAAGCCCGGTAACGCCTGCGCCCAGGCCGCTACCTAGGTACGGCGGTACAGCCGCTAGACGCCAATACTTGCCTGGAGATGGCTACCAGGTGTAGCACCCTGCCGTCTAGCGTCAAGGACCCTTGGAGCTGTTGGAAAAGCTCACCTGACTTTCAATCAGGAGATCGCCGGTTCAAGTCCGGCAGGGTCTGCGTGGCAACAAAGCAGTTCCCGAAGGCCAAGGGGGCTGGGGTGAGTTCACTAACAGACCTGTGGCCATCCGTGCGGGCAAGGTACGGCACCCGCTGTTACGCGGTAACCGAAGGTGCAGGGGCAGTCGAGGTTGTCGAGACACGCTTATAAGCCCTGGGGCACCGGCAGAGTAGGTGGATAGGTACGCCTAGAAGAAGCCGCAGATCCTGCCGGTGTCGCCTTAAACGGGTACCAGTGGAAGGGGAAATCCCGTGGACGAAGACGAACCCTGCTGCGTATGCGGCATCAGTTCCGCCGATGAAGAAATGTTCGACTGTTCCGAATGCGGCAACAATGTATGTGACCCGTGTTCGGAATGTTGCCCCAAGTGCGACAGCACCCTGTGTCAGACCTGCGAACCGGAAGCTGCGGAGTCGGGTTGCCAGGTGTGCCGCTAGCCAGCAAGTTTCCCTGTCGAGCACGACGGTAGTGCACCGCTCTGATAAGGCGGGGGTAGGGTGTTCAATTCACCCGGCAGGGACGTGGAGATACAGGAACTATGGACTGATCCCGTCGCGTGGCGCTGGTACTGTCCCGCCTGCCACAGAGGCGGACGGTGGCAGTACCAATCCCCCGACGCGGCAAAGCTTCTGGGGGGAAAAGCATATGATACGTAAACATGCCGCTGTGGCTCGAATGGACGAGGCACCCCGCTTCTAACGGGACATACGCAGGTTCGAATCCTGTCAGCGGTACGGCGTTGGATCCACACAGCGAGTCCCCACATAAAGGCTCGCGACCTAGGGGTAGCTCGTGTGGACGCCCTGCACTGTGCTCCCGAGGTGCAGTATCAATGCCCGCACCGTGACTGGTTCCAACCTAGCCGCGCTTCAGGGTAACCTGCTATGCAGGTATCGGGAGGTCAAAATGGAAATCGAAGTAACCACATGGGAACGTGAGGACTGGCGCAACGCCGGTTCCGCGTCACGCTGGCATTGCACCGGATGCGGCAGGTATGGTCCGTACGACACGCGCCGCTTTGCTGTGGAAATAGCGTCGGTGGAACATTTGGATATTTGCGAGGCCTCGTAGCTCAACGGTCAGAGCACCACCTTGTCAAGGTGGGGGATGCCGGTTCGAATCCGGTCGTGGTCGCTGTGCGTCACTGGTGCTAGTGGTAACACCCCACCTTGCCAAGGTGGAGTCGCCAGTTCGATTCTGGCGTGACGCTCGTGGAAACTGATGTGTGGGTGAAGGCGACACGGTGCGAGTCCAGCGCCTGTGTTGAGGTGGCCTGGCATAGGGCTGCAGGGTGTGAGTCGAACGGCTGCATCGAGGTGGCGCAACGTCCGGACGTGATGTTGGTCCGCGATTCGAAGAACCTTGATCAGGTGCCTCTGCAGTTCACCCGTGCTGAATGGGACGTTTTCGTCGAAGGTGTCAAAGATGGTGAATTTGATCTAGCCTGACTGGGGTAATGGTTAACCTCCCTTCCTTCCACGTAGGGGCTGCCGGTTCGATTCCGGCGTCAGGTTCTAGGGGGCAGTGCGCATGGTGCGCGGCGTGTAGCCAATCGGCCGGAGACACGCTAGGGAGATCCCGCGACATCCTTCCACACTGCATTGGGACATGAAACAAAGCACTGCCCCCGTTTTGTCGTACCCCCCGGATACGTTGGATACCTCTGAAGATCCCGCGCGGAAGAGGTACCGATGAAACAGAAACCCATCAACCATGTCGCTCTAGTACTGGACGCATCCCCGTCGATGCAGCATCTGGTGGACACCACCATCAAGGTGGCCGACGATCAGATCAAGTTCCTGGCTGAACGCTCGCAGCAGCTGGACATGGAAACCCGCATCACCGTCTACACATTCGCCGATCCGACCATGATCGAATGTTTGTTCTACGACATGGACGTGCTGCGGCTGCCCAGCCTCAAAGGGCTGTACACGACGCAGGGCCGGTCCACAGCACTGATCGACGCGGCCGTCAAATCGCAGCGTGACCTTTTCCAGACAGCCACCTTGTACGGTGACCACGCGTTCCTCACGTTCCTGCTCACTGATGGCGAAGAGAACAGCAGCGTCAACCGTGGAAGAGTCCTCACCGAGCTGCTGAACGATCAGGCGGACAACTGGACCATGGCGGTGCTGGTGCCCGACCAGCGTTCCAAGATCCGCTGCCTGGACCTTGGTTTCCACAAGTCCAACGTGGCCGTGTGGGATGCCACCAGC
>Ga0193738_1000863_pt1 | contig 13487 bp, 19 predicted proteins | sample L2a1metaG_FD_144927 | JGI IMG/M metagenome (GOLD analysis project Ga0193738, IMG submission 144927) | Soil microbial communities from a riparian zone of the East river system, Colorado, United States - L2a1 | ecosystem: Environmental > Terrestrial > Soil > Riparian zone | place: USA: East River...
CTTAGCTTCTAGTTCTTTAAATCCTATTGTATTAACCTTCACCATTAATTATCCAGTTAAACCTTTTTTCGTCTATCCTTTCTATACTTGTTATCGAATATCTTTTTTGTAAATACTTAATCTTCCATCCGCTCGTCAACTTCCAATCTGGTCGAAATCTTACTTTAAATGTTTTGCTTTTTTGCAACTTGGTTTGTCCGTTACTGTCTGATCTGTTACCTGAACTACTTACTACTTCAGCCCACAGGTTATAAGCAACTTCAATTCTTTCTTTAGCATCTCCCGTAGCGTTCTTAGGAGCGATCCATTTCTCAACTCTTATTTGAACTTTAGGTATCAAGCTATCCACCCTCCCCTTGAATACTTACCCGCTAATTGACTAGCGTATCTTTGAATACTTGCATCTTCCCCCCTGTTCTCGTACATATAAGCACACAGTCTCATTATGTCTATCTTAATTGGCTTGGGACAGGTTTCATATCCCGCTTCATAAGTCAATGTCAAATGAGCATAACACGGATAAGCCAGGTACTTCCATTTATTACCTATCACTTTATAATTATCACTTGTTATCTCAACTCCGTCCTCGTCAAGCACAGAAACTATTTCACCTACAGGCCCACAAGGAATTTCAATCATCCCGCATAGGTTAGTAAGAACCGCTTCTAATGTTTTAGGTATAATAGAAATCCTTGCACCTTCTTCTATCGCTTCCCTTGATGCTTTAATAAGATCAGCTATCAAAGCATCATCAAAATCAAAATCAGATAACTCATCAGATGTACTTTCGTCTGAATCAACGTAACCTTCAAGACGCAAATAATCTTTCATCTCGTCTATAGAAACAGGCTCTTCGTAAACTCCTGATTCGTCTGTTACATCGTTAACTGATATTTCTGCGTTATAATTCATAAGTGTTCCCTGAATTCTATTACTTGAATTTTCCCATATTTAACATCACCATTGCCATCGTCTGCTTTTGCTTGCACTCTCCAAACACCCGCAACATCAATATCTGTATCCGTAATATCATAGCTAACCGTATCTGTATCCACATCACCCTCCCACTCTCCGCTAACTCCATTAGGTTTAGTGTATAGAATAAACCCATCGTAGCCTGTTATGTCTACATCTGTGTCTAGTGAAAGTGTTATCGTTTGCCCTTTAAATACCATTTTCCATTTTTGATTTTCTTCTTAGTCTGGTAATAGTTGAATGTGTTGCTATCTCTGAAATCTCTGAACTCAATGAAGGGTTTTCAATCGGAGATCCGATATTTAAAAACTCATTGTTTGCTGTAGAAACAATCGGAGCATATCCTGTAATAACTAACTCCCCAAGTCTTGTTACCACCATTACATTATCGGTTGTCACAACCGTAGGAGCAAAGCCTGTAATAATTAATTCACCTGTTTGAGTCTCTGCTGTTACCCCACTTTCTGTTGAGACAGTAGGAGCAAATCCGGTAACTATTAACTCACCAAATCCGGGAGTAACTGAAATATTGTTTGATATACTAACCGTTGGAGCAAATCCTTCAACTGTTAATTCTCCCCTTGAGGTTAAAATGTTTATATGATCCGAAGTGGTTACAGTCGGAGTGAAGCCGGTAACTATGATCTCCCCTAATGATGTTATTATATTCTGGTGATCAGAAATATTTACCGTAGGTGCAAACCCCGTTACTACTATCTCCCCAAAAGAAGGAGTGATATTTATATGGTTGCTTATTGTTACCACAGGGGCAAATCCTTCAATAATAATTTCACCCGTTGATGTGATTGTGTTTGTTCCTATATTAACCACAGGAGCAAACCCTTCTACTACTAATTCACCAACCGAAGGAGTTATGCTAATATTATTCGATGTAGTTATTGCCGGGGCGAAACCCGTTACAACTAGTTCACCAAAACTTGGTGTAATATTTATATGATTAGTAACTGAAACAACCGGAGCAAATCCTGTAACCGTTAAATCACCCGGAGTCGTTACTGCTACCTGATTATTGCTTTCCTTTATCTGAAATCCTATAACACCAACCGGATCGTTTGTAGTTGCTATAGTTCCTCCTGAGATTGTACCGGGATTACCCGTTGGAGTAGCTGAACAAATACCCATTGAGAAACCGGGAGTAAGGTTAGCACTAAACTCAGTAGCTAAAGCCTCCACCCAATCACCACCACTTTCACCCGTAGGATTTCCAAAAGTGTTATTATCATTTTGAGCAACTAATGCCACCGCTAAAGCCCCTGCTAAAGTTGTAGTGACCGTTGGCATTGCCGGATCAGTAGCGTGTGAAAGATGAGCAAAGCCCGTTACAAGTTCTGTGATCGTTCCCGCTACCCTTCCCGCAAAAGAATAAATCCTTGCACCTCTTTGAGTAGTTACAGCAGGGGAACCACAAGCAACTGCCGCCCCATCTTCTGTTCCTGCTGCTATCTTACCATAAACCCAATGACGGGCTATTGTAGTTTCAATAACGTATGGGCTTGAACCCAGAATAGTCCAATCACCGGGAGGACTTGGAGCTGTAGTCGTTCCTTCCCAAAATACATGAAGTATAAGTATATCACCCACATCAACAGTAGCAGGACACAACGGACTTAATGCCGCTCCGCTTGTTTCTGTTGAAACCCCACCGCCTTGTGATTTATACGTTATTGCCATTAGTTAGCTGTTGCACCCGATAAGGTTACAAGACCGGCTGCATCTATAGTTATTGTAAATGTGTTGCCGTCTGTTGCTGTTTTATCTGCCGGTGCTGTATCTAACAAACAAACAAATACAGGCATATCATCTGCGTGAGTGTCATCATAGATAACCGCAAATCTTGCTGTAATCGCCCCACCTGAAGCCGTCCAAACCGGGTTAGTAGTTTCGTCAATTGTTATCGTTCCGCTTGAATCAGCCGTTGATATTGTTACTGCTTTTGTATTTTGAGTATATCCAAAAGCCGTTGCTACCTGATTAGTAAGATCAGCTAAAGCATCGTGAGCCGTTAGTGTATCACAATTTGATGTATCTAAATATAAATTGACCTTAAACGAATGACCATTGAAGTCAATGTCACCATTTGCGAAAGCCAACTTTGCTTTAGCATACATTTTCCATTTTCCTGCTGCTGCCATAAAATAATTTTAAAAAGGGTAGCCTTACGGGACTACCCTGTTATCCATCCGTCAAAAATTAGCTACCTCCAAATTCACCATGTATGATGGCGTTCGGGCGAAGTACATTGAGTTCTTCGAAGCACTCAACCCTTGCAGTTATCAAGTTCTTTGTGAAGTTTGTTCCGTTCTCAAATGAGAACTCAACCCTCAAGGATTCTGTTTCTACTCTTTCAACAAAATCATTATCCCACAATAAGAACTCACCGGCATCTGCCCATGAAGCGCCTTTAATTGGAGTACCGGCAATATTAAAGTCACCTGTTGGAGAAGCCTGACCGCTAATAGGAAGAGCATAAGTAGAACTTGAGTTTCTACCAACCTTCGTTAAATGCGCCCAATCTGCCCAATCAATAACACCATAAGAAGCATTGTAATCTGCGCTTCTTTGGTTAGCGATCCAGAAAATTATTTCCTCAACATCATTCGCTGGCCCACCGGCTGCTACTGTTGGAGTTGTTGCAACACCTGTTGCTGCTGCGATCATTGTGTCATACAAGTAATCATTCTCTTTCTTATAGAAATCTCTTAAGAGCATTCTTGGAAGAAGACCATTCAAGAAAGGCATATGATACATCAACTGCTTAGAGAAAGTCACCAAGCCAGCAATGTATTTGCTTACTGTTTTAACCTCTGTGAATGAATAATCAATCGCTGTTTTGTCCTGGCCTTCTGTTTGTACAGAGATAGAACCAGAAGTAGCTGTTTCACGATAGGTCACAAATGAACCAGTAGGAGAACTTGTAGTGTTAAGGATGTCTCTGAAATTCCAATTCTGAGAAGGTACTATACCTTGTCTTTGATTGTAAGAATGAACCACATCACCTGTAACGTGCGCACCAGAAGTCATGTCAGCAACTTTAAGATCCATAGTCATGGAAAACTCTTTGTTGTTGACAGCTTTTACGATTTCTTCTTCTTTTTTAGAGAAGATGTTCTTCTGAATAGTGTCTTTCCAGCTATCACCAAAAGATTTGCTTTCAGTTTTTCTTTTACCTTGCTCTGCAATAAAGTTGTCGATTACGATCTGATTCTTCTGAAGATTAGAATTTACTTCTTCAAGGTCTTTCTTTAACTGACCTACTATTTCAAAGTCTTTTTTAGGTAAAGACTGCTCTAACCTTTGGTTGATTGTTTCAACCGCAAGAACAATGCTCTGCAATTGCTCTTTGTTTTTCATTTCAAGACCATCAGCCGTAGCTTTAATGAGGCCTTGTAGTTGCTGCTGCAACGTCATTTCTTGATGTTCCAATTAGGTACGTTTTAAATATTATTAAATCTTTACAGCCCATTTGCTACCATAGGTAAACACAGACTCACACCGATGACATTTTATATAGCCTTTTTCTGATTGTGTGTTGTAGGTGTGCCTAAGGCAACTTGGACATTCTGCTGTAGAAGCAAAGACTTCTACTTCTTTCGCTTCCGGCAGAGTGATTTCATTCGGCTCTGTGGCTTCTTTAGCGTCTTGAGTGGAATCCTCTTCCGGCTCAAATATTTTAGATACCTGTTTTGTATCAAACAAGTATTGTATTCTTTTTAATTCGATAACTAATAAACTCTGGTCTTCTTCATAGCGACCTTTTTTGATCTGCTTAATTATCTGATCTATCTTCTCTGCTGCTGTGATATCACTATCATCATCCACATTCATTAAACTCTTTACTATTTGCATAGTCGGGGTGTCGGGTTGCGCCCCCCATAAAACAGCAGATCCTTCGTATAACTTAACCTCTCTTATGATCCTTATATTCTTTTCGTTTCTATCTTCTGCCTTAAGTATCTCAAACCCTACTGAGTGTTATAGGGGCCATGCTACTTCTCTCCATGCAAAGGAGTTTTTATAATTACTTATTCCTACGATGTACTTTCCTTCTCTTCCTAACTGGCTGAACTTACTTAAAGCTGAAAAGGTCTTAGATGTATGATCTAACAAATGCCATATCTCGTTTGATCCTGTTGGCCCATTCTCTTTTATTGTCTTATCATAGGCCTTTGCGTCGAATACATCTTCATCCCTATCAACATCCTCAAGTTGGGAGATAGCAACCTTTACTTGCTTCTTCTTTCCGTCAACATCAAGAGCCTTTAATTCAATTCTCTTTTTTATTACTTCACTCATGGTCTTTCATATTATTTTTCATAGGGTTCTTTATAAATCAACTACTACATAATAAACAGTTACTTTTAATGTCGTTGAACTATCACCATCAGTTAAATTTCCGTCACCTTGATTGTTTATTTTTATTGCCAAATTTTGGTTATTGAAATCTGACGGTATCGAACCCGTAGCCGGAACAATAGTGTTAGACACAATACCTTGGTATAATTGCAACCAATTAAGAGTGTTATCACCTGCCGCTAAAATGTTCCCTAAACTTGTGCCTAGGTTTTGTGCCACATTAACCAACGTGCCGGCAGAAGTTCCCGTACTTACTAACTGTAAAGAAGCCGTAGCATCTATATTGGTATAATCCGCAACATAGTTTTTAAGCTGCAGCGTTGCAAACACGGCAAAAATCATTTTATCAGAACCTTGTGCGGCAATAATTTCAATAGGAGTTGTCGGCAAAGCCTTTATCTGTGCGTCTGTTAATTCAACTGTTGCTGATAAAACAGCCCCTCCGCCTTCTAATCCTGTAAACATTGCCGTTATCCCTGTCTCAAAATCATCCTGACTATTCATCGCCGTTCCGTCAAAGTCAATATCTGTAATCAAAACATTCCCATACTGAACCTCATCAACAGTAAATGTTATTCTTGTTTCATCTTCTGGTAAAGACCAGCTAACACACCTTGATGTATTATGCAATGACTTCAGCACACTTTCAACCGCTAACGAAGTGTTATCCGTATGAACGAAGTCTATATAATTTCCATTGGTACGAAAGCTAAAACTCATATCAAAACTGTTCTTGTTCTGTTAGGGTTAGGATATATCACTACTGTGCTTTGTCTTTTAGGAATTAATTTTCCCCTTGAATCTCTCTTTGGTTTTAGGGTCAGATTACATCTACAGTTAATAATTGATGCCGCACTAGCCTTTGGATCACCAGGAGCATTTAACCTATCTCCGTTTCTTGGGTCTGTGAACATATCCTCAAAGTCAATCACAGTACCATTAAGTGCTACATGGCTTGCATGGTCTTCTGGGTCTTTTCCTCTTGTCCTGTTGTCTTTCACACTCACCCATTCTTTCTGCATCTGATATTCGTAAGTATCACCTGCTGCCAGTACACCTACATTCGATGCTGTGTTTACCTCTGTTCTTGTTATTGTTGCAGCCTGTCTATCTGTAAAACCAGAACTCCTTAAATTCCTTACTGTTTCATCAACTCCCAATCCTTCCTCAACTGATCTCTGTAATACTTTAATCAAATAATCCCTTTGTGTTTCATTGACACCAAATAGAATCTTAGATGTCAAATGTTCTCTCAAATACTCCTGAATGAACTTTACCCACTCTTCATTGAAACCGAAACCTTTTCTTTCCTGACGTTTTAAATCTCTTGTTGTTCTATTAGCGTGTCTTAATCCTACTGTCTCGTATAATCTTTGAACTTCTTTTGTTAGTTCAGCATTGGTTAAGTTGTTTTCAAGGAATGCTTTACCATTACCGCCTCTCTCAAGCACTTCAATAAAAGCGTTAATCTTACTCTTTAGAGCTTTGTTTATTCGCCCAAAGAATAAGTTTTCAAACCGCCTATTTATTTTTTCGTACTCAGTCATAAAAACTTCATCATTAAAACACCCGCAATCATCCCTAGAGCGAAGTATAGCGATGGTATATACCAATTCATTTTTGGCTTCTCAACAAGTCTGCCACTTGGTTTGATATACAAGTTGCTACCCGTAATCTTTCCTTCAATATCTATCTTCATCATACTTCTTTAACATCATTCTTATCCAATTCTCCCGCATCCTCATTATTATCCTTCTTTTATCTGGACAGCAATTCTTAGGAATAGGAAACTCTTTCCTTGCCCGTTTTGCCATTGGGCTTCGCTCCTTCTTTCCCGTTATCTGTATTTCCGGCATTGCTTATTTCTTGTTCTCTCATTAATGCTTGGTCTACTAAGTTTGCCTGGAAGTCACTTAAAGGCTGTCTTCCCTGCATCACCCAGGGCTCATCCGCTTCTGGTTCTGGCCTTGCTTCCAGATTACACATCTCTCTCTCCTCATTAGGGCTTATCATCATCATCTTACTTGTACCGTTAACTATCTCTGTTAACTCTGTTTGTAATTCTGTGAAACATTCTGTATCGTAGTCGATATAAATATTCACACCCTTAAAACCCCAATCGGTTGTTATCTTTCTATTCAAACTATTCCTACGAGCCGTTAAGAGAGGTATGGCTGATCTTGTTGTTAATGCCTTCTCTGCTTCCTTTACGTTGTTATATGTTTTCTGTGTTAATCCTAGTAACTCAGGCGGCACACCATAACCATTGCAAAACATTATTGCATCCCACTTCTCTGAATCAATTATTCCCAACTCAACGGGACTGTTACCTAAGTGAACAGATCCGGTCTTAACTCCACTAATAGCTATCTTACCCTGATTAGCAGTACCTGAAAACTCTTCACTCAACTTTACTTTCAATGCTCTTGCCTGTGCTAACCCTTGTTCAAAGTCCACCCTTTGGTCATCTATGAATAAAACTTCTTCTACTCCTCCATTCTGAAACTTTGCAGTAGCTGAATCTTTAGCTGAATTATTCCTTGTAATGTTTTTAAGGAATGCCCTTAAAGGAGCGAACCCGTACAACTGTTGACCGTTTATGTCCCAATTCGGATTCCAGTACTTCTCATGTAGTATTGATTCTTTACTGAAGAATTGATTCCACACAGTTAACTCATAAGAAGCCGCTTTTGCTGGAAAATCATCAGTTACATTTATGTTCATGAACTGTGAAGGGAGAGACCATATAGAATTTGGAACACCGGCATTCGCTCCTGCTTTCAGTAACTCAGCCCATTCAAAATAATCTCCTGTGATCAGCTTATAACCAAACAAAGACCTGTTATGGTCTTGAAATGTATCGCACTCGTTAGCGTAAGTAAGTAGGTCTTTAAGTTTACCCGCTTGTAGATTAAAAGATGTTAGCGGTTCAATAGATTGATACTTTAACTCTCTTGCTTTCTTTAAGTCTTTACCTGAGATGTTCTTAAAAGACATTAAGCGTTGTGATTGCTTTAGTTTACTCTCATCAACTACTTTATACAATCCCCATTCTGGAAGAACAACCTTATCTAATATTAAATTAATTACAGAATAGATAATATCATTCTTATTGTACCCTTCAGTTATGTAAGTACTCTTGTCATCGGCCGGGGTAACTAATCTTCCGTTCCTGATAACATACCTTGCACCAACTGATAAAGCCTTCTGCTCAAGCTCACCTACCAATTTCTTTCCTAGTATCCACTTCTGTAATAGATTCATATTATGCTACTGAAACAACAAACTCCGGTTGTATGTGAAAAAACATCCCCATCATTAATGTATCTAAATAGTCAGGCGATCTACCATTCAAACATTCCTTCATTTCCTCTTTTGATATTAATCTCTTACGGCTTTCGTCTAAATCAACACTCTTCGACTTCAACACACCCATCTCTTTTATTATCTGCTCCTTTTGTGCTGGACTACAGATAACTTTTATCTCTCTCTTGTTTACTTTCTCTGCCAGCTTATAACCGCACTCAGCTTTCATATTCACAAACTCAGTCTTGTGTACCGCTTGCGCCCCACCATGAAACTCTTTAATGCCTTTTAAGTAACTCTCCAGGTAAGCACCCATGCCATCGCTATCAACAACCGTTTGACTGTGACCTACTCCATCCTGTATCATCACTTGCTTAATATCTGTCTCGATCATTTTACCGTCTGACTTTCCTTTGTCAACTCTTAGATTACACACTAACCCATCCCATGAAGCAATAATGAACTTATCCCTCCCCTGCATGGCTAAGTCAGAACTAATTCTTTTCTTGCCATTGCCTTTTACATGATCATTAGTGAACATATCCATGATAGCATCGTACTCGCATAAAACTGATGGGTCATCCGAATAATCCCAGTTGCCGTGATATAACCTTTGTTTTTCCGGCCCCTCAGGCATATTCTTTAGAGATTCTAAAGAACTTTTAGGATAATCAGGATTGTCCCATGCGAATGCTTGAACGAATCTTCTGTGTTTGGGTAGTTCATTGCGCTCGTGAGACTTAAAGAATTCACTATAAGCCCAATTCTTTGTTGGGTTGGTTGTGTAAAGAATCTTAGGTATTAAATCGTATTCAGTTAGTTTGTATCTTATCCTAACCTTTAAAATATCTTTTGCTTTACTAACTACTTGTGAACACTCATCAATATAAGCGTCTGTTATTTCAAGTGATCCCAATTCGTCAAAGTCTGGATCCGATGGATAATGAAATAAGTCCCGTAAGAATATCAAAGAACTATTTTGAAATACTATGCAATTCGGAAACTCCTTATCCTGACTACTCGTTAGATCGAAATGCACCCCCCTCTTTATTCCCTGCATCTTCGCCACTTCAAACAAGGTCATCAGGGTAGTCTCCTTCAATGTCTTCATTACTGCCCTTCCTATGAATCCCCTTGTGCCGGGGTACTTCATTCTCCTCTTTAGTTGCCAGTAAGTGCCTAATGTTGTCTTTCCTGGCCCTGCTGCTCCTCCAAAAAGAACTTCCTCTGTTGTGTCATCTTCTAAAAAATCTAATGCCGCAGTCTGTTTAAGATTTAGTCTCATACATTTTTTGCTCATTCCACACAACCCCTATCTTACCCGCTAGATTCAAATCCTGCTCAGTCTTGTCTTTCCATCCTAGATTCTTCAAGGCGAATATTGAACCCGTACAATTGTTGCCTGACAACTTCTTTTCGTATTCACTCTCAATTCTTAATCTTGCTCTTTTAATAGTGTAAGAGAATCCTTCACGTTCTTCGTAATCATAGAATGATTGCCGTGATTCAAAACCTAAGAAAAGAGCAAGTCCTGTTACTGTTGCCGGGTCGTTACCAAGTGAATCAAAGTACTCTTCCACCTTAGCAGAAAGCTGCTTATCCGTTTCAAATGTTGCTGGCCTACCCATAATAAAAAATCCCTCCATTTGCCATAAGCAAAAAAGAGGGAACAGTAAAAAAGTTTCCTTTATTCATTAAATAGTGTACGGATCGGAGTATAAAATTAGAACTCGCTTACACTATTATCTTTTGCATTTTTACAACTGCTCTTGGAGTTTAATTATTAATTGAGGAACGCTAGTACACTCATAATACTTTCTCATTGCTTTTATCCGGTAGTCTACCTGTCTTGCTTTCATTCCTACTTTCCAGGCTATTTCTTTTACTGACTTACCATCAGCAATAAGATTGAGTATCTTCTTATCAATGTCATCTAGTTTCTTTTCAGTAGTTACGGGTATCATAGGGATTCGTATTTGCTAGGTTCAGGATACAACTCATTTAACTTTTTAATCATTGCGGTCTTTAATCCATTAGGGCCTGTTGAGAAAAACAACCTGTCTTTTATTCTTTCTTCGATCTCTTCTTTACTGATTGGCCTGTTGATTTTGCAGTCTGTAATTTCTTCTCCACTTTCGTTATTAAAGTATGCGCTTTTAATAACATAGTCTTTATCTGCCCAGTTAAGCCCGAAGACCTCTTTGATTCGTTTAGCTTCGTAGATACAAGGCACATGGATATCGGCGTTTCTGATATCTCCGAATGTGTCACACGTATTTCTAAGTGCAGTATAATATTTCCCTTGCGCCTTACCGATTGCTTCTCTAATTGTGCCATGATACCACGTTTTTATTTCGTTTACATGAAGTTCTTTTAATAGAAAGTGATCATCGTTCCAAAAGATAAACCTTTCCTGTGGGACCTGAAATAGTTTTGAGATTATGTTTAGTTGTTTCCTGCTCGATACGTCTGGATGTAATATAACTTTCCCGTTATACCATTCAGGCCATTTATCAGCAATTAAATAAACATCACCATACCCTTTCAGGTACTTCTCAATAGACCTCAAAGCAAATCTTAACTCTGTTGTGTCTCCGTTTAACTTGTATGGAATTACAATGTCGATTACTCAGTTATTATTGTTTCTTCGTCATACTTTCTAACGGTATTTGTTTTGCCATTGCTAACTATCTTCCTAAAATCTGCGCTGACTCTACCAGAACAATTAGCCCAATAAATATATCGTCGGCCGTCTTTAAACCGGTACATCTTACATCCGTCTTTCTCAAATAGAAACTCTATTACAAAATCCCCATCTTGTACAGAGTCTTTAGAACTACCTCTATGGTTGCAACCAGTAAAAACAAAGCACATTAAGACAAAAAGAATTATCTTATCCATATTTATAAATTTCATTTAGCCCTATTTACTCTTTTTATACATTTTATATAAATCTTCTGTTGTGCAATATTCTGTTACCGGATAATCTTTAAACATTTCCACAACCTTCCATTTAAAGGGGTCGTTATTCTTTACTGGCTTAGCGTTTTTATGCAACCATTCAGCAAAAGCTTTTGTATCCTTACTCATACTTTATAAATTTTCATAAATCATATTTGATACTGCTTCGTAGGTGTAGAAATTTCTAAAATAAACACGACTCTCATCATTGCTGTATATGTACCTATCACTAGAAAAATCATCTATTGGCTCATAATCCTTAGTGCAATGACAACCCCTATGGAAAAGAAACTCATCACTTATATAAACAGGGATAGCCCCATACTGCAATGCCTCTTGTATCCTAAATGAAGTCTTCCCATATCCTCTTGGACACAAAACAAACTTACTCATGCTCATTATCTTACAATAGGAATGTAAACTTGTAGCTTCTGTACTTATAAAATACCCTTCCTTGTCTTTTAATTCATTAACTAACTTCTGTCTTATCGGATGCGTAATAGATCCAATGAACGAAGCGAAGATTGGCCTTCCTGTTTCTTTGAACTCATACTTATGCGGCTGGCAAACTAAAGGTAATTGGACATCACCTTTACAACCCATCCCAAAAACAAGTAAGTCAAGACCGTGAGTATTAAATAAGATACCATCATCATGTTGAACTAAAATTGCATATCGTTTTGATTTGTCTAACTTCTTAAAGTAATCATCAACCAAACCCCTGTATCTTCTGTTCCTTATGTAGATTTTATTTAACTCAGTAGTTAGGATAGGAAGAAATATTCTATCATGTTTGTTTCGTGACGGATCGTAGTTGTCTAAGAACCATTCTTCGAATCCAGGCTGATTATCCTTTGGGTAGAACTTTGTTTCTCTAGGGCGAAGGAAATCTGTTTTATCTTTCTCTAGTATCATATAAATATTCAAGACCTTTTTCTATTTCTTTAATGTTCCACTCTCTTATTCTTTCCAACTCGCTATTACAAGACCCATTCAAGCTTTCAACAGTTTCCTGCTTCTGCTTAATTGATTCTTCTAAATCATAAACCCTATTACAGGCAATCAACTTTCCTGATTCGTCCCTTACGAGATACCATGACGACAAAAACGGGATTTTAAAAACAATTGTTCCTCTACCGTTGTTTGGCACACCTTTAACCCAATATACCTTTTGGTTTATTTGCATAGTAATCTTTTACGGATATACAGGCTATCGCCCCAACTCCTCTTTCTGGTTAATTTAGTTTCCACTCTTGTAAAGTCTGTTAGATAATTATCCAAGTCAGGAAGTAAAGCACAACCCTCGTACATTTCTTCAACGTTTACTTCTGTATAGATGTAGTCAATGTGTTTTAAGGTTTCTGTTGCGCCTTTAAGAACGTTTAATTCATAACCTTGAACATCCATCATTAAAAGATTACAATCGGTTATTTCGTATCTATCAAGTCTGTTTACGCTGATAGCCTCAAACCCGTCAAATAGTATATCTGGGTAGTGGTGCAAATGCCTCTTTGGCTTTAGTAAAGAATTACTTTGACCATTATTACTTTTCGTTGTATTTATCCCAACACAACCATTGAAGTCAGACAGTCCGGTATTATATGCTTTAAATCCAGTAAGACTTATTGCATCTTTTAATGTCCTGTATGAATCGCATGGCTCAAATAAATGCCCGTAGTGAATCCCGTTAGACAAAAACAAACCTATCTCGTTGCCCTCATTACTGCCAGCTTGGATAACTCCCGTTATCTTCATTCCGTACTTAGCTATTAACTTTTCTAATTTAAGGAGCATAAATAAAAGCTATTTTATCTTCGTACAAATTATATTTATTTGGGAACATTGCATACTTAGGGACCAATGTCATTGCG
>Ga0193738_1000864_pt1 | contig 13474 bp, 12 predicted proteins | sample L2a1metaG_FD_144927 | JGI IMG/M metagenome (GOLD analysis project Ga0193738, IMG submission 144927) | Soil microbial communities from a riparian zone of the East river system, Colorado, United States - L2a1 | ecosystem: Environmental > Terrestrial > Soil > Riparian zone | place: USA: East River...
CCATACACCACCATAAGACCGATTGCCTTTCATATGACCCGCATGATACAGTCCTTCACTTACAATACACCATTGCACCGAAGTGCTTTTTGTATCATACATCGCTGCACATTCTTCATTGGCCCAGCTAAAACTGCAATGATCAACAATCACATCATGACAGTTCTCCATATCAAAGCCATATAAGCCTTTTTTATCGGTGCCACCCGGTCTTGAACGAATGAAGCGGATAATGATATTGCCATGATTACCTTTTGATGATGCTCCATTAACGATGAAGGAGTAATTTTTCAGACAGATACCATCACCAGGCGCTGTTTGCCCTGCAATGGTGAGATTGGAACGTTTGATAACAATATTCGATTCGAGTTCGATAATTCCACTTACCCTGAAGATAACTGTAAGCGGTTCGCCGGGATGTTGTTCCAATGCATAACGAAAACTACCATCCCCTTTGTCATTTAAATTCGTTACGGCAACTACTTTACCCCCGCGGCCACCCGTTGCATATTTACCAAACCCTTCTGCCCCCGGAAAAGCAATTTGCTGTGCAATTATAGATTTATGAAAAAAAAGTAACGATATGATAAATAATTTTTTCATTTTAAATGAATAGGTTAATTAAGATGAGACAATTCTATACCTCCTCTTTCACTTGATAAATAAGCAGCCTCCACGCATGCCATGGTATGGATACAATCTTCAGCACTGTTATCCGGCTTTTCAATTGTTCCTTCTGCAGCCAGGAGCAATTGTGCCATACTACCAATGAATGCATGCGGAAACCAACTGCCTTCGATCTTCATTTGCTTCCATTCTGGTTCTTTTCCTTCTTCCAGCAACACATATTCAAAACTATCCGCCGCGCCGCGGGGATAATCTATCAGTGCGCCAAAATTTATCTTGATAGCTCCTTTGCTTCCTTCAAATTTTATATATGACTGTTGTTTCGGCGTTCCGTAATTGTGACAATGATTAGTAAGAATATTGGCCGCCACCATTTCACCATAATCCATAATTATATTGCTGCGTACGGAAGCTAATTGCGCCATCGAAGGATGCCTGGTTGTTTTCGCATACACAGATCTTGGATTGCCCAATAAATTTCTTATCAGGTCAATATAATGAACGCTATGATAAAGTATTTCAACTCTTTTTGATGAAGCAAGAAAATCCCAGATATGCCAGGGTGTATAAACATTTACGTTCACTTCAATGTCGTTCAACTCACCGAGACTGCCCTCGCAGATAAATTTCTTTGCAGCGAGAATATAAGGCGCATAGCGCAACTGAAAATTTATTGCAACCAGCATTTTTTTATTCCTTACCATTTCGAGTATTTGTTTTGCCTCAGCATAATTTTCACCCATTGGTTTTTGTAATAATAGTTTTGAGTCATTTGGCAATTGTTCCAGAACGGGAATTGTTTGCGACCCTGGGACTGCAACATCGAAAACTGCATTGGCAGGTGCAGCCTGCAGCATTTGTGTCAAACTGGAAAATGTATTGGGTATCAAAAAAGCCTCTGCTGTTTTTTTTGCCTTTACTTCATTGATATCAAAAATTCCCTGCACATTATAGCCTGCAATTTTATAAGCCGGCAAATGCGCATCATTTACAATACCACCGGCGCCAATAATATAAATGGGCCTTTTTTCTGATGGTAATTGCACATTCATTGGGTTATTTATTTTCTCCGAGATAATTACCATAAGTTAAGAGTAAAATAGCAATCACCAAAACAAGTAACGCACCGATCAACCATCGTAAAGTTCTGGAGCTGCATTGCTTCCATTCTTTCATTATTAATCCCGCAACCGAACTGAAAAGCACCAGCATTATCATATGTATAGCCCAGCTGGTAAATTTGTATGCTCCCATCCGCACATGTCCTAAACCATAAAAGAAAAATTGTCCATACCATAATAAACCTGTGAGTATTGACAAGAGATAATTCACGGATAGATTATTACCGTTTGCATTACCGTATTGGTGAAATGTTTTGTCTTTTTTGTGCAAATACAAACAATATAATAATGTAGAAATAAACGCACCGGTATTGGAGAATATATATATCACGTTTCCCTGGAAATTACCGGCACCATATTTTGCCGCTACATCAGCGATCGGCTGACCCTGGTCCAAAGAGAATCCGTATAACGCAGATAGGACACCAGCAAGAAAACAAAGTGGTAATCCTTTCGCTAATGAAAACTCAGTTTTATTATTTGCATCCGCAGCAATATCTTTTTCTTTATTTCTTCCAGCAACGCCGCATAAAGCAATTCCGATGGCTCCCATCACAACACCCGTTATTAAAAAAGCTGCTCCATTACTTTTCAACACATCACCTAATGTACCATGTACCAATGGCGGCAATAACGTTCCCAACACGCAACTTATACCAACCGCAATTGCATAGGTCAATGAAAAACCAACATACCTGATGGCAATACCGAATGCAGTGCCTCCTATTCCATAAGCAATGCCGAGTAAGAAAGATCTTTGCATAGCGGCAACAGGAGCTTCCTTCAATACAATAGACAATTGAGGGATGGTGAGATAAGCAACTACCAATGGCATCACTAACCAACAAATAAGAGCCTGGGCCAGCCAATATGTTTGCCAGCTCCAGCCTTTTACTCCTTTTTGAGGCGTATAACAAAGTGCGGCGCCAGAAGCGCCGACTGCATGGTATAAAACACCGTTAACTACTTCCATTTTTGATTAACTGAGCCCTAAATTGTAAAAATTATTTGCATTGGAAAAAACCACCTTCTCTTTTTCTTCATCATTTAACAGATCATTCAGGATGTCTTTGGTCGTTTGCCAGGTTTTGATATAATTAGTGGCCAGCATTGATACGGGCCAGTCGCCACCACAAAAACAACGTTCGGTTCCGAAATGATCCAAAACAAATTCCACATACGGTGTTATATCACCTGCTGTTCGACCATGAAAATTTCCCGATGCTGTTCCCAATCCCGAGATCTTTGCATATAAATTTTTATGCTGTGCTGCGATCTTCATCTGCTCACCCCAGTTCCCGAATTTCTCTTTTGTTGGTATCGGTGGCCAGTTCAAATGATCGAATACCATTCTTAAACGAGGGATCTTATCTGCAACTTCTATCGCCGTTTCAATATGTGATGGCAGGATACCTACAACATCATAAGGAATATCAAAAGATGAAAGTAACTTTAAACTTTCGATCACTGCGGGTTGCAATAACCATTTAGGATCTTTCTCGTCATGTACCTGGTGCCTGGCTCCTTTAAAATATTTCTCTTTCAAAAATCTTTCTTCCAATAATTGTTGCGTTGTTTTGGTATCTTTTAATGGCAACCATCCAACGACCCCACAGATCCAATCCGTTTTATTGGCCGTCTCCAGCATTAGTTCAGTGTCTTCAATATTTCCGCTTGCCTGAACTAATACGCCTGCAACTACACCTGCTTCCACCCGGTCATTCTTTATTTCTTCTATACGCCATGTCCTGTTAAGAATTGAATTATCACCTTGCAACCAGGGATACTGAGCGTTTTCAAGATCCCAAATATGCACATGTGTATCTATGATTCTCATAATCGTTCAAAACCAATCAGCGTTTTATGAAAGGTTGCAACTCTTTTGCCAACCCAAACTGTGCATCTATTTCTTCGTTGTGCTCACCTAACTGTGGAGCACCTTTATCATTCACCAGTAATTTTCCATCAACACGTATCGGGCACCTTGTTGTTTTAATAGATAACCCATTACTTGTTTTAACCGTTATTTCCATATTCAATACCCGGTAACCTTCCTCTTTTACCAACTTATCATAATTTAAGACAGGTGCACACCAGATATCTGCTTTTTCCAAAATTGCCAACCAATAACCAGACGCTTCTTTTAGTAAATGTTTCGCCAGGACTTTTTTAATTTCATCACGTTTATCAAACCAATCACTGGCATTTGAAAACTGTTTCAATGGCCCGCACTCCAGCAAAGTTCCCAGGCGAACAATATCTGTCATCGCCAAAGCAATATAATCATCTTTCGTATTGTAAATACCGTAAGGTGCTGCAACGTATGCATGTCCGCTATTGATGGCACTGCGAACGGGCAACTGTTTGCCATCGTTATAATAACAGGTCAGCACCTCAAACTGAAAATCCAAAACAGATTCAAACATACTTACTTGTACCAATGCCCCTTCACCAGTGAGGCATCGCTTATATAATGTCGCCAATATTCCCTGTGCGATATGTGTTCCGGCCATTATGTCGACCACCGCCACTCCCATTGGTGTCGGGTTTTCATTACTGTTATTGCTTAGCCAGGTTAAACCCGAGGCAGCCTGCAACAATAGATCTTGTCCCGGCAGATCTCTCCATGCACCTTCATTTCCATAACCGCTTATCTCCGCATACACAATCGACGGATTGATTTTTTTCACCGTTTCATGATCAAGACCCAATCGTTCCATTACACCCGGGCGAAAATTATGCATCATCACATCTGCTTTGGCCAAAAGTTGTTTCACCTTTTCCAGGTCATCAGCATTTTTAAGATCAGCTGCATAGCTTTGTTTATTCCTGTTGATGGCGTGAAAAATAGTTGACTCGCCTTCGATCATCACATCTGATACATATAATTGCCGGCAGATGTCACCGGTGACAGGCTTTTCTATTTTTATCACCTGCGCACCCATATCCGCCAATCGTAATGCAGCCGAAGGCCCGGATAAGAACTGGCTGAAGTCGATCACTAATATATCCTCTAATAAATTCATTTTATTTTTTAAGTCGGGACACCTTAAGCGGCTTGAATTCTAATATTATGTTCCGATCTACGTTACTACTATTAAACTTTTGTTGCGACGCACAGCCTGCACTGAGCGTAGCGAAGTGTTCATCATTCATTAATTCTATTCAGCCAATCAACAAATACCTAATTTCTAATTCCAAATTCCTCCATCAGTTGTTTACTATGCTCTCCTAATTTCGGTGCCCCTTTATCAGCATATAATCTTTCCCCGTTAATTTTTATCGGGCAACGCGTTGTCATGATCTTCTTATCTGAAATATTCAGCACTTGTTCCATCTGCAATGACTGGTATGCTTCGTGATCCATCATTTGTTCCCAGTCAAACACTTCTATGGCCCAAAGACCCGATTCATGCATCTTCCCGATCCAATACGATGAAGTTTCATTTACAAAACATTCCGTCAACAGTTTTTTTATTTCATCTCTTTTAGCAAAAATTTCTTCTTTAGCAAAGCTCTTTAGCTCTTTACAATTTATTGCCTCAGCTAATTCATGAATATCCATCATGGCCAAAGCAATATATCCATCGGTTGTTTTATACAATCCATAAGGTGCACTCAACAGGGGATGACCATTATTGACGATACTGCGTTGCGGTTGTTTATTGCTCGTAAAATAAGTGGTCAGTAATTCAAACTGGAAATCGAGAAGAGATTCCATCAGGCTTACTTCGATCAAAGCACCTGTTCCTGTTTTTTGTCTTCTTATCAATGCGGCTATAATTCCCTGTACTAGTTGCGCACCACATAAAATATCACCAACAGCTATTCCAAATGGAACGGGACCATTTTCACCATTACCTGTTGTATAAGCCAATCCTGTCATTGCCTGTAACAACAGGTCCTGTCCTGGTTTGCTCTTCCACGGGCCTTCTTTTCCATAACCGGATATTTTTGCATAGATGAGCCGTGGATTTATCTCTTTTGCTGTAGTGTAGCCCAATCTTAATTTATCCATCACTCCCGGGCGGAAATTATGAATCAACACGTCCACCTTTTCGATCAGCTTCTTTATTATAATAATATCATCTGCATTCTTAAGATCGGCAGTAAAACTTTCCTTATTACGATTAATAGTATGAAAGAGTAATGAGCTATCATCAGCCCAAAGATTCTTTATCGCTAGTTTTCTTCCCGCATCTCCACCATTTGGCTTTTCTATTTTTATAACTCTTGCGCCTAAGTCAGCCAGGCGCAAAGCAGCAGATGGGCCGGATAAATACTGGCTAAACTCTACTACGATCAATCCTTTCAACGGCAATTCCATTATGCGGGGTTTAAGTTTTTGTGGGCTATGCTTTGCCTGTATATTTTATTCATTTCATTCAATGTTTCTGCCGGATCGCCATTTTCCAACAAGCATTTTTGCAATGGCGCCCCTGCATGATCCTGGAAATGCAAGTAACCATTATATCTTGGTCTTATATACCCGTTATCCATTATGGGCAAAATGTTTTTAAAGAAATCATGTGTTAATTGATTTGCCTCGCTATCTGTCCATGCTGAACGATGTCCGGGCTGGCCACCATGCTGCACGTAGAATGTTCGTTGCATCTCTCCTGAAACGATCCAGCTGGTAAAGTCGAGTGCGATTTTTTTGTGCTTACTAGATGCTGAAACAGCTAATCCCGTTCCTCCAATTGTTGTTCTGAATTTATTTCCGCTGAAAGAAACAACATCGGTATAAGACAGTAAATTCTTTGCGTATCCTTTCCTTGAATAGTTAGAATAACAATAAGCAAAAGGGCAATACCAATAGTCATCAGTTGTACTCATCATCTCAGCTATTGCGATCGGGTTACAATTAAACATCTTTTTATCAACTAAAGAATAGAATTCCTTCATTGTTTCTATTGCCTGGACCCCTGTTTTCACACCTATCACTTCATCCAAATTCTGAAAAGGTTCTTTTCCATGCGCAATACAGAAAGAATAAAAACTCATCAGCAGATCAATGGGGATAGCCGGTACTGCAACCTTTCCGGCTTTTGCCAGGGAAAGAACATCTTCCCATGTTTGCGGAAGAGCAATTTTATTTTTTTCAAATTGATCTTTCCGATAACTCGCCGCCGGTGTCGCCGCATCAATTGCTAATGCCCATTGAGAATTTTTATAAATATAACTTGGATGAGAATAACCAACAGAGTTTATTAATTGATCTTCTAAATATTCTTTTGATAAATACTCATTCAGCGGCAATACACATTTAGTTGCAGCTGCACATCCTACCCATGGATGATCAATGATCAAAAGATCATATTCTTCAGTTAATTTTTCAAGAGGAAAATCAGCAAACTCCTGTAATGTTCTTTTCTTCCACCTGATCTCTACTCCCGGGTTCAGCTCCTCAAAACGCTGGGAAGCAGCCAGCAGAGGAGTAATACCCCTGCTGTGCCCCCATGTTATACCAATTAAAACTGCTGCCATTGTTTAACTCCCTTCAGCTTTTTTCTCTACCAGGTAAATGTGCTCACAGACCATCACCAGTTGATCTTCCTGATTAAAAGTTTCAACCTGCTCGATCACCAATCCAAAGCCTTTCTTTTTATGATCTTTCTTTTCTTTGATCCTGGTCACAACATGGATTGTGTCATCTATAAACACGGGCTTTACAAAACGTATCCTGTCAAATCCATAAGTCATGCTTACTTCATTGATAACATCAGCGGTTAACCCGATCGCCATCGTTAATACTAATGTGCCGTGTGCCATTCTTTTTTTAAATGGCTGTGTTTTGCACCATTCAGCATCCATATGATGTGGGAAATAATCTCCTGATTCCTCCGCATGCAGATCAATAGCCGCTGCTGTAATTTTGCGCTTGTCTGTTGTGCGACCTTCATTAAGCTCAAAATCTTCAAAGAATTTTTTAATGGTTCCGGTTGTTGATGTTGTTGTATTCATCATTTTCTTAATTAAACCCGGAGTTAAACTGATTTTGGTCGCTAAGATTGTTGTTCAAATGACCTAATGGAGATGAAGTAAATTTTTCTCAATGGCATTGATCAGAACATATACAATCGTTAAGACCGGTTTTTGATGTTTATTTCCCGGTTTTTCAAAGTAGAAAATTAGACCGGAAGTGAAGGGTATTCAATGCCATGTTTTACTGTAATGATGGAATATTTTACTATCTGTTTAAAGGGTGAGTTGAGGCAAACGTTATTACATTCTATGAGAAAAATACTTTGTTTTGACTATTACATAGTCCGATCAATAAGCTCTAATTTTACGGCCGATAACTTATAAAACATGAAACCATCCGTTATTATCGAATACTGCCCCAAATGCCATTGGTTATTGCGGGCCGCTTACATGGCACAGGAATTTCTCACCACATTTGAAAGCGAACTAGATTCAGTTGCTCTTAAGCCAAGCGAGGTAAATGGAGACTTTCATATAAGCGTTAATGGAAAAAAGATATTTGATCGCAAAGAATTTGGCGGCTTCCCTGAAATAAAAGAATTAAAACAATTGGTCCGGGATGTGGTTGCCCCGGGAAAAAGTCTCGGCCATACAGATACAAAAACACATCACCAGTCTTAAAAAAAAATTTATGCTGGGTGTAGTCCTCTGTGGTGGTCAAAGTTCACGAATGGGCAGTGATAAAGGCCTGCTGATGCTTGATGACAAAACCTGGACACAAAAAGCAATTGATACACTAAACAATTTTCAGATCCCGATAGTTATATCTGTCAATAAAAACCAGTACCAGGACTACTCATCAGTTTTTCCCGTAAGTACTTTGATCCCTGATGATCCTTCCCTGCAATTGCACGGCCCCTTGTGTGGATTGTTAAGTGTACATTGTAAATATCCTGAAAAAGACCTGTTGATACTTGCTTGCGATATGCCTTTGATAAGTACAGAACTCATTAGGGAGCTTCTTTCGAAATACGACACTGAAACTGCAGACGATGCTTTTATTTATACTACTGATGGCGAGCCTGAGCCACTGCCAGGAATTTATAGATCAAAAGGCCTGACATATATTCATCAGTTGTATAGCACTAACCAATTACCCAGGCATAGTATGAAATATATGCTGGAACACATTCCTACGTCCTTCTCTTCCCTTCCCGCAGAAAAAAAAGATTGCTTCCGCAATTTCAATACGCATGCTGAATTGAATGGCCTATAACCCAATCGCCTGTTTTTTCACGGCTACAAAATTTTCCTTTGTTGCATCGCAAACGCAGCAGCAATAAGTATTGGGCAACTGCTTAAATAATGTTCCGGGATCAATTCCATTTTCTGGTTCACCTGCCTGTTCATCATAAACTGTCAGGCAATTTTTACATTGATAAACAATATCTCCCTCTTTTTCTACTGGTATGATTAATTTTTTTAACCCCGGGATGATGATCTCTTCCTCTTTCTTATCGGCATGATACTTATAATAAGAAAGAATAGCACGCCGCAATTGCTCAGCCAACAAAAATTTGGGATTGTCCTTACTATAGGCATAACCAGTACGCTCATTAGGATTAAAGTCTTTAGCACATAAAATATCATATAGATATAAAAATCCAAATTTCCCGATCCTGATCAAAGGTTTTCGTCGCACCAGTATACTGCTGAATACTTCGCTTTTCATTTTTGTTTTTATCCCGATACATACACCGAAGGTTCTTGTATCATCGTCATTCAGGTATTTTACCAAATGATGTTTCAGTTTTAATGCAGCCACACTATTATCATCCACCTGGAAGTTAAGTTCATTGGCAGCATGCCGTACATTGATCTGGAATTTATCCAATAAATAATTCCAGTCTTTCCTGTTTTTTTCTTCAAGGCCCTTTATGATGATAGTTTTCCAGGGGGTAGAGCACAACTGCCCTATCTTGGTTTTAAGACAAAGCTGACAAACCTCTTTTAAAAATTTTATACTGAACAACTCATCACGCCTGTAAATGCCCAGCCAGTATTTATCATTGTAATTATTGAGTCCCTCGTAATAAGGAAGTTTGAAGGGAGGTAATGCAAGCGGCCCATCTGCAGGCTTTGTATTAAAATCCGCCTTCCTTACCATTTCATATAGCTCATCACCGCTAGCTGAATTAGTATCATAAAACTTTTCCGGATGTTGTAAAATGACTTCTTCAATATGTTTTGAAAAAACTGCGACATCATTTGTATAAACGATATCCCTCCATTCGTAAACAATATTTGTTTTAGGGAACCGAATGAACAAATGCCAAAAATGTGACGATGATGGTGATGCAACCCAATTGATATTACCAGTAAGTAAAGGAGTAAAACTCTGGTTACTATCACTGATATTTATTTTCAACCGGGGTTGGTGATCTACCAGGTCAAATATATCCTTGTACACACCTTCGCTCAACCATGTATTGGTAATAAAAACTTCCTCGGCCGGGTAAGAGCTTACTATGTTTGGGAATTCATCCTTATTTATTTCGTAGTTGATGCCGAGCCCATCAAGATCCTTCGTTATGTTTTTCATCTCTTCAATGGCTACATCAAATAATAGTTGCTGCCGTAACCCGAATCGTACATAAAGCAATCCTGATCTTGTGGCAGCAATTAAAATATTGTATAGCTCACCAGGAGAAATAATACCTCCTTTGAAATTGACCTTAACCGTATTTATATTTTTCATAATGGCAGTTTTTCAATTATTCTTCCCAAATTTCATACATATTTACATGAACACCTGTTCATATTTTAAACCACTTATAAAAAATATATCCTCGTTTTAGTTGACTAAATTGAATTCTTTCATGGCTCTTGAGAAATTTTTATTCTCATGTCCGGGTCTGCACAATTTTAATAATGCAAATCTTTGAAGATCGGTCAAATATGTCCATTGATCAATTGACAAGTCCCAATCGAACTCTTTAAGTTTTTCGATAAGTATTCCCGGTATTGAATGGAGTTCTCTCCATGCTGGAGTTTTATCTATTTCTATAGCCGTTGGATTTCGTTTGGTATGTTTTTTTATCAGTCCTGCTAAATACCCGGCATAATGCTTACTTTCTTCATTGAAACCACAGCTCATTAATGCAAGTTCAATTCTTTCCTCGGTGCTAAATCTTTTCCATTCAGATAGTTTCAATTTAATTCCCGCCATATCCATCTTAAAACGAATGATCATGGGAATGCAACGCATATTATTTTCCATAAACTCCTCCTCAAATTGGAAATACTCAATTCCATCAAGATCTAAGAATTCGGAAGGACCTGTTTCATATAATTCTTCGAAAATTACTTTCATTATTGATCAATTTATGCACTCAATTTTTGTGAAAATTCAATTACCTCTTTTTTTAATAGTCTTGGGCTTAATTCCTTTTCCAATATCTCTTTCACTTCCGGCCGGCAACTACCACAGCCAAGCCCGGCACCTGTTAATTGGCAAAGTTGCAGATGATCCTTACAGCCCTCTTTGATCTTATTTATTAGATTGCCTTCTCCGACATTATTACAACTACAAACTATTTTTCCTATCACAGGTTCCGGCGCCTTGCCTGTCCGCAACAATTGCAATCGTTTTTCGCTAAGCTCAATTTTATTCTCGATCAGGTTACGATATTCAAGAAATTCATTTTTATCACCGATCAGTATTGCTCCGATCAACCTGTCATTATGAATGATACACTTCTTATAATATCTCTTTGCTTTATCTATAACCCGGTTCGTTAGGGCATTCCACTTCTCCCAAAGAACAAAGATCGGTGCCATGAATTTTTAAAATATTCATCAGTAACGAACCGGTATAAAATTTAGAAATATCGCCATTAAGATAGCGGGCCACTATTTCTGCCTGTTGCTCCGCCGCAGCAGTAATGCCATACAAAGATCCTTTGAACTCAGCTATCTCGCCAATTGCAAAAATATTTTTATCGCTTGTTTGCAAATACTCATTTACTATCACACCCCGCTTACATTCTATCCCGGCTGTTTTTGCAATTTCACTATTCGGCGCTGTACCAATAGCAATTACTATTGCCTGAGCATCTAATGTCAAACCGCTTTTCAAGCGGACCCCTGTTATACTTTTATCCCCGAGAAACCTGTCGATCTCATCATTATAATAAATATCAACATCCTTTGACATTAGTTCTTCATGAAGTAACTGGCTACCTAACGGATCAAGCTGCCTGTCCATTAATCTCGAGATCCGCTGTACGATTGTTACTTCCACGTTTACTTCACGCAAGGATGCAGCCAATTCAATACCAAGTAAACCGCCCCCCACAATTATTACTTTTCCTTTTGAAGGGTCAATATGGGTTTTAAAATTATCTGCATCTATTCTATTACGCATTGTAAAGATGCCCTGCATTGCCGGCACATCACGCAACATTGCCGCACGACTGCCTGTTGCCATTAAAAGAATATCATAACTATGTTGAACTCCTTTACTATCTGTGACTATCTTATTCCTTCTGTCAATGTTTTCAATACTTACGCCCCGATGAAGTTTAATGTTAAACGCCTTCTCTTCTTCATCGGTCATTTTTACCAAATTATTCCAGGGTAATGCACCACTGATATAATCCGGCAATAACACCCGGTTATAAAAAGGAAAATTCTCTTTACTGAAAACTTCTATTTCATCATCTGTATTTAAAGCCCGGTAACTTTTTACAAAACCACAAGCACCGGCACCGGCACCAACCACGATGATCTTTTGCTTTGCCTTCCGATACGATCTTACTTCTACAGCGCTAAATTTAAAGTCTGGTTCTTTACTTTTCGGATCTATTAAATTATTTGTCAGGTTATTTACACGATTCAGATCACTGTCCAGGATTTTTCCCCAATGCATTGGCATAAAAACAACGCCAGGTTTAATATCAAAAGAGTATTTTGCTTTCACTCTTACATTCCCTCTTCCATTAAACACTTCAACAACTTCACCTTCTTTTATTCTTCTCTTCGATGCATCACCAGGATGAATTTCAATATATGATTCGCCTATATGCTGTTTCAGTTTATTTACCTTACCGGTTTTCGTCATCGTATGCCATTGGTCGCGGATGCGGCCCGTGGTCAATATCAAAGGATGTGTTTCATCTACCGATTCACTCTGATTAATATCATCAAATGAATGTATCTGTGCTTTTTGTGATGGTGTGTAAAATTTTTTATCAGTAAACAATCTTGGTGTACCATTATTTGCCCCGGCATTAATGCCGGGGTAAGTTATATATGGCCATTGCACCGATCTCTTTTCTTTTAAAATATCATAGTTCAGGTCACTGACATCAATTGTCGTGTCTTTGGTCAAAGCTGCATGCTCTTTAAAAATTTCTCCGGCATTCTTAAAATCAAACCCATAAAAGCCCATTTTCTGAGCGAAACGACAAATGATCTCTGCATCAGGTAAAGCCTCGCCGGGAGCATCTACGATTTTTGACAGATGTGAAATATATCTTCCTGCATTCGTCATCGTACCCTCCTTCTCAGCCCATGCAGCTGCAGGCAAAACGACATCTGCATATTTTAACGTTTCCAATTTGTTGGTCACATCCTGCACCACCACAAACTTTGCTTTCTTCAATCCTTCCTCGGCTTTTCTTACATCGGGGAAACTGATCAATGGATTTGTACAAAGGATCCAGATAGCTTTCAGCTTCCCCTCATTTAATGCATCAAACATTTCTGTCGCCGTTAACCCAGGTTCGGATCGAATGGTT
>Ga0193738_1000865_pt1 | contig 13445 bp, 21 predicted proteins | sample L2a1metaG_FD_144927 | JGI IMG/M metagenome (GOLD analysis project Ga0193738, IMG submission 144927) | Soil microbial communities from a riparian zone of the East river system, Colorado, United States - L2a1 | ecosystem: Environmental > Terrestrial > Soil > Riparian zone | place: USA: East River...
GGAGGTATTTCGGACGAAAATGCCTCCTCTGTGATCTACGGGTAGTTATTGGGAGGTGGCGGAGCTGTGGGAATGTGGCCCCGCCCGCCCCCACGCACGCATGCCATCGGTAAATGAATTGCTGGCCCGGCCGCCATGCGGACCCTGCGCCGCCGCCCGGGTAACTGCTCGCTCCGTGTCGGCCGTGGCCGGAGCGCCGTAGCCTCGCCCGCCCGCTACCCGCTCCGACGCCCGCCGCTGTGCCGAGGAGCCGCCGGAGCGGAGCGGCTGTGGCTATGTGTGATCCCGCCCGCGTCGCCGCTCCCTCCGTGCCGCCGAGGCCGGGCGCGTCGGTGATGCCCGTGATGCCCGTGATGCCCGTGATGCCCGATGCCCGCCGCCGCCGTCGCCGATGCCGTGGCCGATGCCCGATGATGATGATGACCGTCGCCCATGACGCCGCGATGTTGGTGCGGTGGTGACCGTGCCTGCCCGCCGGGGTCGGAGCCGGGGGCGGAGCGTAACGCGATGCCGCGACCCCCTCGTCCGCGTGGACGCCCGTGTCGAACGCGGCGCCCTGGGTAGGCGCGTTGGGGGTGTTGGTGTTGACTTGGGTGTGGTTGGGTGACTGTGGTTGGGTGCGGGTTGGGTGTGGGTTGGGTGTGCGGTTGGGTGTGCGGTTGGTGAAAATCTGGTGGTGAACTGGTGGTTCTGTGTGTCTCCGTGGCCTCGCGCTGTATGTGTGTAAAAAGGACGGCTCCCACACATTCCACAGCGCCAAGAGGCCAGACCAGTAACGGTTCCGGGGCCTCCTCCGTAATGTGAGGTCGCTTCACACTATCCTCACATCGGTCGAGCATCCGTTCTACATCCGTCTCCGAACCATCGTAACGGCACCACAGGGCACCGGCGGTACTGCTCGGTAACGTACCCCACCCTCGCAGGCCAACGCGACCAACGCGACCAACGCGTAGCCTACGCGTTGGCCCGGTTTGCAGGCCTCGGGCCAACGTCGCTAACGCGGGACTATAGTCCGCGTTGGTCGTTGGCCGGGGCAGGGTTTCGTTGGCCGGGTCCGGGAGCCTGTACATTACGTTACGTTAAGCTTCCCCGGAGACCCTCATATCACACCATCCGGGTACCACACGTATCGTCCCCCGTTCGCAGGCCCCTCCGTGAGCCGGTCCTGCATCCGTTCGCGCGCCCGCTTCAGCGCCATACTAATCGCATCATTCGACAGGTCCGGCTTGCGCTGGAGCGAAATCCTACGGAAGGCCATCTGCAGGTTCGCGTAGCTGACAGCCTCGCGTTCCCGGCCATCAACCACAACCCGCTCTGTGTGGTCTGCAAAGGTTTCGGATAGCGCCTGCTCTAGGGTGCTCTGGGCCTGTGTTCTCGCGCGCCGCTGGGTAGGCCGTTCGACGGCCCAGTCCACAACCCGCGAGGTCTGCGGTTCGCCCCAGCGGTCAGTCCCCATCTCAACCACTTTCGCGTTGAACGGAAACACGGCACCCTGCGGGCCTGAGCGGAGTTTCCGCAGCACAAGGCGGCTATCGGTGACCACGTTGGTATCGGGATTAATTTCGCCCAGCGTGGATAGGATGAAATCGGCTGAGGATTCCTTGACAATACTACCACGTGTTCCGGCGCTGATATCCTTCCCAAAGTGATCGACGGCGATTACGCAGGTGTTCGTCGCCACACTCAAATCCCTCAGGGCATTCATAACAATCTGCGCCTGTGCTGCGTCGTTCTCATTATCCCACCCAGCAGCAGCCGACAGCGTATCAATACCGACCAACACAAGGTCCAGCCTGTACTGGCGTTGAAAGAACTCCTGGGCCTCGCGCGCCTTCGCAATCATCCAGTCGACCGTCTTAGGGTTGAGCAGCGGCCGGCATTTATCCGCATAGCAGATCGGTAGCCGGTCCAGGTTGATCTGGCGCTCTGCGAATAGGTCTGGTGAGATTTCGTTGGTAAGCCGGTGCTTGACGAGCGCCTTCATCCGCACCGGGACGTCGCTCGCACCCTCAGCCGCGAAGATCAGTACACCGCCGCGCCGTAGGGTGCGCGCCTTGAGGAACGGTAGGCCCGGCATTACGCTACCGCACAGATCAAGCATCACGAACGACTTGAACGTAGAGTAGCGCCCTGAGATGAGCCCGAAGCCCTGCTCTGGTAGACGTTCGCGCACCAGCCACGGTTTATCCTCGCTACCCCAGTTTGGCTCGCCGTGAAAGCGGAGCTGTTCCTCCTCCGGGGCGGCGGGTTCGATTGCGGTACGGAGTGCCCGGTCGACTTCCAGGCTCCACATATCCTCTTTCATAGGCGGGAACTTGCGTCGTATCTGGCTGATACTTTCGCGGCTGAATATGCGGAAATCGTTTAACATAGCCGCGTCCAGGATCATAACCCCGCCCGCCTCCATAGTGACGCGGTAGGTTTCTATGGTGCCGGGGCGGATTTCAATCGACCGGATTTTGGGGGGCTGGTCAAATGGCGGTGGTGTGATCGCGTTCACGGCTTAATTCCCCTCAGGTGATCATTCCAGTCTTTCACGTCACCGGGCGGCGGCCATATCCGGACATCGCAGCCCTGGAGCCTGTATTCGCGACGCGCGTTCTGCGCGGCCTCGCGCCCCACCTCATCGTTGTCGGAAAATATTGTGACCCGCTCTACGCCGTCAGGCAGGTCAATCCGGTCCAGGCGCGGGGCGCCGCAGACCGCCCAGCAGGGCACGCCGGTTAGCTGCGTCGCGGACAACGCGTCGAAGATGCTTTCCGCCAACCCCAGCTCGCCATCGCGCGGTGGTGCTAGCTGGACTGCGCCGCGCTTCATCACGCCCCAGCTCAGCCCTTTTCCATAGGACTCCTTCGTGTGGACGGCGGTGACGGACCCGTCGAGATTGATGAGCCTGGCGATGAACCCGCGCTTCCACCGTCGCAGGACCGGCGGCACGGGCAGGATTACCCCCCGGCTTTTGAGGTAATAGGCGACATACTCCGTTTGGTGGTCGCCGCCGTAGACAGCGTCATCCCACATCCGTCTGGCTTCGGTGATGCGCTGTGCCTCGCTGGCTGCGATGTCTTCGGCTGAGACGGCGACGAATTTCTCGTCATCGGGGAAACCAAGCTCATCCAGACGCGCATAGACCTCGCGCCGCTCGCATCCGGCGAAGCACGTCACCAGCCCGTCATCGCGGATCGAACACGACGCGGTTCTGTCCGCGTGACAAGGACAACAGAAGGCCCAGCCCTTCCCGGCGCGTCGTCCGCCGAGGGTCGCGGCGATGGCTGCCCCGTCTCTCATCGCACCCACCAGTAATATCTACCGATAGGGGTCTTTACTTTTTGAGATTTGCGCGCTAAAAATTTCGCTTGGTCGTCGGTCATCGTTCGCACCCTTGACTTGACGATTTACTACCACCCCCGGGAGTCGAGCCCCGGGGGTTTGGCTTTTAAGCTTGATCCTTTATAGTCTGGGCATATGCCCGGGGGCCGTCATCACGCCATATTGGCGCGGTCTGTTAGCGCTGGCGGCGCCACCGCTTTAACATAGCGCGGCGGTGGTTCTCTATCGCATCCGGCCGGTTATGCGCGACCTTCATCGACGCAACGGTGCGGCTGCGGAACGTGGGATTACGCCAGCGCCGCAGGGCCGCCGCTCTCATCTTCGCCTTCGTCGCCGCTGTGTGAGGGGTATTGTGCATCCCGTTAGCCTAAAATATTTTACCCCCGCCCGCCTAGTGTTTTTAATGTGGGGGCGCGATTTATTTTAACTAGCCCTAGTGCAGCGCTGTAGCTCGAACCCATCGCAGATTAATCCCAATCCGCACATTGGGTCCGTCGTCGTGTTTTACCGGCAGTCCTAAAAACACGGCGGCGACGATCAGGTCACCGTTTCCAACGGCGCAGTCCAGCGCATTTTCGGTACCCCATTCGGTCGCCTTGTCTTTTAACCAGTCGGACGAATACTGCGGCGCCTGTTTTGGGAATTGGCTTAAATAGGTCAGCGCAGTCACGACCCCACAGATGGAGAAATGTCTGGCGTAGGGATCAAATAGATTTAGCCCCATCCCGTCCCGGCTAAGGATGGGATGCGCCGCCGTCGCACGCTCTATCGCCGTGATGGCGTCTTTAGGATCAAACTCTACCGCTAGACGGGGCGGCCCGGTTTCGCTATAAGGTGCGGCTGCTTGCTCTTTGCTCTGTTGACCGGTGCGGCTCGACCCCGCACCGGTTTTTCTTTTAGTCATTTCATCCTCCGTTTGGTTGCTCCGTTAAACTTGCCTGATAATCGTCCCATACTAAGCGTGCTACCTCTTTGGCGCCGTCGCAGGCACCACAACCCTCTAGGTAGTCTTCAAGCTGGTCCCGCGACCGTATATTGCGTATCCCCGTATCGGCTTTCGCGTCCGTGACGAAGTCGCCCCGTGCGTTGTCTGTTTGCGGTTGACGGAGAATGTATTTACGGAAGCTTGTCACGATATCATCCTTCGCTGGGTTGAATTCGTATCGCTGGCGGTAGGCCGATCACATACATAGCCCCACCACATACGCCGGTTACAATATTAACGACGACAGGCACATTACCCCGGCGCTTGATCTCTTGTGTCTGCTTGATTACCGCCTGTTTGCCCTTAACCCCTACCCACAACACCCACAACTCCGCGATTTGTCGTGTGTGGCTCGCGTCGTCCTGTTCGAGAAGCTTAAACATCCCGGTTATTATCGACAGCTTGAAGTGTTGAAAATCGTCTTCCGGGCTTTCGCGGACGGCCTGATAGAGTTCAGCGGTCTTTGTCTCGATCTCCTCATCTGGCGGAAAACCGTACACACAGGTACGCGCGTGACCGGTTTCGGTAACAAATAAAACCACCCAATCCTCCCGAGACAACTCAGGGCTAGGTCCATAGTAGGTTTTAAGCGATCCACCCCCAGCCTGGAGTACGACCGGACACAGCATCTCAACGGCGTCTGCTATTGCCGAAAGGGCCGGGCGCAGCTGCTCACGCCGCTCGGGTTGCGGAATCGATTCCTCAATCCACCGGCTAGCCGCCTCACCGATAGAGTTTGAGTCTGGATCGAAATTCATTTCATCCTCTCCCTGATGTCGTGAATATTGGTCAACTGCATAAGGGAATAATAGGTTTCCTTCCGAAGGATGATTATGGGTTGAAGCGCGCCGTGGGCTACTTCGATTACCCAGTCGTCAAACTCGATCCAGCTGTGATATCCGAGCGGGTCTTCCGCGCTCTGAGCTAATACGCTGCAACCGCGCCGGAATGCGAACCGATGTTGACTTGGTATTTTACTATCTTCTAACTCTTCGCGGAATACTCTAACGATAGCGTGGCAGTTGCCGATGCCCTGGCGTAGCGACAAAAATCGCTTGAGCTTTCCTCGCTCTAGCAAGTCGGAAAATACTAGCGCCGCATCACAAATTTCCTCGTCCTTCTTACACTCAACCGTGACAGGTATCCCTGCGATAGTCCCGGTCCACCCGCCTATGGGAAGTTCGGGTTCGACCCTTATTGCGGTCCCCGGTACCTGTCTATCGAGCCCAAGCCCGGATCGTTCGTTTAATATACGCACAAATCCAATTAGCTCGTTGTCGCTGTACTTCTCGCACTCCGCGCAGACGCATAAGCAAATCAGATTATTCTGATTGTTGTCTGTCCGGATGAACATGTGTACGTCTTGCACCGTGCGTAGCTCGTTATTACAAGCAAGATTAAAACATATTGGCGGCTCTTCCGCAGATGCATATACGTGTGCAACCTTGGCTTCGTAATCTGGCACCGACTTCAACCGCGCCGACGGACGCGAGATCGCCACCCGTACAGGCGTATCGACGGAGAACAGCGGCAGCCATTCAGCCTCCATCAGGCGGCGCTTGCGTTTAGCCTCACCCATTATCCGCTGCCCTTGGTTTCGATCATGGTGGCGACGGCCTCCCGCACACCTTCGGCCTCCTCGGGGTCTGCCAGGGCGGTAACGAGGTTGGCGAACTCCGCAGCCTCTAGGGCCTTAAGTTTTTCGGGGTCACCACCCGCCATCGCGACGAGTTCTTGATAACTACGCATTTGTATTCCTTTCCTGTTTTAAGGTTCACATTCCCATCGTCTTAAAGAACGCCAGTGCGGCGGCGAACAGCGCAGCGCCCGCGCCAAGACCGCCAACCAGGGCGGTCATTACAAGCTGCCACGGCGCCAGACTGATCTCCTGCCGCTTACGGTCGTGGTCAGCGAGCATCTGATCAATATGCGCAAGTTTTTCCCGCACATCGATTTCTGGCGCCGGGATATCGCTCATACCCAGCCCTCAATTTCGGCTATCTTCCGGAAGCCTTTCAGATGGTTTTCGATCAGGGTGCAGGCCTGATCGAACGACGCGCCGCGATCCTGAAGTACGTCCAGCAGGGCGCGCACTACAGCCGTCATCATTCCCCCAGCGCTGAGCGGCGACGACAACATCGCCGCAGCGACAGCATCCCTCACCGCCCACCAGCGCGCGTCGTCTGCGTCTAGTTCTGCTATGGCGCGCTGGTCGCGTAACGCTTCGCGCTTCGCATTCAAGTCAACAATTTCTTCAGTCATCGCACCTTCGCCTTCGTCTTGATATTCGGTGCGATTACTGGGCGTGGGCGTGGCGGCTGCTTCGCCTGTTCGTCGCGCTCAGCGCGGCGTTTCGCCTGGTAGGTAATAAGTTCAGACTCCCAGATTCCTATCGCACGCCCGTTTTTCGACAGCCGAAACGGTTTGGGAAAATCCGGGTCCTTGTCCATTTTCTCCTTCAGTTGCGTAATACCGTAGCCGGTCGCCTCGCATACCGCCGGCATACGCAGAACTTTATCAAGCTTCACCATCTCTCTTTCTCCTTTTCGTCCCGGCTTGCACCGTCGTCGATAGATTTCTATCGACCCATAACGGCGATATACGGTGCGATTGTTGGGGTTAAAAGGACAATTAATTTCCCCAAGCGTTAAATTCACTTAGCGCCGTTTTGACTATAATTCCTCCCACCTGCCATTTGACCTTAATCCTCCACGCATACGCACCGTTCCGTCTCACCAGTTTTACGACTCCCGTCGCAACCAGTTTCGCGCACAGCTGCGCCGCCCGCCGCGACGGCGCTTCAACTCAGTTCATAATTTCGTGGGGTGTAGCGGCGCATTGGCCGCGAGCGGATCATTGCACAACGCGGCGCGTCGTTCCAGAAAAAAAGTCTGGCGTAAACCGGATGGTTGGTTTACACCGCAATCGTGGCCACGCGCCGCCAAAGCCCCCAGACCACGAATCAAGCTTGTCAACCGTGCGCAAATGCACGGGCCGCGAAACTGTAACTGTAAGAGGAGGGCGCCAATGGCGAATAAAGCGAAAGCGGTGATGACGATTAAACTCCATCGTCTCATCAGCGACGACGAGCAGTCCCAGCTGGTCGCGGAGTTTGATGCGCTGCTTGAGCGCTGGAGCGCGAAGAGTATCTGCTGGAACGATATCCTCTGCGTGCTGGAGGACGAAATCCACGACGCACAACATTTCACAAGGAAGAACCCAACCCACGTCTAGCCGCGTGCCTATGGAGGGTATGAAATGAATAAAGACGTGATGCGCCGGATCGGTGATGCGTCGGCGGTGGACGGGCTGTTCAGAACCATAGAGGCGCTCGCGCTTCGCGCCCGTCAGCGTCGTATGACCCTGCTTGAATATATACGTCAGGCAACATATCCCTCGGATGCTGAGACCTATCCCGAAGGTCGCCATCTGTTCTACGAAGGCAAGCAGCCGGAGGCATTCGTGGCGCTAATGAAGTCGCGGCACGACTTCGACCCATCTGCCGATAATCCCGACTGGGGGTATAAAATTCCCGCAGGCGACGGCCACGCCGCGTTCACCAGTTATCCGTTCCATTGTCCGGCCGACAAGCTGGATTGTATCTGGGATATCCCGGGTCACCCAATCGGTACATGAGGAGGATAGAAAATGACCGATGAAGCCGAACTGCGCGCGATGACCATCGGCGAACTGCTGGATGGACTGGATTATTCGGACGACGCAACCAAGCCAACCCTGGAACTGGCCCTGCGCAATATCCTAGTCCAGGCGAGCGATTTCTACGACCGCTATGAATGCGCGTCTTACCTATATTGGGCACTATCCTTCGCTCACACGGCGGTCATGGCGAGTACCACCGGGGAGCTACTAGCCAACGACATAGTTCTCGCCGCCGCTGCGGCGGCCGATGGCGTGCTAGAAGAGCAAGGGGAAGCGCAATGGGACGCCGCAACCGTGGCGGCCCTGACGACGATCCGCGACACGCACCCGGATTTTGTCGGTGGGCGTAGGACGCAATTTAATCAGGCAAGGATCAAGTATGAAAACGAAACCAGACTGGACTAAGCTCGTCAGGCAGCTTCACGCCGCCGAGCGCTGTCTGTTGGAGGATGACTATGACGAGAATGATCTGTTGCGGCTGTACGCGGTTGGGCTTGCGCTCGCCGTACTGGTGCCGATTAACTACCCAGGTCGGAACCACGACCACATTCTCCGCGACCTATTCACGCTGATAAATCGCGCGGCGTTCGATCTATCCGATCAGATTGAGGATGAGTCGATTCGGGTCTGGGTTAGAGCGTTCTGTGTTGACCCGCGTATTGAAATGAATACGCGCGACCCCGACAACCGGACCGGCTGGCGGGGTCGCTTGATCTCCCGTGCCCCTACGCCGGAACAGGCGTGACCGGGCCTACTGCGCAGCCCGCAGCGGGACAACATTGTCAGCCGCCGCAGCACCACCGCAGTAGGCCGCCCAGTCTGACATGAGCGCGCGTCTTTTTTCCAGAAGATCACCTCTGCGGTAGGCCCGTTCCACCTCGGACTTGATCCGGTGCCCAAGGGCGGCCTCTGCGATATGGTTCTGTACGTCTGTCCGTTCGGCACAATAATCCCTGAAAGTGGAGCGGAAGCCGTGAACCGTGATTCCGGGGCGCATCTCGCGCAGCACCGCGATCATGGCATTCTCGCCAAGGCTGCGGCCGGTGAAGCGGCCGAGGAACACATGAGGGTTTTCGTCCTCCCGGGGCAGGCCACGCAGCAGGGCGAGGGCTGGCTCCGAGAGCGCGACGCGCATCGGGAGGCGCGTTTTCGTCCGCGACCCGGGGATCGTCCATGTCGACGTTGCAAAGTCTACCTCCGACCACCGGGCGCCGAGCGCTTCGCTGGTCCGGACCGCTGTCAGGATGGTAAACTCTAGCGCACGGGCGTCGGTACCCTCCCGCTGGCGGAGCGCTTCCATGAATGCGGGCGCCTCTGCGAAGGGGAGAGCGGCCCTGTGAACGACTTTCACAATGGACGCGGGCGCCGGCAATAGGAGGGCCAACCGGCCTTTCCAGATGGCGGGGTTGGTCTCCTTGCGATAGCCGCTCACAATCGCCCAGTCCAGGACCGTCGCGATGCGGCGGGCGACCTTCACCATGGTTTCGTTTTTCTCGGACCAGAGCGGCTTCACCACACTCAACACATTATCGGTATTGATCGCGGCTACGTCCATGTGACCGATTTTATCAAACGCATAGTCTTCTAGTGATTTGAGGAAGCGATGCTTCGCGTGCCACTTGTCGGCGTGGTCCTTGTAGTAGGTCTTGGCGGCCTGCTTGAACGTGATTGTGGGGACGGCCTTCACGGCGCGCTGGGCCTGCTTTTCCGCTAGCGGGTCTAGTCCATCCAGCAGCAGCATCCGCGCCCGGTGCGCGCGCTTGCGTGCTTCGGCGAGGCCGACAAGATGTAGCGCACCGAGCCCCATCATGCGTTCGCGGCCCGCCCGCTCATACCGCAACACCCAGCTTTTCGACCCAGCGGTGACCTGGAGGTAAAGGCCATGACCATCCGGATAGCGGCCTGGCGTGTCGATGGCGGCGATGGTCTTTGAATTAAGTTTCATCACAGCCCCCGCTTGGCGTCGTAATAGCGCTTCACGGCCAGAGTGCGCGGTCCCGGCGGGTCACCCCAGATAACAACGAGGACGCGCCCAAGCAGGACGACCACCACGGTAGACAGCAGCAAGCCTATCGCAAGCAGGGCAAGCGCCGCCCCCGCCGATGGTACCCCCGCCGATGGTACCGCGAAAAATCCGCCGCCGGTCAGCAGCACGATCAGGAGGGCCAACACCCGCAGCGCCGTATTACGTTTCATCGCGGCACCTGGCGGCCGAACGCGGCGCGAAGGACGTACCAGAACAGAAAGGCGGCCAGCAGGACCCCGGTCCAGAGCGGGCCGATGATGAATAGCGCGAGCAGGACAGCCAACACGGCGCGGGCGGTAGCGCGGGTCATCGCGTCATCTCCGCGAAGCGCGCGTTGTGCTCGCGAACGGCTGTGCGGAAGCGCTCACGGTAGATAACCACAAACTCGTTCGGACCAGCGCGGTCAGCGTAGTCCTGATCAATATTCTCGCTCAGCACCGCGTCCGCCTCGTTGTCCGAAATCGGCCGGGTCAGATCAGGGAACAGATAACGCAGAGTCATAGTCATGTTATATTCCTTCCATCTAGCCGCCCCCGGGGCCACCCCCGGTCAAACGCTAGCGTCGCATACCGAGCGATATAGGGTGATACCGATGGTCCGTCTACCCCCAACCCATTACAGTCAAAGGGTTTTTCCCAATCCGCTACCGGCGCTAAACGGCGCTCAGCGGGGTATACCGAGGCCCAACAACGCGCCCTATCGCGGCGCGGTTACACGCTGCGGCTCTAAGGTTTCTACGGTTTTCGGCGGCCCCGCCCCCGGCCCTACCCCGGGCGCAATTCTGGTCACGCGGGGGTGGTCGCGGGGGTGCGAAAATATTTTTTACGTGGTCACTTCCACCACGGTCTCACCGACCCGCACCATGGTTCTTATCCCGCGCTCTGCCATCTGGCGCGCTGCCATCTGGATATCGGTCCACCATGGGTCCCTAGTCCAGCGGTCATCGGCGCAGACGAAATACAGAACTGGCTCTGCGTTGGGAATGTAGCTGACGATTCCGCAAGCATCCGGCTTCCAGTAGTCACGCTCCCCAAAGGCATCGTTCAGTAACCACATACAGCGGAACCGGCGGCAGATGTCCGGCCTGTTGTCGTAGATCGAACAGCTATGGCCGGTGCAGTTCGGGCACGGCACTCCTGCGGGCTTCGCCAGCTGAGGAATCCGCAGTAATCGGCAGCACTCAGTACATCCGGAACACTGGCGCGGCGGCGCCATTAGCTCAGCTGGGCCTGCCGCGTGATCTGCCGCTCTAGCGCCGTGACATAGGCCGTCGTCGCGGCCTGCTCACGGGCGGTCGCGGCGGCCAGCTCCGTACTCACCGAAGCGAACACCTCAGCCATTTCGCGCAGAGCCTCAGAGCACGTCGCCAGAGTGCACTGTAGATTGGCCCGCGCCTCTGCGGCTTCTTTCGCCAGATCACTACTCACTCTGCGTCCCCGTGTTGACTCCCTTAGCCCCAGCGCCATTCGGGTTATTCACGTTCACCTGGACGTTGAGGTTGGCGACGGCGGCCTGAATGCGCGCGACCGCAGCAGCGCCGTAGAGGGCACCCGCGCCCGAGGCGCCCGCCGCAATGGCATCGGCGGCAGTCTGGCCCGATGCCCCGACTGCGCTGGCGCCGGTCGTCACCGCAGAACCGAACACGCTGGCGAAGGTGGTCCCCGCCGATATGATTTCGACCGGGAGCGCGGTAAGGGTCGTGGTTAATTCGGGCGAGAACCCGGCCTTCGGCTCAAGCTGGCGGGTCGCGTCATCCATCATAGACGGCGGCTTGATATCCGGTACGCGCAGCTCATCGATCCAGCTTGGCCTGGGTATCTCTAGCTGACGGAAGGCGTCCTCAAGTCTGATCTGCTGAGGCTGCTGTTCTAGCTGACGGAAGGCGTCATCCATCCGGCTCGGCATGACGGGCTTCGCCGCCAGCGTCGCGGCGATGCTCTGTAGGATGGAAACTGATTTGTCGAACGGGACCAGCGGCGCAACGGTGGTCGGCTTACCATCGGGCCACACCCCCGGCCGCAGCCTTGGTATCGCGGCTAGCTGGCGGGCGGTCTCCGCGAGCGGTACCACCAGCGAACTAAACGCCTTGTCAACGCGATCAGACGGCGGCATCACCAGCGCGGCGATAGCGTCATTGGCGGCGCGGACCCGCGCAGCGAGAGCCGCAATCTCCGCATCGAGCCGCCCCGCCTCCGCTGTTGCGGTAACGCGCTCAGCCGGGGCCAGGGTCGGTTCAGCCAGCTTCTTAGTGAGGGCCGCGCGCTCATATTCCAGCTGGGTCTGGCGCGCTGCGGCCTGGGCTAGTTCGTTCTGCGCCTCGCGGATTTTCTCCATCTCTGGAAGATTGGACTTACCCCCGGCCGGGCCGGTAGAGGCGAGCAACATCCCCGCCGCCAGCGCGCCGGTCGCCCCGGCCGTACCCAGCATGCCGAGTAGACCGCCACGCGCGACCCCCATTTGGAGATTTGCGGCGCGCGATAGGTCTGCGGCTGATCCCTGGAGCGCGAGAGCCGCCAGCGATAGCGGCCTGGTCGCCGGGTCCGCGACCCCGGCCAGAGCAGCGGCGGTACCCAACGGCCCCGCGAGCATCGACATCACGGGACTAGCAACCGCCTTAGCTAGCGGGATCATTGCTGCGGTGGCGATACCCCCGGTGGCCAGCTTAAGCTGGGCCTCCCTATCGCCGCGCCCGGCAGCGGCGGTCGTCTCGGCAATCTGGCGTAGGCCCTCAGACAGATATCCCATGGCGGGCGTGAGCAACGGGGCAGCCGCCGTAATGGCCTGACCGAAGACCCCCTGTAGCTGGTTCTGTAATCCGGCCGTCGCGCCCAGAACAGAATCAGCCGTGGCGGCGCGTTGAGTTTCCATCGTCGCCGTGCGCGAGCGCCAGTCCTTAAGGAACTGCTGGTTCTCCTGGCTCCGAAGTACCATAGAGGTCGCCATGTCGGCGGCTGTGCGGTCGGAGAATAGCTTTGAGACCTGGGTCGCGACGTAGGCCGGGTCAGTCACCTTAGCCGCCGCCTCTTCTGGCGTGGCGCCCTTCTTTACAATGTCAGCCTTCAGCGCCGGGATCAGCTTGGTATCGACCCATTGCTGGGGATTTTCGCGTAGCAGCTTGGCATTGGCTTCGGAGAGGCCGTCCCACATTGTCTTGACTTTCTGCTTGCCGACCTTGCCGGTAACGACCATGTGAGTATCGATCAGGCCTAGCCGCGCCTGCTCGGTTAGCGCCGCCACCTTGGCGTTGGCGCCGACCGTTTTAATCATCTGGTTAATACCGACAGCGGCAGTCGTCCCCATTTCCTCAAAACTGGACATGGCCAGCGCCGTCGCTTCGTCGGATAATCCAAAGCGGCCCGCGCGTAGATATTTCTGTAATTGTAGATAATTGGTCCCGGTCATCTCTTTACCGATGGACGGGATGAGCGAATGAATTAAGTCATA
>Ga0193738_1000866_pt1 | contig 13442 bp, 14 predicted proteins | sample L2a1metaG_FD_144927 | JGI IMG/M metagenome (GOLD analysis project Ga0193738, IMG submission 144927) | Soil microbial communities from a riparian zone of the East river system, Colorado, United States - L2a1 | ecosystem: Environmental > Terrestrial > Soil > Riparian zone | place: USA: East River...
CAAAAACGGCCAATTATACCTTCCTGTTGTTAAACCCATTATAGACAATGATAACCTATATACTACCCCATACTGTATCCTTATTATTTTACACAAGTTTTTATTAAAAACGGTCAATTATACCTCCCTCTCGCTAAAACCCATTTGAAGCGATTTAGCTAGGATAGGTCCAGGGGACCGAGCTGGCGAGCCAAGCCCATATATTAGTTAATACAATTTATTATATTAGCAAATTATCATATATTCTACATATTCATCTATTTTCCTATACATTCTCACTCATTTATTCATATATTATTCCATTTTCCCCAATTATTATACCTGGCTGACTGACACTCATAGCAACGACAATGCTCATTTATGAGTTAAGACAAAATTAGAATTAAAGAAATTAGCCGGACCTGGATACTGCATATCACCTATAGAAGATATGGCAATTGAATGTCCATTATCATCCATGCGGATTATGGGAAAACCTGGCTCGGTCGCGTGCGGACTCGCGAGCGGGTGCAGCGCTGGAATGGTCCCTGCGCTTGCCAGCGGGTCAGGGGAGAGTCCGCGAGCGGGAGCGGGAGCGCGAGCTATCGGACTCGCGAGCGCAAGAAAATGACCCCACGATATTTAATATCGCAGGGTCAAGAGTTAGCGGCGCGGATTTAGTTTAGATTGTATGTATAATCCGGCCAGAAAACAGATAATCAAGCATATCGCGATTAGTGGCGATTGCATTACAGTCCGACCAGCAAGTCGTCGAGCGCTTCCGCGCTGGCGACAATCTTGGTCCGCCCGCGAGCGCCAGCAAACTTGCCGAAGATTTTGTCGGCCAATTCGGTGCGCTGTTCCTCCGTGGCCGGTTGACCATTCTTCGCGCCGATGCGGTCATCGGCAATCATTGTCGAGCGCAGATTTTGAATCGCGCTTTTTGTATAGCGGAGCGCATCGGGGGTGAATTCGCCCGCCTTTGCTTTGCCAGCGACAACCGGCGGCGAATCCGCCTTGTATGTCGAAAGCTTCGCCAGTGTCTTACCGCGCTTGTACGCGGTATGAACCTTGACCAGCGCGGCCGCGAGTCCAGCCATGCCGCCGTCGGCGGGAACAGCTTTAATCTCGCGGATTGCGTCCGCTTGCCACGCCGCCAGGCGCACGGGCTTTTTATCTTCGGTAGCTACTCCGCTACCATCCGCCCCCGTATCAGCGGCCAGAAACATCCGATTCAACATAGCATAACCCTTTCCGAAACAGTGAGGAAACCAACGTTTGCGGGAGTCACTTGCCCCCGCTCTATAAGACTAACGCAAAAACCCGTCTAAATCTTTCATTGATTCGCGAAGTTTGGCAAATTCGCGCGAGATTGTAGGCTCACTTACCCCCAGCGCCTGCGCGGTTTGATACTGATTTAGGTTATGCGCAACTAGGGCGCGAGCTAGAGCGGAGTAGCTACCGAATAGGTCATAATCCAGGGGGGCGGGGGCAATCGCGTCTAAATCGCTTGGCAGGGACTCTAGGCGCGTTTTGGCATTCTGCCGCATTGTGCGCTTGAATGCGAAACGGACTGCGGCAGCAGTCTTATTGATTTGGTCCGGCCATTCATTCCAGATAATGAAAGCATCTTGCGCAATATCTTCCGCCATTGTCCGATTGTGGCAAAGCTTATACGCAAGCTTTAGAGCGTAAGAATGGTCAAAGTCTGGCGACATTGGATTGATTCTCCCGCAGCTAGTTAAGGGTCAGAATCGGGCAGCTAGTTAAGGGTCAGAATCGGGCGCGTGGCACTGGTCCGATAGATAACTTGATTTGTGAAGTTATCGACAATGTACGCATAATCGGACTCATTCGCAAACTCGCGAGCTAGGTCTAGACTATCGGTATCTGTGTCGCTATTGCTTGCCCAATCGTTCGCGGCAGAGTCCCAATAGAATACGCTATAAGCGGGTTCACTGGACTCCCGCGACACTTCCGCCATTCCTGCCAGCGCTGCCGCCAGTGAGCGGTAGAGCATATAACGGGACTGGTCCGCACTGATAACCTGATAGCGATTGCGGCAATTTTTAGTCTGGCGACATGACCGCATCGGCAATCTGTCGATAATAGCCCATTGTCCGCAATTGCTAATCTCAATTAGCATATTCTCGCGGCGGAACATCATAAATGTCAACATTGGATTTCCTTTGCGTTAGTGGTTGGCGGTCATCTCGCCTACTTATCTAAGCGTACAAATCGGCATTATGTTACATAGACAAATTGTCTTTTGTCCGAAATAAAAAGATAGTTTTATGCTTGACACCTGGCTCCGCTCGCCTGCGCATAGATATAGCGCCACAGTGATTGTACACTAATTCGCCCGGACTCGCGAGCTATACTTTTGACCAGGTTGCCGGCTATTTCAGTCTAGGTTGCTAGTGTATAGAATAGAGTCAGTGTACAAATTAGAATTAGTGATAATCCGTTCATTCCCCTAGTGTACACTTCACCATTAGTGCTATTCCGTCCAGGTCCACAGTGTACAAAATCCAGCTAATGTCATCTTATACACTACTGCCAGTGAACCCATTGACACTACTATACATTTGTCCATTTGATACCCCCCAATTCTACTAAATTTATAGTACCCCCTCCGTTTAGGGGATGGCGGCGGCGGTGGTTTAAAGACAATAGCTCATTTCCAATAAAAAGTGTCCTATCTAATATATTAAGCCGCGCACATCCTCCTTATAGTATCCTCCCTAACTATTTATAAGTATTTTAATAAAAATTTTAATTTTCTCCACATTTCTTCCCTTTTACGCGTATTCGCGTCGTACTATAATATGGAGGCACAAATTATGCATAAACCATTAGTAGAATTAGATTTACATTACAATGATATGTTGGAAATAGCAAAAGGGGTCGAAAATGATTTGAAAGAAGAAGAAACAGAAGAAAAAAAAAGAGCTGTAATGGCTCAGTTAAGCAATAGCAATGAAGATACCGCAAGGAACGACGGAGACACAAGTTCTCCAATTAATAGAGAAAATTCTTAAGAGAATCGCGCCAAAATTTAAATTTGGCATTTTCGATGTCGAAGATATCCAACAGGAAGGATTTATCATCGCTTTATCGGCGATGGAACACTACGACAGTTCTCTCTCGCTAGAGAACTATATTACCACCTGTATTAAAAATGGATTAGTTAGTTTAAAGCGTAAACATTATATACGGTCTTCGACCATGTGTAATAATTGCGCGGATTTTAGTGAAGATTGTACCGCATGTAATCGCCGACTAAAGACTTACATCAGTAAACAAAATCTAAATAATCCACTAGATATCTCTGGTGTTAATCCGGATAATGAATCATCGTTGGTCGAAAAATTTGATGTAATAGACGCCGTGGAAACTGTAGAATTACAGCAACTAGTAGATAAGAATTTACCTATAAAGTATAGAGAGGATTATCTTAAGATTAAGGCCGGGGTCTACGTAAATAAAAGTATTCGCCAAGAAATAGAATCTATCATTCTGAATATAATCAATGAATAAGCCATTTAAAAAATCTGGTCCATGGTCTGCTGAAGAAAAAAAATTCGTAGCTGAAAATTGTGACAAAATGTCTTACGAGGAAATTGCGGATAAGCTGCAAAGAAATAAAGATAAGACTTTACAATATATCGTGAAGCTAAAGGGAAATAAGACTAATATACCAGTTCCCGATAAATATAATACTAAGGCCGAATATGATATTAAGGGGTCGCCGCTATGGCGTGGTTTACAGAAAGAACTAAGCGCGGACGAATTAGATATTTTCCTATATCACTGGGAAAGAATTATTACTCAGTTTAGAGATGATGTTCTACCTACAGAAGAAATCCAAGTTATTGATATGATTAAGTTGGAAATATTTATTGGGCGGTCTGCTAAACAGCAAAAAAAGGTTCGTGACGAAATAGAACGGTTAGAATTAGAATCAATGGCTTTAAGTGAAATGCCAGATGATGACCCATCCACTCGACAAAAATTACAAAATATAACTAATTTATTGGCGGCTTATAGGGGAACAATGGATACGGCGGCTAAAGAATATGTTTCTCTACTCCAACGTAAAGAGAATATTCTAAAAGAGTTAAAGGGTACGCGCGCGGAAAGAATTAAACAAATTGAAAGTTCAAAGCAAACATTTATCGGTTGGATTCAAGAATTACTGCGAAATAAGCAATTGCGGCTAGATTTAGGAACTTACATGGAAAAAATGAGAATCGCTATAGATGTGGAAAAAGTGCGATTAATGCAACCACATACTTATGCTGATGGAGTCATTGATTATCCTAGACTGACTGCGGAAACAATAGAATATATGGAAAAGGAAAATAAAAATGAAAGCAATGATATTCGGAGTTAGTGGTCAAGACGGCTCATATTTAGCCGAATTCTTATTAGTCAAAGGCTATAAAGTAATTGGAGTTAAACGACGTTCAAGTGCCGGCTCTTTATGGCGATTATCTCAATGTTTGTCGAATAAAAATTTTAAGTTAGTGGAAGGTGATATAACTGATTACTCATCTATTCTTCATCTATTATCTGACCATCAGCCCGGCGAAATTTATAATTTGGCGGCTCAATCTAATGTGGGGACTAGTTTTAACCAGCCAGGTTATACTTGGGACGTTACAGCAAAAGGTGTAATGAATCTATTGGAAGCAATGCGATTTTTACGCTCTACAGCGAAACTGTATCAGGCTTCTAGTTCTGAAATGTTTGGTGATTCATATTCTACTAGTATTTCCATTACCGGTAAACATTATGAAGATGGTGAAAAATTTCAAGATGAAATAACCGATTTTACTCCACAATCTCCTTACGCTATAGCTAAACTAGCGGCCCATCAAAGTATAAATCTTTACCGCAAAGCGTATGGTCTTTGGTGTTGTGGCGGTATTTTATTTAATCATGAATCGCCAAGGCGTGGTAGTGGCTTTGTTACGCGTAAGATAACTAAGTGGTTTAATGACTTCGTTCAATGGAGAAATCAAGAATTTAAGACTTTGGGACGAATATGTTTACCTAATGATGTAATATATTATGGATTGCCATGTCGAAGTGGACCAGAATATTTTCCAAAATTAAAGTTGGGTAATTTAGATGCCTGTCGAGATTGGGGCTTTGCTGGTGATTATGTAGAAGCTATGTGGTTAATGTTACAACAATCGGAACCAAAGGACTATGTTATTGGAACCGGCGAAACTCATACTGTTAAAGAATTTCTACAAGAAGTTATGAATTTCCACAAGATAGATGTTCCTATTGAAGAATTCGTTAATATTGATGAAAGTTGTAAGCGGCCAGCAGAGGTTCCATATCTTAGGGCAGATGCGTCTCTTTCTCAACGTGAGTTTGGTTGGAAATCAAAAATGAAATTTACTGAACTTGTTCAGCATATGTGCGAGATGGAAAATGGCTTGGAATAGTAAAAGACCAAATGACCCAGAATATGATTTAGTTCGTCGTAAAGTTCTAAAGCGTGACCGCTATCAATGTCAACTATGTAATAAGCGCGGCAAACTACAAGTTCATCATATTATTCCGTGGGCTGATTCACCATCTCTTAGAAAGTCGGAATTTAACTTAATTACACTTTGTATTGGTTGCCATAAAAAGGTTACGAAAAACGAGCATAATTACATGGTAATGTTAACTCATATAGTGAATTCAAAATATAAATGAAACGCAAAAATATATCAAAACAAAAATTTGGACCATTAGTTGCTATAAGATATATTAATAAAAATAAAAGAGGACAAGCATTATGGTTATTTCAATGTGACTGTGGTAATGAAATAGTACTTCCTGCTACTAAAGTATGTGATAGACCAAGAACAATTTGTAATAGACAACAATGTGGTTTAATGCAAACTGAAGAAGAATATAAGCGAAAAGCCAAAATTCATAGAGATAAAAATAAAGAAAAAGCACAAATTTATCATAAAGAATATAAAAAATTAAATGAAGTTAAATTAAAATTAAAAGCTAAAGAATATAGAAAGCGTACTCTTTACAAACGTAAAGAAAAATATAAAAATGATATAAATCATCAAATAGCTGAAAAATTAAGAAATCGTATTCGTGGTGCTATTAAACGCTCAAATATTGATAAAATAGGGTCAGCAGTAAATGACCTCGGATGTTCTCTGGAAAAGTTTAAATTATGGGTAGAAATGCATTGGACTGAAGGTATGAGTTGGAATAATTATAATTTTTATGGCTGGCACCTTGACCATATTAAACCACTATCTAGTTTTAATTTGTCTAATAGAAAAGAATTTCTTGAAGCGTGTCATTTCACTAATATACAACCTATGTGGATGAAAGATAATTTATCTAAGGGTAATAAATATGATGACCATAATCATTGATACTAGAGAAAGAATTCCTTGGAATTTTACTACTAAAGCTGATTGTATACAAATTGTTAAAAAATTAGATACCGGCGATTATACATTACTTGGTTTTGAAGATAAATTTGTTATAGAAAGAAAATACAGTATATCAGAAATTGCTATTAATTTTGGTAGCGGTTGGAAAAGATTTCAAAAAGAGTTAGACCGTATGCAAGCTTTCGAGCGCCGCTACATCATATGTGAATTTACTATTGATGATGTATTAAATTTTCCTATTAATTCCGGGATTCCGCGCTCTAAGTGGCAATATCTTAAGTTAAGCGGAAAATTCCTAATGAGTCGTTTTGACCATATTCGAGAACAGTATAAAGTTGAAATCATTTTTTGTGGTAGTAAATTAGAAGCAGAAAAAACAGTACACGGTATATTTTTAGATGTCACTAAGCAAACTAAATCTTAACGAATTAAACTCCTATGAAGTTAATAGACTTCTTTCTGACGCATGGCTTAATATTAATGTAAGAGATAGTGAAATTTGGAATCCTTTAGCTGAATTTCCAGACGGCTACGAAGATAGCCCGCATTACTGGATTAGTTGGTTAATGACTCGTCCAGAATATTTTTCCTTCGTTTGTAAGGAAATTTTAAATGTTGAACTATGGCCAATGCAGGGATTAATTTTACAAGATTTATGGAATCATAGATTCCCAATGTTAATCGCGTCTAGAGGCGCATCTAAATCATTTTCTTTGGCTATTTATGCGTTATTACGCATGTTACTCTTGCCCGGCCGCAAATTAATTATTACCGGTGCCGCATTTAGACAATCAAAAGTTATCTTCGAGTATATGGAGACTATTTGGAATAATTCTCCTATTTTGCGCTCGGCCTGTGGTTCTGGCGAATATCAAGGTCCAAAGCACGATACAGATATGTGGACCTTTAGAATAGGTGAATCTGTTACTAAAGCTATTCCTTTGGGCCAAGGTGATAAGATTAGAGGTCAGCGTGCCAATGATATTTTAGCTGACGAATTTGCTTCTATTGTTCGTGAAATCTTTGAGACAACTATTATCGGTTTCGGTATGGTAAGCTCAAGCCCGCTAAGTGCCTTAAAAACTAGTGCCTCTGATAAACTAGCCAAACTATTAAAGATTAAACAACCAAAAGAAAAAAAGAATGAATTAGAACAAGATAATCAAATTGTTATCTCTGGAACCGCCTACTATGATTTTAACCATTTTGCCGAATATCATAAGAAATGGCACTCTTTTATTGCAAGTCGAGATGACAAAGATAAATTACAAGAAATCTTTCGTTCAGAGACAATTCCTTCAAAATTTAAATCAAGTGACTATTGTATTCTTCGTTTACCACATGATTTAATTCCCCAAGGTTTTTTGGATGAAGCTCAACTTGCTAGAGCTAAAGCTAGCGTACATTCCGGCATCTTTGATATGGAATATGGAGCCGTATTCAGTAAAGACTCCACCGGTTTCTTCCGCCGTTCAATTATAGAAAAAGCTATTGCCAGTCCCGCCAATAATATTAAAATTCCTGGTCACGGTGGCATAGTATTTGGACCAAAGATTCAAGGTGATAAAGACCGCCAATATATATTCTCTATTGACCCTGCCTCTGAAATAGATAATTTTGCTATCAATATTATGGAACTCTATGATAACCACCGCCGAATTGTTTATTGTTGGACTACTGATAAAAAGGACTATAAAGAGCGCGTCAAAATTAATCTAGCTAAAGACGGCGATTTTTACGGGTTTTGTGTTAGGAAAATCCGCAATCTTATGAAGTACTTTAATTGTGTGGCTATAGCTATTGATGCCCAGGGTGGTGGTAATGAAGTAATTACACGTCTTGCCGACGAAAATCTTATGGAGGCCGGCGAACATAAATTATATCCAATTATAGACTATGAAAACCCGTCTGATACCGATGGACTAGCCGGCTTACACTTAATTCATAAAATTGAATTCGCTAAGGCAGATTGGGTATCTGCGGCAAATCATGGTCTTAAACACGATATTGAAAATAAAGTTTGCCTATTTCCTCATAACGACGCAGTCGAGATTGCGCTCGCAATGCAAGAGAAAGAAAGTACCGGTCAATTATACGATACTCTTGAAGATTGTATCTTTGAAATAGAAGAACTTAAGAACGAGTTATGCACAATAGTTATGACTGCTACACCTTCTGGACGAGATAAATGGGATACTCCCGAAGTTAAATTAGTAGGTAGTAAAAAGGGTAGAATGAGAAAAGACCGTTATTCGGCTTTAGTTATGGGTAATGCGGTAGGTCGCGCCTTAAGTAATATAACTGTCAAACCCGCTTATGAATTTCATTTAGGTTGGGTAGCCGAAAAAGCTGATACTGGAAATGGGCCACTTTACGTTGGTCCACAGAGTGTAGTGGATGTTTTAAACAGTTTGTACTAAAAATGGCGTATAATATAATAGAACTGTAATCTCATTAATTATAAAGTAAAATAATATGCCACAACGTCAATCAGGTCCACTCTTTATATCATTACATGCGGACCAAACAGCTAAGGCTGCAATTGAATCGCAATACAACTATCTAGAGGAAGATATTTCTTTGGGTCGTAGTACTGCTCACGTTGGTAGAACATTTAATGATTTTGATAATAATATTTCAGTAAAGAGCGATTTTAACCGTTCTGACTTTGAATATTTTCGTGCCAACACGCTAAATCTAGATATTAATAAAATTATAGATTTGGCCCAAAAAGCATATGAGCGCGTGGGCGTTGTGCGTAACACTATTGACACAATGTCAAACTTGGGCTGCCAAGGTATACGGATACAGCATCCAGTTAGAAAAACTGAGAGATTCTTAGAGGCATGGTTTTCATATGTTGGCGGACCTGCTGTTTCTGAACAATTTTTAAATATGCTTTATAGATTGGCGAATGTTCCGATTAAGAGTGCCTACGGCACTATTAATTACACTGTGGAAAATGAATTCAGTAAAACTAAGGGCGATATTGATTCTACAGAAGTACTTACACCAACCGCAATATCTAGAGAAATTCCGCTAAAATATAGTTTTATTTATCCTAATTCTATCGAGGCCGTTGGCGGTAATCTAAGTCTTTTCCTACAAAAACCCGTTTATGCCTTAAAACTGCCGCCAGATGTTAGATATGAAATAACTAAATTGGCGCGTATGAAGACTAACTCAGATTTACAAAAACGAGTTATAGACGATGTTAATAAATTAGTACAATCTAATTCTCAACTTATTGCGCTTGACCAAGATAAATTCGATGTATACTTCTATAAGAAGAATGATTGGGATATTTGGGCAATGCCTATGATTCGGTCTATATTAAATGACCTAATTATGTTGGAACGAATGAAATTGGCTGATTCTTGTGCATTAGATGGTGCTATATCAAATATTAGACTTTGGCGCGTTGGTATAATTGACCCATCAAATCCCAATAATAATATTCTACCGACTAAAAATGCTATTAATAAAATTAAAGATGTTTTAGCTAATAATATTGGTGGCGGAACCATGGATTTGGTGACTGGCCCTGAAGTTGACTTTAAAGAGTCAAGTACTCAGGTTCACCATTTCCTAGGTTCTGAAAAATATGAGGTAACTCTCAACGCGGTTTATGACGGTTTAGGTATTCCTCCTCCATTACGTAGTCATAGTGGGTCTGGTGGTAATGCCACCAATAATTATGTTTCCCTAAAAACTCTGGTAGAAAACCTTAAATATGGTAGAAGTGTACTTACTCAATTTTGGAATAAACAGCTTAAAATTGTCCAATTAGCTATGGGTGATACTCAACCGGGTCAAGTAATGTTTGACCAAATTATTTTAGCAGATGAAAGTGCCGAAAAGAAACTGCTAATCGAACTAGCTGACCGAGATATTATTAGTTCAGAAGCTGTACGTGAATACTTTGGTTTTATTCCAGAAATAGAGAAGAAACGCGTGAAACGAGATTTTGTTGAACGAGATAAAGGTAAGACACCACCAAAAGCTAGCCAATTCCATAATCCTATGTTGGAAGATGAATTAGTTAAAGTATTTGCTCAGGCTGGTGACATTACTCCGTCGCAGGCTGGTTTAGATTTAGAAGAGCCAAAACCGGGCGAAACAACTCGTATAGATAAACAGGCCGAGCAAGCTAAATTAGCTTTAGAATATAAAACTAAAATGGCGGCTGGTAGACCAAAGGGTGTATCTGAAACTTCTAAACGTAAGAAAAAGGCAGCCTTTAAGGCTCGCGCGGAATTAGATTATTTTGATATAAATCGTTGGACAGAAAAAGCTTATAATAAAATTAGTGAAATAGTTTCTTCTACATATTTGACTGAGATATCTAAGGCAAATTTACGACAATTAAATACTGCGCAGGTAGATATATTAGAAAAGAAAAAGTTTATTGCACTATGTAATTTACCAGTTATGTCCGAAGATTGTAAAATTAATTTAGATAGTTTATCTGAAAAATATAAGGTAATTTCATCTAAATTTGACCAATTATTACAATCATATTTATCTAAGTACAATGAGCAACCAACATTAGAAGAAAAGCGTAAAATGCAGATTATGTCTTATGTTGAGGCAAATTTTACAAATATTTCTAATAATGTCGTATAATTATATGAGGTAACATAAATGGCACAAGTCTTTAAGTACGAAGAATTATGCGGCCTTAAAGACCAGGTCGCCAAGGATTTATCGGTTGCATTTCTTTTAGAACCGGTTAAGATAGATGTTATCGGCAATGAGTTAACTTTTCAAAGTATGACTCGTGCGGCCGAAGAATATTTAAAGCAAATTGACTTATTTTATTTTGAGTCAGTTTTGGCTTCTACCGGTTGGAATAAGAATGACGATATTTTCCTGAAGGCAGAATTATGGGCGGCTCGGTCTAGTCCCATAAATAAGAAAATAAATTATATGCACAATGAGAGAGATATCATTGGGCACATCATAACAAGTTTTGCTTTCGATACCGAACAGAAAAGTTTAGCTTTTGAATTAACAAACGAGAATATCCCTGACAACTTTAATTTGTGTGTTGGTGGTGTTCTTTACAAGATTTTTGAAGAATCTGATTTACAAAGTCGGATTAATAAAATAATTGCTGAAATTGCTGAGGGTAAATGGAAAGTCTCAATGGAGTGTCTATTTACTGGTTTTGATTATGGATTAGTTTCTGCGAGTGGTGAACATAAAATCATTCAAAGAACCAATGAAACTTCTTTCTTAACTAAGTATTTACGGCGTTATGGAGGAAAAGGCGAATACGAAGGCTATAAAATTGGCCGCGCACTTCGCGGGATGACTTTTAGCGGAAAAGGTTTAGTAACTAATCCAGCTAATCCACAAAGCGTTATAATTAAATCAGATAACACACAATTTAACGGGCAGACGGCTGCCAATGAAATTCTTAACGAGGTAACCATAATGGCTGATTCTTACACAAAAGAGCAGTACGAAGAATTAAAGACAAAGCTAGAATTAGCTCAGGCTTCAGAAAAGGCAACTGCTGAAAAGCGAGTCAATGATGAAATGACTGCCTTGAAGTCAACAATTAAAGAATTAGAATCAACCAAGGCTAAATTAGAAAGTGATTTAACTGTCTCGAAAGATATAGTTAAAGCACATGAAGCTAAGGTTACGAATCTAGAAGGTGAATTTAACAAGATTAAAGATGAACTAGCCAAAGCTAGTGAGAAGATTGCTAAGAGTGAAAAAGAAGCTCTTAAGTCAAAGCGACTTGCTATGTTTGCCGATGTTCAACTTGAGCCTGCAAAGGCACAAGAGTTAGTAGATAAATTCGCTGATGCTTCTGATGTAATGTTTGACGAATTAGTTAAAGCTTTACCACGGAAGACTGCAACCGCTGCTGTACCTGTAACTACGCCAACTTTGGCATTAGCTACTGCGACAATAGAACCAACTCTTAATACTGTTCCAAGTGTGAATGCTGATAACGTGAGCAAGGCGTCAGCTTGGCTTTCTAATATGTTTAACTTCGATAAGAAAAATCAGGAGTAAATATTAATGGCTCTTAAAGGTGACCGTACTACACTACACGATACAATTGACTGGTTCATGAATGAAACTGCTGAACGCGGTGGCATTGTATCTGTTTCGACTGCTGGTTCAGGCGTTGGCATGGACCAAGCACAGCAATTATGCACATATAAAGCAAATCCTTCTGGTGCAATTCCACTAGGATTTCTTTTAAATGATATGGTAAATCTTGATTTAACTCGTCAAAAATTAAATCCTTACAAGGATGAGATTCAGATTGGTGGCAAGGTTACTATCGCACCAAAGGGTGAATGGGTAACTAACCGAATTCAACCTGGTATTACTGTATCTGCCGGTGATAAAGCATTTTTACATGCTAGCGGCTATATCAGCAATAACAACTTCTTAGACCAGTCAAATAATGCAATTGGTCGCTTCATGACCACGAAAGACCAAAATGGTTTTGCTCGTGTTTCCATCAATCTACCAAGAGTATAATATAAATAAACATTGGAGTTAATGAACAATGACACTTAAATATCGTAAGCTTATGGAAGCTCAGCCAGATGCAGCTACCTTAGATTTAATTCGTCGGTCTGGCGATAAAGACCAAAATGTAGCTATTGCTGCTCAATATGAGTTAGTCAAAGCTTTCGAGCCGGTCCTTCGGCAAGGTGTACTTGTTGGGGATACTGTTCGGTGGGTATTTCAACCTTGGCCAGTACCACAGGGTGCTAGCGTTGAATTTCCATTAGATTTACTATCTCCTGGTGAAGAAGTAGAGCATATTGCTTATACCAATCCTGGACATGGTAGAATTCCAGAACGTAGTGTAGAAGCTGATTATGTTATGATTCCAACTTATGGAATTGCTAACTCAATCGACTGGTTACTACGTCACGCTCGCGAAGCTAACTGGCCTTTCGTTGCTCGCGCAATGCAGGTTATGGAAGCTGGTTTCGTAAAGAAAACTAATGACGACGGCTGGCACACCATTTTAAGTGCTGCTGCTGACCGTAACTT
>Ga0193738_1000867_pt1 | contig 13422 bp, 8 predicted proteins | sample L2a1metaG_FD_144927 | JGI IMG/M metagenome (GOLD analysis project Ga0193738, IMG submission 144927) | Soil microbial communities from a riparian zone of the East river system, Colorado, United States - L2a1 | ecosystem: Environmental > Terrestrial > Soil > Riparian zone | place: USA: East River...
CTGTTGATCGGTTCACGTTAAAGTGCAGACAGCTTTTACCCAATGGCACACTTGGCGCAGCGCTGGTGAACACTTGCTCAAACGGAACCAGCATAGGTGGTACCGCCGCAGGACCTTTCTTATCTCCAACAGATCAAGCACTTGTTAAATTAACAGTGATTGAATGTCTGTTTTCAGCATATTATCCATCGGGAATAAATGCAGATTCAAAAAGCATTAGTGAGATTTATTCAGGCTCCGGCAATACGACAGGTCTTACTAATATCGGAGGTTTTGTAACCAATTATACTACACCCACTCTCACTCCTCATCCGGTAACTGCACCCGATGGAAATGTGATTACGGGTATGATAACTTATGAACCATCGGGTTCTTTCGGCTTGATGCAGGGTGTACAATTCAGATATGCCCCAATTATGGATGTGCCAACGCCGGTTGAATATCTTTGGAGCAATGGTGCCACTACATCTTCAATAAGCAACTTAACGGCCGGAACATATACCGTAACAGTAACCAAGGGAGAGTGCAGTACGAGTGGTTCTTATACAGTAACAGGACCGACACAACCGTTCACTACAACCATCAGTGGAAATTTATCTATCTGCGCTGGTAATTCAACAACACTGGATGCAGGAAACTTTTCAAGTTATAACTGGTCGACAGGTGCAACCACACAAACTATTTCTGTAAACACTGCGGCAACTTTTACAGTAACTGTTACAAATGCAAACGGATGTACAAAGTCAGCATCGGTTACAACAACTGTCGATCCGATCCCGTCATGTATCATCAGCGGCATCGAAACTATCTGCGCAGGTGCTTCAACACAATGGTGTGCTCCGGCCGGACTATTATACAACTGGAGCAACGGCGCCACCACGCGATGTGTCACACAAAGTGCTACAGGAAATTATACGGTGACGACAACTGATGTGAAAGGATGCAGCAGCACATGTAATAAACAGTTGACAGTCGGAAGCCCGATTGTTGTAGACGCCGGCCCGAATAAATTTATTTACAGAGGATATGCTGATTCTTCCTGCACAACATTGCAATCAACAATAGGCGGCGGCACACCACCACTCACAAGACAATGGAGCGCTGCAGGATCTTCCAACCTGGGCAGCGGAAGTTCTCTAAGTGTATGCGGACTGACGGCATCAAAAACTTATTATCTCACCGTTACAGATGCAAACGGATGCAACATGAAAGACAGCGTGCGTGTTTGCGTGTTTGATGTACGTTGCGGCAGCGGAAATAAAAAAGTTACTGTTTGTCATGGAACCGGAAGTGTTCAAAATCCATTTCAAACTATTTGCATTACCCCTGCAGATGCCAAATGGCATTTTATGAATCACCCGGGAGAAAAACTTGGCACTTGCGGCATGTCGAAAACATGCGGCTTCGGTACGCAGCGCTGGGGAGATGAAGAAATGTATGAAGGCGGTGAAGAGGAAATGGGTTTAATAGCTTATCCGAACCCTGCACAAAATGAAATGAATATTTCTTTTCACAGCGACGTGGACGGAAAGTATTTGCTGCGCCTTGTAGATATTACAGGACAAATTCTCCTGACTGAAATGAAAGATGTATCGGCAGGTGAAAACAAGTACACGGTTAACCTGCAGAATTTTGCTCCGGGAATTTATCTCGTATTGATGCAGAGTGGTGAAAACATCATGCAGACAAGAATTATTAAAGAATAAAGTTTGGTTACAGGGGGGATAAAGGCTGCTCGCTATAGGCAGCCTTTTTTTATTTCAAACCGGCCTGTGAATTTCTCCGCAGTTAAACCTGAATGAATTGCAGCTTTACTCGCAGATCATCAACTTCGAACAAGAAGAAATTCCGTTTTCATTTTTTATTTCTACCAGGTAACAACCAACAGCCAGGTCAAGATCATAGGAGCTTTCATTTTCAGCTATGAACGATTTCAACTCTTTTCCCATCATGTCCCTGATGGTAATCTGGAATGGAAAGCGCGTACTCTCTTCCAGTAAAAACTTTATCCATCCGTTCGAAGGATTCGGATAGAACTTCGGCAAGAGCGAACTGAAAGGTGTTTCGGATGCACTGGTCAACAACGTGGCCCTCACCTTCACCAGCCAGTAATCTTCGTTTCCATTTGTAAAAGTAATATCTCCATTGGTCGAAAAGGTCCAGCCCGCCAGCATGAAAGTGGAATCGTCCCATGCAAAACCTTCGTTGGGAATATCCCATTGCGAACCGCCAAAACATTTATCCCAGAGTATATTTCCCGCAGTATCGGTGTGAATCAGCCAGTAGTCATTGCTTCCATGTCCGCCAGTTACATCGCCGTTCAGAGATCCTGCTCCGCTGAATACAGTTATGCCGCTGTCAGAATTCGCAAGAATTTTCAACCCATTTTCGACAGAAGTGCCGCCGAAACATTTTTGCCAGATGATTCCTGCCGAATCAAATTTTACCAGCCACAAATCTTGACCTCCATGGTTGCCCGTTACGTCTGAGTCGTTGGATGCAGCCATTGCCGCAAGTAAGAATTGATGCTGAGTTGTTTCAGCAACTCCTGATGCCATATCATTGTCAGACCCGCCAAAAGATTTTTGCCAGAGAAGATTTCCTGCGGCATCTGTCATCACAACCCAGGAATCCATTGTCAGTGAATCACCGCGATGATCCGTGACATCACCATCATCCGACATAGAAAATCCTACACATAAATAATTTCCATCGGAAGTGATCAGCACCTGGTTAAATCCATCGTACTTCGACCCTCCGTAACAATGCGACCATTGGAGGTTCCACAGTGAATCCATTTTCAAGAGCCAGCCATCTCCGCCACCATGTTGTCCGGTAACATCGCCATTGGCGCTGTTTACAATTCCTGCAACGAGGTATCCGCCGTCAGGTGTTTGGCAAACAGAATTTCCAAACTCCGTGCTGCTTCCTCCAAAACATTTTGCCTGTAAAAAATTTCCTGAAGTATCAATGCGAACCATCCATAAATCAGCTGTTCCATGATTGCCAGTGACGTCTCCGTTGTTGGGAGTATACGTTGTACCTGTAACAATAATGTGTCCTTCGGAATTGATGATGACGCAGTCACCGGCATCGCCGCCGTTTCCACCAATACTTTTTTGCCAAAGAAGGTTTCCTGATTCATCCGTACGCATTACCCACATGTCGCCCGAACCATGGTTCCCCGTTACATCACCACCATCCATTGCGGATACACCAACAGCCACTACTCCACCATCCGGTAATTTCGTAACGCCCCTGCATTGGTCTATATCCGGACTGCCAAAGCAGCGCTGCCATTGGATAACAGGTGTTTGTGCATGGGCAACTGATAGGATAATAAAACTGGAGAGTAAAAATTTTCTCATAGTAGATTTCGATTTCAATTCGAAGAAGAAAGAACCAGACGTAAGCAATTATCGCAATGCTCGCCTTGCCTTAGGATAGCCGTAAACCTATACAAAAAGAAATTTACAATAAATAATAATTTGGCCAATGATTTAGGAATATGCAATCGTCGCTATGCTCACCTTCGTTCTGGGTTGCGTTGATATCATTTCTCCATTAAATACTCTGCGAACAATTACGGTTTAAACGGTTGGTTATTGTGAGCCACTGTGGGTTATGGTTTAAACGGTAGGTTACCGTAGGCGACCGTAAGATGTGGTAAGCTACGGTAATGCAAATTCCAATATAATAGAATAAACCTAAAAAATTTTATGCATACGCAATCGTCGCAATACTCACCTTTGTCCCCGGCAGTTCCAACAACGCTTCAGCACATGAAACCAGTGTTGATCCTGTTGTGATCACATCATCTACAAGCAGCACATGCTTACCCATCACCTGCTCCGGTTCGGCGACGGCAAAAACATTGTCTACATTTTCGAAGCGTTCATACCTGTGCTTGCGGGTTTGCGTTTGCGTGGCTGTGCTTCTTACAAGCGACTTCACGTCAAGCGCAACTTCCAGCGATTTGCTGAGTCCTTCTGCAAAGCATGCACTCTGGTTGTAGCCGCGCTTGCGAAGTTTAGACGGATGCAGTGGAACAGGAAGAATAGATTCTACCGACGAAAAAATTTGCGAACGCTTCAGGTCATAGCCATAAAGTTCGCCGAGAAAAACGCCGATGTCTTTTCGCTTTTTGTATTTCAATTCATGGATAAGGTTCTGAACTTTTTCACCTTTGGTAAAAAGGTAATATGAAGCCGCCGCTTCAACTTTTACTTTTCCCCAGAATTGTTTTACGATGGGATTTTCTGTCTCAAGGTGAAAATTTGTTTTGGGAAGGCGGAACCTGCAGCTTGAGCAAAGGCATTGTTCTCCTGTATTCAGCGGCTTGCCGCAGGCTGCGCATAGTTCCGGGTATACAAGCCACAGCAAATCATCCAGCCATGACTGAACCCGGTGCATCGACTTTCCGAACCGGATCATGACCTGGGTGTGTTTCTGCCGGTTAAATTTGAATTGGTTCACAGCAAGCTACTCTGCAAAAAGTATGAGGTCCCGGCGAGCTTCGCTGCCGGGATCAATTCGACTTAATCATTTCAGTTCTCCGCCTGTGGCGGATTCTGAAATGATAGTCTCATTGAATTAAAACCTGCGCTTGCTGTCGTCGGCTTCCTGAACCTGGAGCGGTTTGCCTTTGATGACAAAACCATTCAGTGCGGCGATGGCTTTTTCTCCTTCTTCTTTTTTACTCATTTCAATAAAGCCGAAGCCTTTTGATTCCCATGTAATTTTGTCATAGACAATCTTTGTGTTGATCACCTTTCCATGCATCGCAAAAAGACTTTCCAGCGCAACTTCATTGATGGAACCTTCAATGTTCCTTACAAATAATTTCATCCGTTACAGGTTTGATTATTTCCGGATGAGAAGACAAAGAAAAGATCCCTGACACTTTCCGGAAACTGATTTAAAAGGTTTTTTTTATTGGAACGAAGGTACAATGGAATATCGAATCTTCGAATCTCGAATCTCGAAAAAAATTCGAATGTTGAATATTTAATAATGAAAGTTCAACTTCTATATTTTAATTTTAATATTCTATATTTTTTCGGAATTCGAGATTCGAGGATTCGAAATTTTGACCCTATCTTGCGCCTTATATAAAAAAGATGAGTGAAAGTATTCTCATTCCTGAAAGCATTACTGATAAAAAAGAGAAGTATGAACTCCTTCTTCCACAGATCAATGCATTGGTGGAAGGCGAGCCTGATCTTGTCGCCAACCTTGCCAACATTACCGCTGCATTAAAATACGGAATGAACTTTTTCTGGGTGGGAGTATATTTTGTAAAAGGTGATGCGCTGGTTCTTGGTCCGTTCCAGGGTCCTGTTGCATGTACGAGGATCAGTTTCGGAAAAGGTGTGTGCGGAACAAGCTGGCAGCGAAGCGAAATTATCATTGTAGAAAATGTGGACGAGTTTCCGGGACATATTGCATGCAGCAGTTTGTCGAAGTCGGAGATTGTTGTCCCCTTTTATAAAGATGGAAAAGTTGCCGGCGTAATTGATGTTGACAGCGAAAGGCTTTCTGACTTTGACGAAACCGATGCACATTTCCTGGTAAAGGTTGCTGCACTTATCGAAAAATTTATTTGATGATTAGCAGGCTGCTGATTTTACTTTTTGTAATCCTGGTCCTGGCATCGTCCTGCGCCATCCAGGTAAGTCCGACCGGCGGCACCAAGGATACCATTCCTCCCGTGGTGAAAAAATCTGATCCGGAAAATTTTTCGACAGGATTCAGCGGACAGGATATCCAGATTTATTTTGACGAATACATAGAGTTGAAGGATCTGCCTTCACAACTGATCGTTTCTCCGCCGCTCAAATACAATCCTGAGACGAAGCTGAAAAAGAAAACGCTTGAAATTCATCTCGTCGATACGCTGCATCCGAACACTACTTACACGATGAATTTCGGTAATGCCATTGCCGACCTCCGCGAAGGAAATGCAATCGAAGATTTCCAGTATGTTTTTTCTACCGGAGATATCATCGATTCTCTTAAAGTATCAGGACTTGTACAAAGTGCCTTTGATGACAAAACAGAAAAAGGAATTTATGTAATGCTATACCGTGCCATGGAGGATTCGGCTCCGTTGAAAAACCTGCCCGATTATTTTACCAAGACAAATGAAGATGGATCATTTGAAATAAAAAACATTTCTCCGGGCAGCTACGGAATCTTCGCCTTAAAAGACAACAACACAAATTACCTTTTCGACAACAATGAGGAAAGCATTGCATTCAGCGATGTGATGACAGAAGCGGGAAGCTCCGATAATACCCTGAAACTGTTTCGCGAAAAACGAAATCAGCAGTTGTTGAAAGTCAGCACTGAAGAACCGGGCAAGGTGACGATTGCCTACACGCAGCCGCTTGTTGATGAGAAGTTGATTTTTTTATCCGACACTGCTGCGTTGAAAATAAATTCTATTGTTTATTCTGAAAAGCGCGACACGTTAACAATATGGTATTCGAACGCGCAATCGGATTCGCTGATGTTTATTATTCAGCAGGACACCCTTTCCGATACCATTGCTCCGCGGCTCAGGCGTTTGGAAACAATTAAATCAGAAAAAAGTAATGTGACACTGAAAACACAATATGAATCCGGCTCAATGCAGGGACTTAATGTGAATAGTCCGGTTGAAATTATTTTTAATCATCCGATTGCTACTTATGATTTTTCGAAAATCGTTGTCAACGAAGACACGATGCCTATGGAAGATGTGGCGTTCAATTTTACTGATTCGTTGAGACGAATCCTGCTCATTGATTTCAAGCGAAAGGAAAAAACAAAATACCAGGTAGTTATACCGAAAGGCAGCTTCAAAGATATTATCGGACTGGAAATAGATTCAACGGAAATATTTTTCAGCACAAGATCCATTACCGACTACGGAACGATGGCAATCAGCATGAGCCTGCCGGCAGGCAAGAGCTATATTGTGCAACTCATCGACGACCAGGAAACCGTTTACCGGCAATCCGTTTTTCATTCAGATACACTGATCAATTATGAATACCTCGAACCAAGGTCGTACAGACTTAAGCTCATCGAAGACTCAAATAAAAACGGTGAATGGGACACCGGCAATTATCTCAACCATCTGCAGCCGGAGAAGATTTTATACTATAAGGAAGTTCTGACTGTGAGAGCGAATTGGGATGTGGATGTGAAGTGGAAGGCGGAGTAGCAGCCAATTCACTCCCGATGCGCATAAAAGCGCTCCGGGATCAGCGAGGCGGCATGCGCCAGCCTGCTGAAATGCACGATGCACAATTATTGAAACTTTATTCAATAATAAATTTTCCTGTTCCAATTGGCGAAGAGTCAGAAGTTAGTAGTTCGTAGAAATACAGCCCGTCGTTCAGGTCATCGCGATGTAGGATGTACTCCCGATCGCTATCGGGATTAAGATTTGATATTTTTTCCTGGCGGACAAGAACGCCCAGTGTGTTATAAATTTTCAGATCGCAATTTTTAATTCTAAATTCTGAATTATTAATTTCAAGTCTCGCTGTTGTGTGAAAAGGGTTTGGAGAAAACGTTATGGAACTTTGCATTTCCAACTCACTCACGGCTGTTGGAAAATTTGTATTGCCATAATGAAGACCGCCAATGATAGCTCCATCTAATACAAAACAGTTGTCGCCAAAATTGTACAAACAATAGCTGGTAATTCCCATGCGGGTATCCATGGTGAAGTTCCTGAAGATGTCGAAGGTGAGTTGGATTTGACAATTGACAGTATCAAGACCCCAGTCTTCAGTAGCAAAATATGAATGAGAAATTGTGTCCAGCGTCAGTGAATCAATTCTAAGCGACAAATCATTGTACTGCCAGGCAGTTACATTATAAGAAAGTCCCCACATCCATGGAAGATCAGGACCATCCTGGAATCCAACCCAATGAGAAGGCGTGTTAAACAGATCATTGAATTCTGTCTTGAGATAATGCGAGGTCTTATTGTATTGGGTAACCACAAAATCAGTATCGAGCCTTAAACCGCTGATATCATAAACAACTGAATCAGGTGAAGAAAAAGCCTGTACGATACTGTCGCGGTAAAATTCCGTCCAGGGTAGATACATGGGATTACTTGGATCAACATGATGTCTCCAGAATAAAATATCTCCCGCGTTGAGGTGGAAATAATCCAATAGTCCGGGGTGCTGATAACCATATATATTTCCCGCCTTCTCAATTCCTACGAGGTCAGCAGAGTAAAAATCCTGGCTCGAGGGATGATAAATGAAAAGTTGAAATGGAACGTAATTGATAAAGCCATAATTCTTGCTGAGTTTCATCACAAAATTGTTGACAGGTATTTGCCCTACGCTTGTACCATTGGGTGTCATGGTAAAGGTCTTCACACTATCAGTAATTCCCAAAAAGGTTTCCTGTTGAATGGATGCATAGGTGATGGTGATCTCGTTGTAATCGTTTGCAGTCGACGTTGATATAACCGTCCATGACTGGCCCGGAATTGCATTCGGTAAAAAGAAAAAAGGCAAAGTGCTGCCATACCAGGAAAAGAAAATGGTGTCGTTGCGGCTTACCAAAGAATCTATTTCAAACCCATCCACGCCGGCAGTTGGCAATTCAGGAAATACATTTTGGTAGCAAGATGCGGCATTTTCATAGATGAGGTTTCTCCTGAAGTAATGGACATCATCTGAAAGATTGTATTTTATTGAATCCATAATCTGAACCCCAATGTTTACCTGGTTATCAATCGTAACCCTGTAAAAAGATTTTTGATTGAGCGGAAAAAGATCCCAGTCAGCAGAAGAAGAGAACAATGGCATGCACGAAAGGAGGAGTAAAAGTTTTTTCATGTTAGTTGATTTGAATTATACTTTTTGAATCCGTGTCTCTTCAAACATATGAATTATTTCGATTCGGCTGATCCCATTTTTGGGTAGTGGATCAGTTTGAATTTTTTTCATGATTAAGTTCAATGCTTTCACACACCCTAATCCCTAAAGGGCAGCCTGCGCGCAGATTCCCCTTCCTGCTTGCAGGAAGGGCTAGGGTAAGCGAAGGAAAGTTTTTATAGCTTTTTCAAACTGTGCCACTGCCCATTTTTGCCAATAACAAAATTGCATGGGTAAAAATTTTAAATTTGGATACTCAAATTTCAAACCCATGAAAAAAATTTTACTTCCATTTATCTTCCTCTTTTCATTTGCTGCATCTGGTCAGCATGAAGCCGACAACTGGTACTTCGGAACATTTGCCGGATTGAATTTTTTCAATGGACCTCCTGCTGTAATATCAGGAAGCGCCATGGCAACGAATGAAGGATGCGCAACGATCTCCGACAACAATGGCAACCTTCTTTTTTACACCGACGGTATTACGGTGTGGAACCGGTCGCACCAGGTGATGCCGAACGGAACAGGACTAATGGGCGGCATCAGCTCAACACAGTCTTCCATTTGCATTCCGCTTCCGGGCAGCACTACGATCTATTATTTATTTACCGTAGATGAAATCGGTGGGCCAAACGGCTTCCGGTATTCGATCGTGGATATGAGTCTGCAAGGCGGCAACGGCGATGTGGACGCCAACAACAAAAATATTCCCATCCTTGCGCCGGTAACGGAAAAGCTTACTGCCATGAAACAAGCTACCGGAGATTATAGAATTGCAGTGCATGAATGGGGAACTGATGCGTATTATGTTTATCAACTCACTTCATTCGGACTGCAGGCATTTCCTGTTGTGAGCAACGTCGGCATTGTACATAATTTTTCAATGATCCAGAATACTTATGGCAATATGAAATTTTCTCCCTGCGGCGATAAGATCTCTGCTGCCATCGGTTACCAGGATACGGTTGAGATATTTGACTTTGATCCCGCAACGGGAATTATCTCGAATGCCATTACGATTCCAATCGGCTATCATGTTTATGGTATTGAATATTCCAGGACAGGCGATTTATTATATGTAAGCTGCTATGATCCAGCGGCGACGCTTTTGCAATTTGATCTTAGTTCAGGAAATGTGGTTGATATCATTGCTTCTAAAGTTATGATCAGCGATGTACCTGATATTTACGGATTGCAGATTGCGAATGACGGCCGCATTTATGTTTGCAAATCGCTGAGTCCGATCGTGGGCATTATTAATTCCCCGAATGTGGCTGGTACCGGATGCAACTACGTTGATAACGGAATTTATATTGATCCGCTAACAATAGGCGTAAATTCCGGTTTGAATTTTCCGGCATTTATACAATCGGCTTTCCGGCTTGAGGTGGATTGCACGCCGACGGGGTTGAATAGCATAAGCGCTGAAAATTATTTTGACGTTTCGCCCAATCCGGTCTCTGATCATTTTGTGATTTCACTGAGCAATGAATCTCTGTCGCAAATTTTAATTTATGATGCCGTTGGAAGAATAATTTTTGAAAAAGCTGTCTCAGCGGAAATGCATTCGCAGAAGATTGAATTGAATGCAAAAGAAATCGGACTTGGAAATGGAATTTATTTCGTGAAGGCATTTGGAGAAAAATCGGTGACAAAAATGATTTGTGTGGCCCTAGCCCCCTAACCCCCGAAGGGGGAACAAAACCGTAACCCCGACTTTGTCCGACGAAGCATGGTATAGTCGGAAGGGGGAAAGAAACCCCGTCATTGAATTATAAACTTTCCAGTTCCGGTTATTCCTGAGTATGTAGTTCGAAGTTCGTAGAAATACATTCCTTCACTCAAGCTGCCGCGATATAGGATGTAAGAATTAAGATCTGAGATTTTTTCCTTTCGTACAAGAACTCCAAGAGTGTTGTAAACATGTAACTCACAGTTTCTCATTTTTGATTTTGAACTTTCAATCTCAAACATAGCCCTTTCAGTAAATGGATTTGGATAGAGATTAGTGCTTGATGTGGGCATTTCAGAAACAGAAGATAAAATACATACATCAAAAACATTACTCATAGAAATATCGTACTCTGCCAGATAAGGAAATGGATAGGACATGTAAAATGTGTCAGGCGTTTCGACCTGTAACATCAAAGTATCCCATGTGAAAAGCACCGGTGAAATTAGAAGAGAGTCAACTCCCGGGTTTAGCACACAGCCTGATGCATAAGTGGAATCTGTTTTGAGAAGATAAAAAGTGGTATCGGTATTGGTCCAGAAAGATCCACCGGCCAGAATTCCATTTCCAGAAGTGCTGGTGATATAATCAGAATTGAATTCCAGGTAACTCGAATCCGATAGATTAGACAGTGATAAGGTGTCAATAAAAAAATCCGACTTAATAAGGTAGTGTCCCCAGTTTATTGAGTCATTTAGGAATCCCATCCAGGTGAGGGTGGAATCTGGGTTAAAACAAAAATCATATACTCTGAACTTATGAAACTTCTTACCAAAAACAGGATTACCTACTGAGTCAAGCATTGTTGCAATAAAGGGATTCGGGAAGCTGCTGGTCCGGCCTACCAATAAAATATTCTGATCCTTTACCAGCATCTTCATTGCCCATATGGAATCTGCAGTTGAGGAATAAGTTTTCGACCAAACAACATTACCGGAAGAATCAATCTTTGCTGCAAATGAATGATTTAATGTCCATGCAGATGTATCGGGAGCATTGGTCGGACCATAAATGAAAAAGGCATTATCATGATTAATTATCTGTAAAGCATATGTTGTTGAAAGAGTCATGAACTTTTTTATCCTGTATATATCCCCGTCCTTATTCAGAGAAATCAGTTGCATGAAGGATGAATCAGCAGAATAACCAGAGTAATAAGAAGTCGTGTTAATCAGGCAATGCAGGGAACCATCGTCCGATTCAATCATGCTGTAAGGTCCCCAGTACTCGTACAACGAGTTATCGTACCTTTTATGAAAGACTGTATCTCCATTCTCGGTGAACTTAACAAGATAAAAACCCTGCGCATAATCTCCATCCCGGTCACTTGACATACTGTTGCATACGATGAGATAGCATGAATCTTTTGTTTCAATGATCTCAACAGGATCATCGAATAACCAGACCGGAAGGTTATTACCTAGCGTTTTTGTCCATACTTCAGCACCAGTAGATGTCCTTTTGGAAATAAATCCCGAAACAAAGTCTTGAGTATTTCCATCAAACCTACCCAAACAAACTATACTTCCATCGTAAGTTTCAATAGCTTTTATGAGATTAGGAATGCCATAGCTTGTACTGATCTTTTTAAGGAATCCATTTTGGGCATGCAGATGAAAACTGAATGCGATCAGAAAGAAAACCGGAATAATATTTTTTTTCATTCGGGTCATCGATGGCATTGTAAACCTACTTATTTATTTTTAACTGAAGACAAGACAGCATTAATTGATCACAAACTTTCCCGAACCAATTAGTTCGTAGCCTGTGGTTCGTAGTTCGTAGAAATACAGGCCATCGTTCAAGGCATCGCGATGTAAGATGTAAGAATTAAGATTTAATATTTCTTCCTCGCGGATTAATGTGCCAAGGATATTGTAAATTTTCAAAATGTAATTGTGCGATGTAATATCCAGATTGGTTTCCAGTTGCGCCTGTGTATGGAACGGGTTAGGAAAAATTGAAACCTTATTGTTTCCAGTCTTGTCTTCAATACTTGTAGTAGCAGAATAGGGATATACCCACTTCCCGTAATTGCGAAAAATACTTAAATAGGGAACGAAAGTCTGCACGATGGATTCATTAAAATCGCAGGAGTCGATCCAGTTAAAAATATGCTTAGTACCACTGGAAAGATCCCACGCCAGAGACGTGGTGTTCCAGTATTCGACAAAAGTGGTGTCGATGTTATTACAACTTTGTGCAGTGAACCTGAAGCGATTTACATTCTCCCACTGCTGCTGGTTGAGATTGTATTGGAGATATGTCTGTGTACTCTCATAACTGCTTGTGCCTGGGAATTGCACCATCTGCCGGGAATAGGGTTGTTGCGAACCTGTAGTGAAAGTGTACTGAATTTGATCCGTCGCCAGCGTTGTGAAAACAAGGTCATACTGGAAGTTGGAATCAATCTGATAAATTTTGAATTGCGCCAGCGTGGTATCCCAGGCAAAACTTCTGCGGCACTGAATGCGGTTTTGCAAGTCGTAATCCATCAGTGTTCGTCCCGATGGTTTGAAAATTCCGGAAGGTATGTCATAGAGCCAATAGTAACGGTCAATTTCATTTCCCGAAATATCATACAACGCATACACGGAATCACCATGGAAGATCGTCCAGTTGACACCGTTCCCGTTATAATAAAAAGAGCTCCGGTTTGTCTTTGATGTATCATTATAGGAATGCGAAATCCGCAACGCGTTTTGCCAGCCGGCATTCCAGGTTTGTTGCCACATATCAGTTACTCTCCCCAGCGTATCATAAACGGTAGTATCAAACTGAATCGGAACACCGGTT
>Ga0193738_1000868_pt1 | contig 13379 bp, 9 predicted proteins | sample L2a1metaG_FD_144927 | JGI IMG/M metagenome (GOLD analysis project Ga0193738, IMG submission 144927) | Soil microbial communities from a riparian zone of the East river system, Colorado, United States - L2a1 | ecosystem: Environmental > Terrestrial > Soil > Riparian zone | place: USA: East River...
CCCGGACCTCCCGGCGAAAAAGGCGATCCGGGCGATACCGGCCCGCGCGGCGAGAAGGGCGACGCTGGCGAGCGCGGTCCGATGGGCGAGCGCGGGCTCAACGGAGCCGATGGCCTGTCCATCAACTTCCTCGGCCTGTGGGACGAGAAGAAGCGCTACGTCACCAACGATCTCGTGGTGAAGGACGGCTCGCTGTGGATCGCGATCCAGCCGACCGAAGCCGCGCCAAGCACCGATTCCTCATGGGCGCTGTGCGCGCAGAAGGGACGCCCCGGCATGAAGGGCGAGCCCGGCGAGCGCGGGCCGCGTGGCGAGCCGGGTCTGGAAGGCAAGCGGGGCCAGCGCGGCGAGAAGGGCGCGGGCCTGCCCGCCCTGATCGAGGTCCGTACAGAGGCCCGCGAGATGCTGTTTATCTTCGAGGATGGCTCTGTCCAGAGAAGCCGCTGCGATGGCATGATCGCGGAGATCGCCAAGGAAGTCGCGCGCATGGTGGAGAAGAAGGGGTGACCTACCGGATCACAGCCATCGACCGCCAAGCACTGCCGGACGAAATGCTCGATCTGGTCAAGGCGCACTGCCGTGTCGATTTCACCGATGACGATTCCTACCTCGTCAACTGCACGGGCCGTGCCATCAGCATATTCGAGCGCGTCTCCGGATGGCTGATCAATCCGGCGACAGTGAAGTGGAGCCCGGCCATCACTGCCACCGATTCGATGTACCGGACCCCGGTGCAGCCAGTCTCCGCGTTCAAGGCGTTCGATGCGGCGCTCGCCGACATCAGCGCCCTGTTCGCGCTGCACTACACGTCGCTGGAAGGCCCGCACTATCTCGCCTCGATCAGCGGCGGGCCGTGGTCCGCTGGCACCACTGTCGATCTCACTGCTGGCTACGATCTCGAAACCATGCCGTTCGAGGTGCAGGATGGCGTCCTGCGAGTCGCCGCCACCCTCTACGAGATGCGCGAGACAATCGATGCGGCGAGCATGCAGCTTGTCCCCGGCTGGGCCAACGAAATGCTGACTGGCATCTGGATTCCGAGGCTCTAGAGACATGGCCACACCCGGAGCATACCAACTGGATATCTACAGGGGCGACAGCTTCCGGAGACAGATCATGCTGTGGATGGATCAGGAGAAAACCCAGCCAGCCGACCTTACCGCAGTGGTTGCCAAGGCGGAGATTCGCGACAAGCCCTCCGGCCTGAAAATCACGCCGATGGTCTGCACCATCACACTGCCCAACAAGGTCGATGCCGCGCTGACGGCGGTGGCGAGCGCCGCTCTCCTCATCTCCAAAGGCGTGTGGGATTTACAGTTGACCTATCCGAGCGGCGATGTCGTGACTGTGCTAGCGGGCCCGGTCGTGGTGACGCCCGATGTCACCGATTCCACGGGGGCATGAATGAATGCCTTCACGGTAGAGGTCCAAGGTGAACTGCTGATCGATGTCACCGCGCCGCCAGCGCCCGTTATCGATGTCACCGTCGTCGGCCCGCCAGCCGCCATCGATATCGTGCTTGGCCTGCCCGGAGAGCGCGGGCCTGTAGGACCGGCAGGCCCGCAGGGTGCTACCGGACCAGTGGGGCCAGCGGGGCCGCAGGGTGAGACAGGCGCGCAGGGGCCGCAGGGTGCGACAGGGCCAGCGGGGCCAACCGACTGGAATCTTATTACCAACAAGCCAGCGTTCGGCACGGCGGCGCTGATCGATGTTCACGTTGGCGCGACACCGCCAGCCAACCCAACCATAGGTGATGTATGGATCGACACGAACTAGGCCAGTCAAGCACCCTCACACTCGGGCCCTACCGGGTCGATACCACCTCCAACGGAGGCCACCCGGTCGAGTTTTGGGTCGATAACGTCATGGATCGACTGGTCTTTGTTTCCGATTCCGCGCCGCCGGTCATCCGTGATCAGGCGATGGCCTACAAGGAAACCATGCGGCAGACCGTCGAGAGCGGCATGCGAAGCGCGATCACGTCGAACCACACGACGCTGATCTATCATCTGAAAAAGGCGGGGATGCACGAAGCCGCCGCCCTCATCGCAACCATAAGGAGCTAACCGACAATGGCTATCACAGCAGGCGTCAATCACCAGTTCAAGATGGATGTCTTGCTGGCTCTGCACAACTTCACGCTGACGACCGGCAATGCGTTCTGGATGGCGCTCTACCCGACCGCCGCCACCTTGGGGCCGACCACCGCCACCTACAGCAGCACGGGCGAGCATGCCGCGACAGGCACCTACACGCTGGGCGGCAAGGTGCTTACCAACATCACGCCCGTCTTGAACGGCAACGAAGGCTGCGTCTCGTTCCAGACCCTGACGTGGGCCAACAGCACGATTACCGCTGGCGGCGCGCAAATCTACAATGTCACTAACAGCAACAAGAACGTCGCAGTGCTGAACTTCGGCGGTGACAAGGTGTCGAGCGCGGGCGATTTCACGGTGACGTTCCCGCCGCAGACGGCAGGCAACGCCATCATCAGGATCACGTAAGCTGAAGCATGGCGACGCGGCTTTCTCGTGCGACTGGCAATTGGACCAGTGCCTCAACATGGGCGCTGGTTGATGCCACCAGCTTTACCGGCACGACCTCCGAGGGCACCACCAACGCCCTGACGACGACCTATGCCGCGTCAACCACCTTCACGCCCGGCGCGATCACAATAGACGCTATCGCGGTGCGGCTGGCCAACCGCGCGGGCACGACCGGCACGATATCGATAGCCCTCGATCAAGCGGCGACGACGGTTCCGGGCACCGAAGTCACCATCAACGTAGCCGATCTGCCGCAAGCGATCACCGCGAGTCTGGACGGCGGTTGGATCGTGTTCAAGTTCGCGGCCCCCGTCTCTCTTGCCGCCGCCACGCTCTACAGCGTCAAGGGCAAGACCTCCACCGTGTCCATGGTTTCGCTGCATACCGTTTCTGGAACCAATTGGGCGCGCATGCTGCGCACCACGACGCAGGCGGCACCAGCCGCTGGCGACGATTTGCACATCGCCGGGGAGTTTACGGCAGCCGGGGTCAGCAACAGCCTTACCGTCACCATGGATCAGACGGCGGCAACCGACTACGGCTCCGCTCCAACTGCCGTCCTTTCGCTGGTCACACCGGGCGTCGGTATCAGCAGCAAGGGTACACTCTCCTTCAGCAGCGCCTCGGCGGCGAATCCTCTGTTGCGGCTGTCGAACAGCTTGGTCGTCTACAACGGCGGCACTCTCGCCATGGGCACCACGGGTACGCCGATCCCGCGCGACAGCCGAGCGATTCTGGAGTTCGATCAACTCTCTGCGGACGGCGATTACGGGTTGATCGTGCGCAACGGCGGCACCTTCAACGGTCAGGGCCTGTCGCGTTCAGCAGGCAAGAACGTGGTGTCGTGCAAGCTGGCCGCTGATGCTGTTGCATCGGGTGCGGCCCCCAGCACATCGACGCTCACGGTAGATATCGACACGGGCTGGCTGGCGGGAGATCAGATCGCCGTAGCGGCAACGTCGCGCACGCCTGCGGATGCCGAGACCGGTACGCTCGATACCAACGCGGGCGCATCGTCCATGACCGTCAAGAACATGACGGCTGCCGCTGTTGGAATGGCGGTGCCGCCGACGAGCAATCGCGGACTGTTGGTGGCGCACAGCGGTATCGCTCCGACACAGGCCGAGATCATCCTGATCACCCGCAACGTCGTGATCCGCTCCACGTCCGCTACGCTGATGGCTTACGTCAACGTGGTGGCGGGCGGTATCGTCGATCTCGATTGGGTGGAATTTTACTATCTCGGCGAGAACGTGGCGAACAAGCGCGGCATCGAGATTGCCGGGTCCACGACGCTGCCACTCAATTTCGACATGCAGTATTGCAGCATTCATGACTGCGAGGACAACGGCGTTTTCGTCTCCGCCGCAGCGGCCATTTTGCTGACCAAGCTGCTGATCGCCTATTGCACCATGTGGAACCTAGGAATGATCCTAGGTCCCGGCTTTATGGTGAACTCGGCCATTACGCCGACCAACTGGACAATCGACAACAACATCCAGATCCGCACCATCAACAACAACTGCTTTGAGATAAGAGACATAGGCGGGACGTTTACAAACAATACTGCGGTGTCGTCGGTCGGCAATGGTATTGCTGTAAACGAAGGCAGTTCCATTGTAGGCACGTTTTCAGGGAACGTAGCCCATGCCAACGGCGGTTCTGGCATCGTGGTTTCGGGTGCGGGGTCGAGTGGTGTCTTGGCCTCGTGCGCGGCGTGGCGCAACTCCAGCGTAGCCGCAGGATTCACCGTCTCTGGCGCGGCTGTGGACCTTCTGGTCACCGACCTGATCTGTTTTGGCAACGCCGGAAACAACGTCCTCATTTCTGCCCTCGGATCATCAACCCGTTTCGTCGCCCCGGTGTTGAACGGCGACACTTCATTCAGCACTACGATAGGGTTCAACATCAACCAACCCGGTGGCGTCGCCAGTGTCATTATCGATGACGGTGATTTCGGTACGGTATCCGGCATCAAGACCACACACACGCAGGACATTGTTTTGACCGGGGCTCTCTGCGAGCCTCAGATCATCCTGCGCAACACCAAGTTGGGCTCTAACGTTGAAATGTTGTCGCCCAATCTCATGACCGAGCGCGGCTATATTTCCAGCCAGAAGCAGGACAGAATCGCTGGCAGACACCAAACTTGGATGCGTCACGGCAGGGTCGAGACCGACACTTCCATCTATCGCACGGCATCGCCATCGATGCGGATAAGCCCGTTGATGGCCTCAAATCTACTCATAAGCAATGTTCTATGCACCGTTAATACTTCCCAAAACTTCATAGTAGTCCCTCCTCACGTTGGTGATTGGGTGCAAATCGGCGACTGGATCATGACCTCGTTGGGATTTACAGCCGGTGCCCGAGTGACAGCAGTCAACCCTAACACTCTCACCGTCGACAGACTCTCGAACGCATTCTCGACAAGCTCACAATTGACCCTGTACCGGGGCAAGGTGCCCTCTGCGCCGCAAGGCAAGGGATTCCAGATCGCTGCCGATGACGGCCAGACCCATAGCGTCGGCGTGTGGGTGCGCAAGCAGCAGGAGAATGTGTTCCTCTACAGCGAGGATTATTCGCAGGTGTACTGGACTGCCTCCGGCTCGACACTCACGGCAGGGCAGGCGGATTGGGCCGGAGGAACGTCGGCATCGCAGTTCTTGGAAACCAGCGTCAACGTCGCCACGCACGGATTGTCTTTCGCGGCTGTGACCATAGCCTTGGCGACCTATGTGTGGAGTTTCTACGTCAAGGGCGGGCTGGGTCGCCAGTGGCTGCGCATCGAGGAAGGGTCAGGCCCCCGCTCATCTTGGATAGACGTGACCAACGGCGTGGTGGGCACGGCCAATGCGGCGCACACGATTAGCCTAACGGACGCCGGGGGCGGCTGGTATCGTGTGGCGGTCGCCTTCGTTGCCAACTCAACGTCGTGGGGCCCGAAACTCTACACGGCCACCGGAGATGGGTTGTCGGCTACCTTCGTCGGCGATCCCACCAAGGGATTCCTGACGGGTGCTTGGCAGACGGAGTTCGGCACAGGTCCGACCCCGTACCAGATCACGACGTTCCCCGGTATCGCAGGCTACGACGGCAATCAGCCGCGCCTGATGCAGCGCGCTAATCCCGCCATTGGTATCGCCAACGATATCGTCATCGACACCATGTCGGTCGCCAACGGCGAGTGGGAGCAACTGACGGGGACCACCACGGCACCATCGGGAGATGCGGGCGTCATCGAACTCTACGTCGATTGCGATGGCATGACTGGCTGGATCAACGTCGATGATTTCACGGTGGCCTAAATGGCCAGCGGGGAAGCCCTGAAATACTGGTTCAACGGTCTGCCCTACGGGAACCTCGGCGGCAGCGCCGATCCGGGCGGATTCAAATACTGGTTCAACGGCGTACCCTTCGTCACGCAGCCGTCCGAAGCAGGCTTTCCCCTCAATCCGGAGGGATGGGACAGCAGCCGGGATTACGGTGGCGATGTCACCTTCACCGACGCTGATAGAACCGCCACGGTGGATAGCGGTTCGGGCGGCATCGTCTATTCCGTCACCAAGCACAATAGCGGCAGGCAGTTCGCCGAAGCGACATTCTCTGGAACGGCCATCGGCCTTTACGATGAGGTGAGCGAGAACGGAATCGAGTTGACCGCCTCCGGAGCGGTCTATGTCTATGGAGATATCAACACCGAAACCTACGGCGTGTTCCCGCCGCTGGTCGTTGGCGATACTGTAGGAATCGCCGCCGATATCGATACTGGAACGGTCTGGTTCCGCGTCAACGGCGGGCCTTGGAACAACGATCCAGCGCAGGGGCCCGACTGATGTCGATTGTCGATGCCATCGCTGAAGTTAGGACTCGCACGGACATCGATGAGGATGAGCGTCGGCGGCTGATTTATGACTTAAAAGTCAAGGCGCTGCTTGGCGTCATCCGCGTTGGCCGGACCATGCGGCACAAGGGCGTTCGGCTGCGCATCAACCGGGCCGAGGCGACCGCGCAGCCCGCGCTGCTGCTCGACGTGACCTTCACCAAGCCGCCCGCCGCGCCGGTCACGCATCAGATCACCATCGTCAACCCGCCCGTGCTGCCGCGTGAGCAGACGGGCAATGAAAGGCAGGATTTAAGAATGGCTCTCCGCGAGATGCTGGAGGGCTTTGTCTGATGTCGGTCTATACCCGCATATATGCATCGTCCGATGCCTACGGCAGCAGCGGGGCAAATGCCAGTTTTGCTGTCAGCCGCGAAGGCGTGAACGCCACTAGTTCGAGCGTTCAGGTGCAAGTCGGAGCGATGCTTAGTGGTGGAAATTATACATGTCTTCAATATTTTCCTGTTTTTGATTTGAGTTCTGTTCCATCGTCATTAACCGCAGGAATCTTTTCGTTCGAAGTTTCCAACTCGACAGGTCATGTAGCGGGAGACGTACTTGAAATTCGTGCCGCGTCGTCAACCGCCAACACGGTTGCAGGAAGTGCGCTCGCCGCGATAACGCCGCTTGTCGGGTCATGGACGGTTACAACCAGTTTTGGGCGAAGGACCGTCACGGCTGATATTTCGGGGCTGTCTCGATCCGCCTCGTGCCCTCTGCTGGTTCATTCACAAAAACAGCGGACCAATATCGCTCCATCCGGAGTCGAGGCTCCAACCTTACGCATGGTTGGCACGACCGGCACGACCAATGATCCCTATCTCGACACCTTGGGTAACTGGCAGTTCGTCGGTGTCTCGCCCGTAGTTGAAGCCACCACCACCGCAATCACGCTGTCCGAACCGGCAGGCGTCGCTGATGGCGATCTTCTGGTTGCCTGTTTTGCCTCGCGCACCAGCGCGACGACGCCGATCACCAACACCGGCTGGTTGCCTGCTGCCAGTCAGAACAACAGCAACACCGCGACCAACACCAGCGCCACCCCGTCTGGCACGATGCTGTATCAGGTCCGAAATGGGACTCCGGACCTTTCCTTCGTTGTTCCGGCAGGCATTAGCGTGGTGCTGGGACGCATTGCTGCCTATCGCGGCAACTTGCAAACCGCGTTTGGGCCGCTGGTCCCCTCTGCCAATGTCATCAGTCAAACCAATGTTCTTGACTGGCCGACTACCCGTAATGAAACCCCCGCCACCATTGCGCCGCCGAATGGAACGACGGCGACAATCGGCATTTCCACGTTCACCGGACAGTTTCAGTATCGCCAGCTTTTTCTGACAATAAATACCAGTACCATTCCAACTGACGCGACGACTGCCGAGTTAGTATTGAATATTACTAGCGCGACAGCTTCTGCAACTGACGCGCTGGAGGTGCGTGAAGTACCATCGGCAAGCAACGGCATTGCCGGGGACAGCCTTGGCAGCTATCCGCTGCTTGGTTCCAAGGCGATCCCTGCGGGCACGGGTCGGTTCGTCATTACCCTCAGTCTGACATCGATGACGCGCGGCAGCGCCATCGTACTATGCATCCATTCACAGAAGCAGCGAACAGCGGCTACGCCTAACGGTACATCGTCGGAAGCCGTCGCAGTCTCGTCGCTGACAGGCACATACCCGCCGCAGCTACAGGTGACGTCGGCGGTACTCAGCACAACTACTGCGGGCACCACGGCCACCAACGTTACGACTGTCACTGTTGCGGGCCTGACGACGACGCAGGACGACGATCTTCTGGTTGCGATGGGCGCTGGCGGTCAGGAAGCCACGTGGTCGTCTTTCGGTGCTGGTATTCCGGGGAACCCCAGCGGCGCGACAGACACAACGTCCGCTCCAAAAACGGATGCGTGGACGGAGCGTGCCGATAGCTTTACTGCGACCGGCGCTGACACGTCGCTGGCCATTTTTGATGCGGTTATGGCAACGGCGGGCGCAACTAACAATCTGGCCGCCACTGCATCACTTGCTGCCGCGCATGTCATCGTCGCCGCTGCGTTCAAGATCGGTCAGCCGATACTGGATGCATGGAACGCCGCCGACAAATCCAGCAGCGTCACGCTATCCAATCAGCAAAAAACCGCTGCCCATGTGGTGGCTACAATTGCTGGCGTTCGTTCGACGCAAACGTATGTGAACGGCACTGCCGGTAAATATTATGCTGAGTTCCTGTTCACAAGCGGCGCTCCGCATTGGGTCGGAATAGCCCCAACGTCCAATGTGTTATCAGACACAACGTTAACATTTGCTGTGCTTCCCACGTCCGGCGACATTTATGTTGCTAGCACGTTGGTAGGCAACGTTGGGGCTGGGTTGACTACCAACGATATACTGTGCGTGGCGTGGGATGCTGGCGCTGAACGGGTCTGGTTCCGCAAGAATGGCGGGCTTTGGAACAACGACGCCAGCGCCGATCCAGCTACAGGTACAAACGGCAAGGATTGCTCGTTTGCCGCGTCTACCGCTCACGCCCTCTGGGCACGCTGGCCCACATCAACTGGCGGCACAACAACCGTTCGCACCGAAGCTGCCGAGTTTACGCAGACTACGCCATCCGGCTTCCTGTCATGGATGGGCGAGAGCCTTGGTTCCGACCCCAACGTTACTGTCACACCCACGGGCGTCAGCGCGGCTGCGGCGGTCGGCACAGCCGCCGCAACCGGCATCCAGAACGTCAGCGTCGCCGCAACAGGTGTGTCTGCTGGCACGGCGCTGGGCACGGCGACAGCAGCAGTGGGAGGTGCCGTCACCGTCGCGGCATCGGGCGTCAGCGCGCTCTCGTCGCTGGGCACCGCAACGGCGACAGGCATTGTCAGCGGCGGCGGCGCTCTGTGGACGCCCGCCGATCTAACCACGAACCAGATCGGCTGGTACGACGGCGCTGACAGCAGCAAGCTGATCTTCGGCGGCTCCAACCTGACTCAGTGGACCGACAAGTCGCCAGCCACCAGCAACGTTACGCCATTTGGCACCGGCCCCACTCTGGTTTCCGTCAACAGCTTGGGGTCGCTGCAATTCAACGGTCAGGGTCTGCGCACCAGCACTGCGATCTCGCTGGGCGACTTCATCGTCTTCGTGGTGTTCACGCCCAACGCCAGCGGCGCTTACGAACGGCTGGTAGACCATGACTTCCCCAACGGGTTCTGGATCGGCCGTGACTCGACAAACGCGGCATGGGGCGGCGGCATCCGTTTGGGAGTGGCCCCTTATGGTTACTTCGTCCCGCTTGCCAACTCGGCAACGCACATAGTTTCGAGCGGGCGCTCTGGCACCACGCAGACCGTCAAAGGCAATGGTGGCGCAGTCAGCACCAGCCAAGCCTGCGACGGCGCGGCCACGCTCAACAACATTATAGGTATCGGTGGCGGCTACAACGATGTCGCCAGTGACCGTCTCGACGGCGACTACATCTCGGAAGTCCTGATCTACAGCGCCACGCTACCCGTCGCTGACGAGGCTAAGGTCGAGGGATATCTGGCTTGGAAGTGGGGCATCCAAGCGAGCCTGCCAGCGGGGCACCCGTACAAGTCTGCGGCACCGACAACTGGCGCTGGCGGCGGCGTCACCGTTGCAGCGACGGGCGTCAGCGCCACGGCGGCGCTCGGCACCGCCACGGCCACGGGCAAGATCAACGTATCGACCAGCGCCACCGGCCAGACGGCAACCGCCGCGCTCGGCACCGCCACGGCAGCGGGCGCGACCAACATCAGCACCAGCGCCTCTGGACAGGCCGCTACGGCGGCGCTGGGCACGGCGACGGCAGCGGCCAAGATCAACGTAAGTGTCGCCGCCACTGGCGTAACCGCTGCCACGGCGCTGGGCGGTGCCAGTGCGTCCGCTGGCGGCAGCATCACCGCTGCACCCGCTGGCGTCGAGGCTGTGACGGCGCTCGGCACGGCAACCGCCGAAGGCAAGATCAACGTCTCGGTCAGCGCCACTGGCGTCAGTGCGGCCGCGCTGGTCGGAACCGCCACTGCCAGCGGCATCATAGGCGCGGTCAACGGATTCGCTGTCGCGGCCAACGCCAACTATGCGGTCTATTCCTCGCTGTTCGATGGTGCCACCAGCAGCATCGAGACGGCCCCTCCGGGGAATCCTGTCGGTTACGATAACTGGTACGGCGAGGACGCGGCGGGCGGCGTCAGCGTCACCGTCACGCCAGCCGGGGTGTCCGCAGCCGCCCAACTCGGCACGGCGTCGGCGGCAGGAATCGTCAACGTCACGGTGCCAGCCGATGGCGTCGCTGCTGGCTCGGCGGTCGGCACGGTATCGGTTGTCAGCGGCATCAGCGTCACCGCGCCAACGGTTGGCGTCACCGCTGGCTCGGCGGTCGGCACCGTCAACGTCGCCACCACGCAAAGCGTCACCATCGCCGCAGCGGGCGTCAGCGCCGCAACGGCGCTCGGTGGCGCTTCGGTGGCGGTCGGCGGCGGCATCTCCGTGCAGGCTGGCAGCTTCGCGCTGGTGGCGTCCGCAGGCACCGCCACGGTCACGGCAAAGCAGGCCGTCACGGTCGCCGCAGCGGGCGTCAGCGCGGCAACGGCGCTCGGCACGGCAGCGGTGCGCATAGACAGCACGACGGTGGCCGCAGGCGCTGCCTGTGCCGCCGTCACAGGAACGGCAACCGTCACCGCCAAGCAGAGCGTCATCGTCGCGGCCACGGGCGTCACCGCCACGGCAGCGATAGGCGGCGTCTCGGTTGCAGTGGGCGGCGGGATCTCGGTTCAGGCTGCCGGGTTCGCGCTGTCGGCTCCGCTAGGAATCGCCACGGTCACGGCCAAGCAGTTCGTGACCACGATTCCTGCGGGTGTCGCCGCCGCCGCCCTCGCGGGAACGTCCTCGGTCAGCGTGCGCACGTCGGTCGCACCTTCGGGTGTGACAGCAGCGTCCGCGCTGGGTGCCGTCACGGTTACGGCGAAGCAGTCGGTGATCGTGGCGGCTACCGGCGTCAGCGCGGCGACGGCGCTCGGCGGCGTCAGTGCTTCCGCTGGCGGCAGCATCTCGGTCGTCGGCTCTGGCGTTGAAGCAGTGGCGCGGGCCGGTACGGCAACCGCCACCGGCAAGCAGAGCGTCATCGTCGCGGCGAGCGGCGTAGCGGCGGCAGCGGCGCTCGGCACGGTAACCGCGAGCGGCAAGATCAACATATCGACCATGCCAGCAGGCACGGTCGCTACCACGGCGCTCGGCAGCGTCACGGTCACGGCAAGGATCAATGTCGTCGCCCTGCCCGCTGGCGTAGCCGCAACGGCGGCTGCGGGCACCGCCACGGCCACGGGCAAGCGCAACGTCTCCACCATGCCTGTAGGCGTGGCCGCATTCGCCGTGACCGGGACCGCCACCGCCATCGGATTCATGGGTGGTGTCGCAGTCTGGACGGGATCGGCGTTCGAGCAGAAGCCCGTGAAGGTATGGATGGGCGCGGCGTGGGTGGCGAAGCCGCCGAAAACATGGAACGGCAACGCTTGGGTCTAGGCAAAAAGAGAGCGGCACAGCGCCGCTCTTAGTATCCGAAAAGGACGGCTGGGTTTCAACCGTTTGCCTGAAGGGCGTGTCCGGTTTACCTGATATCTCGTGGAAAACAAGGTGAAAATAAGGGCTTGCGACCTGATATCAGGTTGTGCCAAAATTGAATTTCTCATTTTTGGATATCTACCTAAAAGGGCAAGGCAGGCGAGGCATTGCAGTGCTAGGTGAGGCTTGGGTCTGGCAAGGCTTGGCACGGCAGGCGAGGCGCGGATGGGCTAGGCTCGACGAGCCAAGGAATGGCAGGGCAAGGCTGGCGGCGCGTGGCTGAGCCCGGATCGGCATGGCCCGACGTGGCACGGCCCGCCAAGGCAGGCGTGTCGTGGTTCCGTGTGGCGAGGCCCGCATAGGCAGGCGAGGCGTGACTGGGACTGGCGCGGCAAGGTGCGGCTCGGCAGGCTGGGCTTCGCAATGTTTGGCAAGGCTCGACGCGGCAAGGCTGGCAAGGCGGGCCCTCGCTGGAAACGCCAAGGCAAGGCTGGCGCGGTGCGGCCACGCATGCAATGGCGGGGCGTCGCTCGGCGAGGCAGGCACGGCAACGCAGGGCTGGGAGAGGATTGCCCCGGCGCGGACTGGCAAGGCAGGCTCGGCTAGTCGGGCTACGGCATCGCTTGGCAAGGCCCGACGTGGATTGGTAAGGCGTGGCTGGCGAGGCGGTGCGGGGCTTGGCTGCGAGCGCCAAGGCAAGGTCCGGCACGGCAGGCGTGGCTAGGCGCGTCAAGGCGCGAGACAGGCGCGGCGAGGCAGGCAGTGCGTGACTTGGTAGGTCTCGGATGGGCAAGGCAGGGCTGGGCAGGCGAGGCGTGACTCGTCGCAGACTGGCATGACGCGGCGCGGTGTGGCCCGCCAAGGCGTGACACGACGAGGCCCGACGTGGATTGGCATGGCAGGCGAGGCGCTGCTGGGAGCGGCGCGGTACGGACTGGCGGTGACTGGCTCGGCGAGGCTGGGCAGGGCAGGCAGGGTTGTGCAAGGCAGGACTAGGCTGGGCTCGGCAAGGCAGGCAAACGGAGGAATCGATATGGCGAAGAAGGAGCGTCGATACGCCGTGGATTCGGTGCGCGGTGTGCTGGTGGCGTCCGCGCAGCGGAAGCGCAACGAGAAGATCAGCCTGTCCCCGATCACCATGTGGCGGCGCATCAAGATTGAACAGGCGCGGCAGGCGAGGCGAGACAAGGATGGGCACTGAAAGGCAAGGACCGGCGAGGCAAGGCGGGGCGAGGCAGGCAAGGCGGGCAACGGCAGGACGTGGAATGGCGGGCCGGGGCAGGCGAGGATTGGCCCGACGAGGCCCGGTAGGCAAGGACCGGCGAGGCAGGCGCGGCGTGTCATGGCTGGCCGGGACGGGGCACGTACAGACCGGGCGAGGCGATG
>Ga0193738_1000869_pt1 | contig 13376 bp, 11 predicted proteins | sample L2a1metaG_FD_144927 | JGI IMG/M metagenome (GOLD analysis project Ga0193738, IMG submission 144927) | Soil microbial communities from a riparian zone of the East river system, Colorado, United States - L2a1 | ecosystem: Environmental > Terrestrial > Soil > Riparian zone | place: USA: East River...
GCAGCCGCCGTACCGGTAACGTTCATGACCGACGTACGCGCGATCGATTACACCGGCAGCGAGCGGCTCACCATGAACATGGGGCCGCAGCATCCCTCGGCCCACGGCGTCTTCCGCGCCATCCTCACGCTCGAAGGGGAGACGGTCGTCGGCGTGGACGCCGTCATCGGCTACCTGCACCGCTGCCACGAGAAGCTCGCCGAGACGCTCGCCTACGTCCAGTACCCGAGCATCGCGTCGAAGACCGATTACGTCGCGGCCATGTCGAGCGAGCTGGCCTACGTGATGGCGGCGGAGCGTATCGGCCAGTTCGACGTCCCGAAGCGCGCGCAGTATCTGCGCGTCCTGGTGGGCGAGTTACAGCGAATCGCGTCCCACTGCCTCTGGCTCGGCACCTGGTGCATGGACATGGGCGGGGCGCTCGGCGGCGGCGCGACGATCTTCCTGTACTGCATCCGCGAGCGCGAGCTGGTGCTCGACCTGTTCGAGGCGCTGGTCGGCGCGCGCCTGCTCTACGGCTTCCACCAGGTCGGCGGCGTCCGCTACGACCTGCCCGAGGGCTGGACGACGTTGTGCCGGACGACGGTCGGGACAATCGAGCAGCGGCTCGACGAGTACGAGGCGATGCTCGAGGACAACCCGTTCTTCTCGATGCGGACGAAGGGGGTCGGCACGATCTCGCGCGAGCTTGCGCTCGACGTCGGGATCAGCGGCCCGCTGCTGCGCGGATCGGGCGTGAACTTCGATCTCCGGCGCAACCAGCCGTACTCGTCGTACCAGGACTTCCAGTTCCGCGTCCCGGTGGAAACCGGCGGTGACTGCTTCGCCCGCTATAAGGTGCGGATGGTCGAGTTCCGCGAGTCGATCCGGATCGTTCGCCAGATTCTCGACGGTCTGCCCGAAGGGCCGATCTCGTCGCGCCCTGGCGTCAAGTCGCTCGCGCAGGTGAAGGTGCCCAAAGGGGAGGCGTACGCGCGGGTGGAAGGTCCGCGCGGCGAAGTCGGCTGCTACCTGGTCTCGGACGGCACCAATAAACCGTACCGGATGAAGTGGCGCGGCGCGTCGTTCTCGAACCTCTCGATATTGCCGCACATCCTGCCCGGCTGCAGCGTCGCCGACGTCGTCGCGATCATGGGATCGGTTGACCCGGTGTTCGGCGAGGTGGACCGGTGACTTTCAGCGCATTGCCGCCGGCCGTGCAGGCGCTGATCATGGGCGGCGCCATCCTCGGCGCCTTGACCGGCATCCTCGCCTACGTCACGCTGCTCGAGCGGAAGTTCGCGGCGCGGCTGCAGTCCCGCATCGGTCCGCACCGCGTCGGCCCGCACGGGTTGCTGCAGCCGATCGCTGACGGCGTCAAGCTGCTGCTCAAGGAAGACCTGATGCCGGAGTCGGCCGACCGTCCGATCTTCATCCTGGCGCCGGTCGTCTTCCTGATTCCGTGCCTGCTGATTTTCGCGACGATTCCATTCGCGCCCGGCATCGGCGTCGCCGATCTCGACACCGGCGTGCTGTTCTTCCTCGCCGTCTCGTCGATGGAGATCGTCGGTCTCTTCATGGCCGGCTGGGGCTCGAACAACAAGTACGCGCTGCTGTCGGTCATGCGCGCGGTAAACCAGATCATTTCCTACGATCTGCCGTTCATCATGTCGGCGCTGGTGCCCGTGATGCTCGCCGGGTCGCTGCGCATGTCGGACATCGCGGCGGCGCAGGCCGGTCTGTGGTTCATCGCCTACCCGGTGATCGGGCAGCTGGCGTTCTTCTTCTTCATTCTCACCGCCGTGGCGGCGGAGAACCGCGCGCCGTTCGACATCCTCGAAGCGGAGTCGGAACTGGTCGCCGGGTTCCGCGTCGAGTACTCGGGGATGAAGTTCGCGATCATCCAGCTGGCGGAGTACGCACACGTGCTCGGGACGTCGTTCCTCGGCGCGTTGCTGTTCCTCGGCGCGTGGGCGGGGCCGGGGCCCGTGTGGCTGGGGCCGGTGTGGTTCCTGCTGAAGGCGCTGTTCGTCTTCATCCTGTTGACCTGGATCCGCTGGAGCTTCGTCCGCATCCGCGTCGACCAGATCCTGCGCGTCTCCTGGAAGCTGATGCTGCCGGTGACGCTGCTGCTCCTGCTCGCGACCGCCGCCGTCATCGTGTGGAGGACGCCCGTTGCCTGAACTCATGCAGCGGGGCGTAATGGCGGAGACTGTCGCGGTCGGGAAGGCGCTCTTCCACGCGATGCGGATCACCTTCGTCAATTTCCTGCGTAAGCCCGTCACCGTGCACTACCCGACGGTGGAGCGGCCGTACCCCAACCGCTTCCGCGGTCTGCTGGCGCTGACTTACGACACGGAAACCGGGGAAGAGAACTGCATCGGTTGCCGCCTCTGCGAGTTCATCTGCCCGCCGGCGGTGATCAAGGTCGAGATGCTCAAGGCGGAGAAGCGCAACTACGCCAAGATGTTCACGCTCGAGCTGTACGCCTGCGAGTTCTGCGAGCTGTGCGTGCAGGTCTGCCCGACCGACGCCATCATCATGATGAAGTCGTTCGACATGGCGACGAGCGATCGCCGCGAGATGCTGCTCGACAAGGATCGCCTGCACGCGATCGGCCTGCAGCACGCGCCGTCGTGGGCCACCGGCAACCTGCTCCGCGAGATGCAGCAGCCGCCGAAAAAGGAAGGCAGCAAGCCGGAAGCCGGAAGCACCCAGCCTGAAGCCGGCGGCCGGAAGCTGGAGGCGGGGCCCGCATGACCGGGGAGGTCATCGCCTTCTGGGTGTTTGGCGCGCTGCTGGTGGGTGGCGGCCTTGCCGTCGTCCTCAGCAAGAATCTGTTTCACTCCGTCCTGTGGCTCGCCCTGGCGCTGGTTTCGACGGCCGGCATCTTCCTCACGCTCGATGCCGAGTTCATCGCCGCGGTGCAGGTCCTGCTCTACGCCGGCGGCGTCGTCACCGTCGTCGTCTTCGCGATCGTCGTGACGGAACGATTGGTCGGGGAAAAGATCTCGCAAACGAGCCGGCGGCTTGCGACCGGCGGGTTCGTCGCGATCGCACTGTTCGCGTTGCTCTTCCGCGTCATCTCGCGCGCGCCGCTGCCGCCGGCGAAGGCGCCGATGGTGGGTGACCTCACGAAGCAGATCGGGACGTCACTGCTGACGACCTATGTGATGGCGTTCGAGCTGCTGGCGGTGCTGCTGCTCGTCGGGCTGCTCGGGGCGAGCTACTTCGCGAGGCCGGAGGAGTAGATGCCGCTCTCCGCCTACCTCACACTCGCGGCGCTGGTCTTCTGCATCGGCCTGTTCGGCACGGTGACGCGGCGCAACACTGTCGGCATCCTGCTCGGGATCGAGCTGATGCTGAACGCCGTCAACATCAATCTCGTCGCCTTCAGCCGCTTCCGCGGCATCGACGTCGGGATGGTGTTCACGCTGTTCGCGATCTGCATCACGGTCGCCGAGGTGGCGCTCGGCCTGGCGATCGTCATCCTGTTGTTCCGGACGCGGCGCACCGCGACCGCGGATCACGTGGACTGGTTGAAGGGCTGATGCTGAGCGATCCCGTCACGCTCGCGCTCATCGCCCTGCTGCTCCCGGCCGCCGCGTTCGTGATCATCGGTACGTTGCCGCCGTTACGCCGTTCCGGCCGTCCCGCGGCATATTTTTCCATCGCGTGCATGCTCGGGGCTTTTTCGGCCGCCATTCTCGGGTGGAGTGCAGGGCGCGGAGCCGCCGAGCCTGTCCGCGCAGTGTGGTCGTGGTTGCCAAGTGCCGCCGGTCCCTTCGCCACCGTTGGCGTCCTGGTTGACGCGCAGTCGTCGGCGATGCTGCTGCTGGTGACGCTGGTTGCGCTGCTGGTGCAGGTCTACTCGACCGCCTATCTCCACGACGAGCCGGCGCCTGCCCTCGGGCGCTATTACGCGCTGCAGTCGCTCTTCGCTTTTTCGATGATGGGTGTCGTGCTCGCGCCGACGATGCTGCAGCTCTTCATCTGCTGGGAGCTGGTCGGCGTCTGCTCCTGCCTGTTGATCGGTTTCTGGTATCGCAAGCCCGAAGCGGCGCGCGCCGCGCTGAAGGCGTTCTGGGTCACGAAGGCAGGGGATGTCGGGTTGTTGATCGGGATCGTCCTGCTGCACCGCACGACTGGGACCTTCGACCTGCTCGAGATGCGGCAGATGGCTGAGAGCGGACTCATTCCGCTCGCCGGGCTGTCGCTCATCACCTTCTGCATCTACCTCGGGGCGATGGGGAAGTCGGCGCAGTTCCCGCTGCACGTCTGGCTGCCGGACGCGATGGAAGGGCCGACCCCGGTGTCGGCCCTGATCCACGCCGCGACGATGGTCACCGCGGGCGTCTACCTGCTCGTCCGCCTCGAGTGGCTGTTCGCGCTGACGCCGGACGTCCTGGCGATCGTCGCGTGGATCGGCGCGCTCACGGCGCTGCTCGCCGCGATCCTCGCCTGCGTCCAGAACGACATCAAGCGCGTGCTGGCGTATTCGACCGTGTCGCAGCTCGGCTACATGATGGCGGCAATCGGCGCCGGTTTCGCCGCGGCGGGGTTTCTGCACCTGCTGACGCACGGCATCTTCAAGGCGCTCCTGTTCCTCGGCGCGGGTGCGGTCATCCACGCCGTCCACAGCAATGACATCACCGACATGGGCGGACTCGCGCGCAAGATGCCACAGACCGCGATCACCTTCCTGATCGGCACCCTGTCGCTCGCCGGCATCCCGCTCTTCGCCGGCTTCGTGTCGAAGGAAGAGATCCTCGGCGCGGTGTGGACTGGCGGGTTCGTCGTGCCGTTCGCGATGCTGCTGCTGGCCGCGTTCCTCACCGCGTTCTACATGTTCCGTGTCGTGTTTCTTGCGTTCTTCGGAAGCCGGAAGCCGGAAGCTGGAAGCGGGAAGCCGGTGGCGCACCCACACGATGCGCCATTCGTCATGACCGGCCCGCTGTGGCTGCTGGCGCTGAGCGCAATGGCGATCGGCATCTACTTCACGATGCACACGCCGGAGGCGGAGTTCCATCCACCCGCCTGGCTGGCGCCGGCCGCGGTCGGCGTCGCGGCCGCGGGGATCCTGTTGGCCTGGTTGACCTACCAGCGGCAGATCGTCAGCGCCGACATGCTGGCGACGCTGTTCGCGCCAATCCGTGCCGCCGCGGAGCACAAGTTCTGGCTCGATGACATCTACGGCGCGATCTACCGCTACGCGCTGCTCGCGTTCTCGCGGGTGGTCGGATGGGTCGATCGTTATCTGGTGGACGGCGTGCTGAACGTCGTGAGCGCGTGGACGCTGGATGGCGGCGACTACCTCCGGCGGATCCAGACCGGCAAGGTCCAGGATTACGTCTGGGCGCTGGCCTTCGGCCTGCTCGGGTTGATGGCGTGGATCGGAGTGGCGTGGTGACGGGATTGCCGGTGCTCTCGATCATCACCTGGTCGCCGTTCGTGGCGGCGCTGATCATCATGGCGGCGGCGCGGCACCGGCCGCTGCTGGTGCGATACACCGCGACGCTGGGGGCGGCGATTCCCTTGGCGCTGTCGCTGTGGCTCTGTTTCGCCTACGACCGGGCCGCCGCGGGGTTCCAGTTCGCCGAGTCGTTCCCGCTGGTGCCGTCGTTCGGGATCTCCTACAACGTGGCGCTGGACGGCATGGGCCTGGTGCTGGTCCTGCTGACCGCGATCATCCTGTTCGCCGGCGTATTCGCGTCGTGGACGGTAAAGACGCGCGGCCAGGAGTTCTACGCGCTGCTGCTCCTGCTCGTGACGGGCGTCTTCGGCGTGTTCGTCTCGCTCGATCTGTTCGTCTTCTTCCTCTTCTACGAGATCGCCGTGCTGCCGATGTACCTGCTGATCGGCATCTGGGGATCGAGCGGAGAAGTGCGGCCGCAGGGCATCTTCGGCTGGGCGTTCAAGCGGACCGGCGTCGGCACCAAGGAATACGCGGCGATGAAGCTGACGCTGTACCTGCTGCTCGGGTCGGCCTTCATCCTCATCGGCATCCTGGCGCTCTACACGGCCGGAGGATCGCGCACGTTCAACTTCCTCGAACTGCAGCAGGTGACGTTCTCGCCGCGGCTGCAGTCGTGGGTCTTCCTCGGGTTCTACGTCGGCTTCGGGATCCTCGCCGGCATCTGGCCGCTGCACACCTGGTCGCCGGACGGCCACGCCTCGGCGCCGACGGCGGTCTCGATGCTCCACGCCGGCGTGCTGATGAAGCTCGGAGCCTACGGCGTCGTCCGCCTCGGTCTCGGCCTGACGCCCGACGGCGCCATCGAGTGGGCGTGGCTCGTCGGCGCGATCGCCTGCATCAACATCGTCTACGGCGCGCTCAGCGCGATGGCGCAGACGGACTTGAAATACGTCGTCGCGTATTCGTCCGTGTCGCACATGGGCATCGTGATGCTCGGGATCGCGACGCTCAACGAACAGGGACTGAACGGCGCCGTGTTCCAGATGGTCGCGCACGGGATCATGACGGGGCTGTTCTTCGCGCTCGTCGGGCTGGTCTACGAGAAGGCGCACTCGCGCGCGATCTTCTCGATGGGGGGCTTCGGCCAGATGATGCCGGGGATCGCGACGGCGTTCGTGATCGGCGGCTTCTCGTCGCTCGGGCTGCCGGCAACGGCCGGTTTCGTCGCCGAGTTCCTCACGTTCGTCGGCGCCTGGTCGTCCGCGCATCCGTGGTGGCTGCTGCCCGGCGTCTTCGGCGCCTTCCTCACGTCGATCTACGTGCTGCGCGTCGTCCGCCAGATCTTCTGGGGCGCGAAGAGCACGGACCCGCATTTCCAGGATCTGCCTGACGCGCAGGGGACCGAGTGGGTGGCGCTCATCTTCCTGGTCGGCATCCTGATCCTGTTTGGCGTCGTGCCGCAGTGGATCGTGGGGCCGATCGACTCCGCGACGGTGCCGCTGCTGACGCGGATGGGGATGATGCCATGAGCCTCGTCCTCGCGCTCGGCGCATTGGCGGGGCTGGTGTTGCTGCTGGGGCTCTTCAGGCCGGCGACGCCGGATACGCGGTGCGGCTGGCTGTCGCTGATCGGCCTGGCCGGGCTGTCGGCCTGGTCGTTCTTCATCCAGCCGGGCGAATCGCTCTTCGGCGGCGCGTTCGTGGTCGATCCGCTGGCGCTGTTCGCGCAGCGGCTGTTCCTCGTCTCGGCCGCGGTCAGCGTGCTGGCGACGCTCGGCGTCGCGGACGCGGCGTTCGCGCGGCGCGGCGCGGAGTACCACGTCGCGCTGCTGGGGTCGCTGCTCGGAATGCTCGTGCTCGCGGCGGCCCGCGACCTGATCCTGCTGTTCGTCGCGTTCGAGCTGATGTCGATCCCGCTGTACTTCCTGACGGGTTTCCGCAAGCGAGCGGAAACCGCGTCGGAGGGGGCGCTCAAGTTCTTCCTCGTCGGCAGCGTTTCGTCCGCGATTCTTCTCTACGGCTTCTCATTCATCTTCGGCGTCACTGGCACGACTGCGATGAGTGCGATCCCCGAAGCGATGGCCTCTGGCGACGGCCTCGTCCGGATGGGGCTCGTGCTGGTGCTCGCGGGCGTCGGGTTCAAGATCGCCGCGGTGCCGTTCCACATGTGGGTGCCGGACACCTACGAAGCGGCATCTACGCCGTTCGTCGCCTGGCTCTCGGTCGCGCCGAAAGCCGCCGGCTTCATCGTCGTGTTCCGCTTGTATGTCGAGGGCGCTGCCGGAACGGGTTATCTCTGGGTGCCGATCGTCTCCGCGCTGGCCGGACTGACGATCGTCGCCGGCAACCTGATGGCGATCCCGCAGCAGAACGTGAAGCGGCTGCTCGCATACTCCGGCGTCGCGCACATCGGCTACATGCTGATCGGGATCGCGACGATGTCGGTGGACGGCGCCGGCATGGTGCTGTTCTATCTCGTCGCGTATCTTTTCGGAAACATGGGCGCGTTCCTCGTCGTGCAGGCGGTCAGCGCCGGCGAAGGGACCGACATGATGGGCGGCTATCGCGGTCTCGCGCAGCGCTCGCCGGTGCTCGCGCTCAGCATGCTCGTCTTCCTGCTGTCGCTCGGCGGGATTCCGTTCGTCGCGGGCTTTTGGGCGAAGCTGTTCATCTTCCAGGCGGCGATCGACCAGCACATGTACGGGCTGGCGCTGCTTGGCGCGGTCCTAACGATCGTCGCGCTCTACTACTACCTCGTCCTCGCCAGCCGGATGTACATCGACCCGCCCGAACAGAGCGGCCGCGTTCCGCTCAGCATGCCGCTGCTCGTCGCGATTCTCTTCTGTGCCGTGGGAGTGGTCGTGATGGGGTTGTATCCGGAACCGTGGGTGAAGTCCGCTCTCACCGCCAGTGCCGGGCTCTTCTCGTAGGACGCTCGCGGACCGTCGCCTCGTCTGTGCACCGTCGGTGGGAGGAGTCGCGATGAGGGACTCGGCGACGGCCCGCTCGCGTTCACTTCATTTGACGATAACCAGGCCTGCGTAACTGTGACACCCGCGTGAAGAAACGGTGACAGCCGGGGTCAGATCTCTTTTTTCTATGCATCCAGCGCATAGAAAAAAGAGATCTGACCCCCGATGGCGACAGCGGCCGTCTTCTGGTGGGGACGGGAGGGCGAGCGAAACACCGGTTTCCGCGGGGCGGCCTCAGGCATTACCGTTGCTTACATGATGCCCCCTGCTCCTCGGAGGTTCCCGTGATTTCCAAGCGTCTGGTGCTGGCCGGCTGCGCGGCCCTGATCGCAGTCGGGCTCTGGCCTGCCGATGCCGCCGCGCAAGTCTACGTCGGTGTCGGTGTCGGCTATTACCGGCCCTACTACCGGCCGTATTATCCCTACTGGGGCGGCTTCTATAGCCCGTTCTACAGTCCCTTCTACAGCCCGTTCTGGTATCCCTATTACGCCGGGTATCCGGGCCCTTACTACGGTCCGTCGTATGCCAGCGCGCGAATCGAGGTGAAGCCGACAGCGGCGAGGGTCTACGTGGACGGGTATTACGTCGGCGTCGTGGACAATTTCGACGGCGTCTTCCAGCGCCTCGACCTGCCGACCGGCGAGCATGAGATCGTCGTGCACCTGCCGGGTTATAGCTCCTACAAGCAGAGGAACCTGTTCCGGCCGGGCGAAGGCTACCACTTCAAGGCGGTCCTGGAGCCGCTCCCGCCGGGGACTCCCGACGAACCTATTCCGCAGCCGGCGCCCGGCAATCCCGAACCCCGCGAGCGGGAGAACCGCCAGGGGCCGCGCGATCCGTACCGGCCGCCGCAGGAGCAGAATCCACCGTATCCCGGTCAGCGCCCGTACCCGCGTGACCCGGGTCGCACCGAACCGATGCCCGGAGAACGCCGCCCGCCCCAGGCCCGCGACTTCGGCACCCTGAACGTGCGCGTCCAGCCCGGCGACGCCGTCGTCATCATCGATGGTGAGCGGTGGGACAGCCCTGAAGGCGGCAGCCGCCTGATCCTGGAACTCGCCGCCGGCGAGCATCGCATCGAGGTGCGCAAGGACGGCTTCAAGCCCTACACCTCGACGATCCAGATCAGGCCCGGAGAGTCGCAGACGCTGAACGTGAGCCTGCCGCCTGGAGGCGTGATCTAGTTACCGATTACCGGCGACCGACGGTAGCGTCATCGTGAACACGGCCCCGCCACCGGGGACGTTGTCCGCGCTGACGTCGCCGCCGTGCCGGTTGACGATCGCGCGGACGATCGACAGGCCGAGGCCGCTGCCGGAAGGGACGACGGTGCCGGCCCGCGCGGCGTCGGCCTTGTAGAAGCGATCGAACAGGTGAGGCAGGTGTGCGTCCGGAATGCCGGGGCCGGTGTCGGCCACGGTGATCTTCACCCGGTCGCCTGACGGTTCCGCCCGCAGGCTGACCGTGCCGCCGTCAGGCGTATGACGGATCGCGTTGGCAGCCACGTTCTGCAGCGCCTGTTCCAGGCGATCCGCGTCTCCCCATATCAGCGGCGTATCCTTCCCGACCGTCGTCGTCAGCGTGACGCCGCGCCCGATCAGGGCCGGCCGATGCCGGTCTGCCACGCGGCGCAACAGGTCGTCCACGAGCACCGCGTCGCAGTCGAGCGTTTCCCCGCCGCCCTCGAGCCGCGCCAGGTCGAGCAAGTCGCCGATGATCGCTTCGAGCTTGTGCGTTTCCTCGTCGGCGATCTCCAGGTACCTTCGCCGCGTCCCGTCGTCCAGCTTCAGTTCCTGCATGCCGAGCGTTTCGATGTACCCCCGGATCGCGGCCAGCGGCGTCATCAGCTCGTGCGAGACGTCCGCGAGGAGCTGCCGGCGCGCGCGATCGGACTCCGCGAGCGCGGCCGCTCGTGCCTCGAGGTCCGAGGCCATCCTGTTGAACGTCGCCGACAGCGCACTGACCTCGTCGCCGCCGGAGTCGTCAGCGCGGACGTCCGTCCGCCCCTCGCCGAGCGCTCGCGCCGCTCCCTCGAGCGTGACGATGCGCCGGTGTGTCGGACCGAAGATGAGCAACGCCATGACGCCGGCGCCCGCGGCGAGCAGCGCCACGCCGATCATCGCGAGGGTCGGTGCGGCTTCGCGAAACGTGACGGAGATTGGCGGTCGAGAGATCGGAACCGCGACGACGCCGGCACGCGCGCCTTCGACGATGATCTCGGCGTACTGGGCAGCCGGCCTGCCGTCGAATCCGCCGCTGCCCCTGCCGCGCCCGCCGCGCCATTCCGGGCCCGGGGGCCCATCAAAGCGTGGATCGCCGCGCGGGCCCTCGCCACGCAGGCCCCCAACGCGAGGATCTTCGCCGGCCGGGCCCCACTCGAGGCGCCGTCGCGCGTCGCGTGGCAGGTTCGGCGGCGTTGGCGCGCGGTTCGCGAACGCCCGGCGATCGCCCGCCAGGACGACGACAAACGGCTGATACCCGAATCCATACTGCTCGCGGACGTGAGCTTCGACGTCGAAGCCGCGGTTCGCCGCCAGCTTCTCGGACAGATCGCGCGCCACCATGTCGGCCAGGTCCGCCGGCGTGCGGCTCGCGCGCCCCCAGACGCGGTCCATGAGCCAGACCGCGAGGCCTCCCTGAACGAGCAGCAGCACCGCGAGCAGCGCGACGTAACCGAGCGCGATGCGCCAGTAGAGGCTGCGATACCACCGCCGCGGGGCGAGCGACTCAGGCATCGATGAACTTGTAGCCGGTGCCCCACACCGTCGAGATGAAGCGGGGCTCGGCGGGATCGTCTTCGATCTTCTTGCGCAGCCGTTTCACGAGCGTGTCGACACTGCGCTCGGTGATGTGCGTGTCGCCGCCCCAGACGCGCTGCACCAACGCGTCGCGGCTGAAGACGATGCCGCGGTTGCTGGCGAGGACGTAGAGCAGGTCGAACTCGTGCGCCGTCAGCTCGACCTCGCGATCGTTGAGGCGCACCTGGCGCCGCGCCGGGTCGATGTTGAGCCCGGCGATAGTGACCGGCGCGTGGTGCGCGGATGCGTTCGCCCCGGCACGCCTGCGTCGCAGCAGCGCGCGCACGCGCGCCACGAACTCGCGGATCCCGAACGGCTTCGTCAGGTAATCGTCGGCGCCGCTTTCGAGCCCGTTGACCTTGTCGGCTTCCTCGCGACGCGCGGTCAGCATGAGGATCGGCACATCGCGGAGGTGCGTCTCGCGACGAACGGCGCGGCAGACCGTGACGCCGTCGAGCCCAGGCAGCATGACGTCGAGGATGATCAGGTCGAAGGTCTGGCTGCGCGCCAGGCGAAGCCCTTCCGTGCCGTCCGCCGCCGAAACGGTGTCGAGTCCCTCGAGGCCGAGGTGCAGCAGAACGAGCTCGCGGATATGCAGATCGTCCTCGACCACCAGGACGCGGCCGCTGGTCTTTTCTCCGGAGTCCTGCGCGGTCATCCCTTCCAGTGTAGCGGCGGCCGTGGGCGGCCGTTACCCTGCCATCGATTTGTCATCCGCTCGCCACGGAACCGTCAAGATCGGGTCGTATCCACTGGTATGAAACGCACATCGCTGATCCTTTCCGCACTGCTCGTGCTCGCCACGATCACGGTCGCGACCGTCTACGCCCGCCGCGGCGATGAGGCGCCGCTGCTGACGACCGACCTCGTGTCGCGAGGCGACATCGTCAACGTGATTTCCGCCAGCGGAACGGTCCAGGCGGTGACCATGGTCCAGGTTGGCAGCCAGGTGTCAGGCACGATCGAGGCGCTCGGCGCCGACTTCAACTCGATCGTCCGCCGCGGGCAGGTGCTCGCCACGCTCGACCAGTCGACCTACCGCAGCGCGGTCGAGCAGGCGCAGGCGTCGCTCGTCAACGCCGAAGCCGAGGTCGAGCGCCTGCGGGTCGCGCAGTACGCGGCCGAGTCGGCACTGTCGCGCGCCAACGATCTCTTTGCCCGGCAGTTGCTGCCCGCGGCTGACCTCCAGTCCGCCGAGACCGCCAGCCGTTCGGCGAAAGCGCAGGTCGTCGGCGCGGACGCGCGCGTCGTGCAGGCACGGTCCGGCGTGCAGACCGCGCGGGTCAATCTCGACAAGACGATCATCCGCTCGCCGATCGACGGCGTCGTCATCGCCCGCAACGTGGACGTGGGGCAGACCGTCGCAGCCAGCCTGTCGGCACCGACGCTGTTCCTCATCGCCGCGGATCTTTCGGAGATGCAGGTCAACGCCAGCGTCGACGAATCCGACCTCGGCCAGATTCGCGAGAAGCAGTCCGTCACGTTCCGCGTGGACGCGTTCCCGTCGGAAACGTTCACTGGCATCGTCAGCCAGGTCCGCCTGAATCCGACGACTGCGAATAACGTCGTCACGTACGCAGCGATCATCGATGCGCCGAATCCAGCACTGAAGCTGAAGCCGGGGATGACCGCGAACGTGACGATCGAGGTGGCCCGTCGCGAAGACGTCCTGCGCGTGCCGGCCGCGGCGCTGCGCTTCAAGCCGGATGCGCAGCTCCTCACCGCGTTCGGCGCCACGGCGCCGCCGTCGAAGTCGTCGGTCGTCTGGATCTCGGACGGCAAGACGCTCTCGGCCACCGTTGTAGAGGCCGGCGCGTCCGACGGTTCGTTCACCGAGATCGTCAGCCCGGTGCTGACGGAGGGCACGAAGATCGTCACCCGCGCCACCGCGGCGTCGGCCACGACGACCTCCGCGCCGTCATCGACGAACAACCCGCTAATGCCGTCGCGCCCGGGCGCGCCGCGTCGCTAGTCCGCGCCATTCGCCCTATCGGGCCACGGCCTCACGTTTTTCACAGAAGGCCACAAAGACCACGAGCCCACTAAGAACTTTGTGATCTTTGTGGTCTTCGAGAGCTTTGTGCGCCCGTAGACCGTGGTCCGTTCGGTCTAACGCGCGCCGATCTTGCTGACGTCGATCGTCCACACGCCGCGTCCGTGGGTCGCGATCACCATCATCCGGTCTCGGGGGTGCACGATGAAGTCCATGACG
>Ga0193738_1000870_pt1 | contig 13364 bp, 9 predicted proteins | sample L2a1metaG_FD_144927 | JGI IMG/M metagenome (GOLD analysis project Ga0193738, IMG submission 144927) | Soil microbial communities from a riparian zone of the East river system, Colorado, United States - L2a1 | ecosystem: Environmental > Terrestrial > Soil > Riparian zone | place: USA: East River...
GGCAAAGTACCCCATGTTATCCCAAATGTTCTGCAGCCGGAGGCTGGCGCATCAGCAGGTTGGGCGGATGCAGCCAACATTATTCCATGGAATATGTATTTGGCTTATGGAGATAAAAAAATATTAGAGAACCAGTATAACAGTATGAAGAACTGGGTTGGCTATATGGAAAAAGAAAGCAAAAATTATTTATGGAACACGGGCTCTCATTTTGGCGATTGGTTATTTTATCGCCCGTTTGATGATAATGATGGAAGATCGGCAGTGACGGATAAATATATGATCGCACAATGTTTTTTTGCAAACTCCGTGCAGGTATTGATAAATACTGCAAATGTGCTTGGTAAAAATGACGATGTTGCCAAATACACTGAGTTATTAAAAAACGTGAAAGCGGCATTTGTAAAGGAATACTTAACTCCAAATGGAAGATTGGTGTCAAGTACACAGACCGCTTATGTATTGGCATTAAACTTTGATATGCTTCCTGGAGATCTGAGAGAACAAACAGTTCAAAAATTAGTCGATAATATAAAAAGCTATAATAATCATCTTACCACCGGGTTTTTAGGAACACCTTATTTATGTCATGTGCTTAGTCGTTTTGGAAAAACCGATATTGCATTTACATTACTGATGCAGGAAAGTTATCCTTCGTGGTTATATCCTGTAAAAATGGGAGCTACTACAATTTGGGAAAGATGGAATGGTATTCGTCCTGACAGTACATTCGAGCCTGCCTCAATGAATTCTTTTAACCACTATGCTTACGGTGCCATCGGTGACTGGATGTATCGTGTTGTTGCAGGGTTAGATACTTATGATGATGCACCGGGCTATAAGCATATAAAAATTCAACCGCATATCGGTGGAGGATTAACGAACGTATCAGCGAGTTTGCAAACATATTATGGAAAAGCAAGCAGCGGATGGAAATTGGAAGGCAATAAAATAATTATGGACATTGAAATTCCTGCAAATACAACAGCAACAGTCTTTGTACCTGCTTCTAATAAGGAAGCGATAACGGAAAATGGAAATGCTGTTTCTTCCTCAAAGGATCTGCAGGTGACAGGGACAGAAAATGGATATGTCATTCTGAAAGTGAACTCAGGCAAATATCATTTTGAAATATCGAAGTAAAATACATCTATGAAAAAACGGTTTATTGGTTTTATTTTCTTCGCTATAAGTTTCAGTGTGGCGAAGTCGCAAACGATCAATCCCTCCTTATTTAAAAATACATGGTCCGCTAACTGGATCGCTGCTCCTGGTGCGCCGGCAAAAACTTATGGCGTATATTATTTCAGGAAAAAAATCTCATTAGCAAACAAACCCGATTCGTTTATCGTTCATGTTTCTGCCGACAATCGCTATGTTTTAATTATCAACGAAAAATTTGTTTCACTGGGCCCTGCAAGAAATGATCTTTCTTACTGGAACTTTGAAACAGTTGATATTGCTCCTTACCTGGTCAATGGAGATAATATAATTACTGCCACCGTTTGGAATGAAGGTGAATACAGGCCGGAAGCGCAGATATCAAATCGCACTGGTTTTTTAATGCAGGGCAATACAAAGAAAGAAGAGATAATAAATACAAATACTTCCTGGAAATGTTATAAGAATAATGCATACACTCCATTAACCGGCGGCGTGGGGTATAATACTTACTATGTTAGCGGACCGGGTGAATTAGTTGATATGAATAAAATGCCGGATGGTTGGCAGAAAAATAATTTTGATGATAACGCCTGGCCGAATGCAGTAAAAGTTGGCTGGCGCGGCGCCACTCCAAAAGGTGTTGTTGATATTGCGGAGTGGATGCTTGTTCCATCGACATTACCGCCAATGGAATTACGAGTGCAGCGTTTTGCGGCTGTAAGAAAGATAAATGGAATAACGATCCCGGATGGATTTCCTTCAACCCCAAAAGCAATAACAATTCCGGCAAACACCCATGCTTCATTTTTACTGGATCAATCTTTTTATACAAATGCCTATCCTGAATTAGATTTCAGTAAAGGAAAAGATGCCGGTATATTATTGACCTATGCAGAAGCTTTATTTACAGAAAAACCTGATGGCCCAGGCAAAACATTTAAAAAAGGAAATCGTAACGAAGTGGATGGAAAAATAATGGCCGGTAGAAAAGACAGCATCATATCCAATGGAAAAGATGATCAATACTACAGCACACTTAGCTGGAGAACATTTCGGTATGTTGAAATTAAAATAACAACAAAAGATGAGCCGCTGATCATTAATGATATTTATAGTTTGTTCACAGGTTATCCATTTCAATTAAATGCCTCATTCAATGCTCATGATAAAACATTGGATAAAATATTTGAAGTAGGCTGGCGAACTGCAAGATCATGTGCATGGGAAACCTATATGGATTGTCCATACTATGAACAATTGCAATATATCGGTGATACCCGTATACAAGCATTGGTTTCTTTGTATAATAGTGGCGATGATCGTTTGGTAAGAAATGCGATCACGCAAATGGATCATTCACGAATGGCAGAGGGAATTACATTAAGCCGTCATCCGTCTTTTTCTCCGCAGCAAATTCCTACTTTCTCACTTTGGTATATCGGGATGCTGAATGATTACTGGATGTATCGTGGTGATAGTGCTTTTGTAAAAGATAAACTGCAGGGAACAAGAGATGTGCTTTGGTTCTTTAGTAAATATCAGAATGAAGAAGGATCGCTGCGTAATGTTCCTTATTGGATCTATACTGATTGGGTGGAAGGCAAAACTGGTTGGCCGGGTGGTGTGGGACCAATTGGAGAAGATGGAAGTTCATCATTATTAGATCTTCAGTTGTTGTGGGCATTACAGGTTGCAGCAAAGCTTGAAACAGAACTTGGCATGCCGGCAATTGCAAACGAGTATCATAAGAAAGCGAGACAGTTGCAGCAAACGATCATACACAATTATTGGAACTCCGATAAAAAACTTTTTGTTGATACAAAAGGTCAGGATCGTTGCTCGCAACATGCAAATACATTAGCGATACTTACGAATACAATTAGAGGGTCTGCTACCACTGAACTTGCCAAAAGAATAATCACAGACAGATCATTAGCTCCTGCTTCAATCTATTTTAAGTATTACCTGCACATGGCTTTGATAAAGGCAGGATTGGGAAATGATTATTTGAAATGGTTGGACAAGTGGAAAGAGAACATTGACATGGGTTTGACAACATGGGCCGAGATTTCAGAGATCGATAATTCCCGTTCCGATTGTCATGCATGGGGCTCCAGTCCGAATATTGAATTCTTTAGAACCGTTCTTGGCATTGATACTGATGCGCCGGGTTTTAAGAAAGTAAAGATCGAGCCGCATTTAGGTGATCTGAAAAATGTAAATGGGAAAATGCCGCATCCAAATGGTTTTATTTTAGCAAGCTATCAATTCATAAATGGGAACTGGAATATTGAGATCACTTTACCCGGAAAAATTTCCGGCAGATTTATTTGGATGAAAAAGGAATATCCATTGAAACCCGGCACAAATAATTTTAACCTATAAAGATTTCCTTAAAGTAAGTTTGAACGGAACAGGCAAATGATCTCTTTTGTGATTGAGGATCATTTCAGCGGTCATAGCTCCCATCTTTTTAAAATCAGTTGAGATTGTGGTTATGCCATCAAGCATAAATTGTTTCCAGGGAGTTTCATTGTAAGATATAATGCCGACATCTTTACCAACTTTCAATTTAGTTTTTTTTACTTTTTCAAGCAGGGTTACAAGATCATCTTCCATCAGGTTAACATAGGCTTCTCCTGATTCTATTTCTTCATCCGCTATTTTACGAACTGTTTTATAGGTAAATGCATAGTCCCGGCAGAAAGATTGAAACCCTTTCAATATCTCATCCGGAAAATAACTATAGGAAGGGAAAGTGATCTTTAGCGTTTGATATTTTTGAAGTTGTGGCAGCGCTTCTTTCAGTGCATTATAAATATCCGTTTCAAAATTCTCATACACCGCGCCATATTCATTTTTAATGCCTGGGATAATTTTATCCAGCAATATCAAATGTCCTTTTGTTATTTCGTTAATGACAGCAGGCGCATTTTCTCCACCTTCTATAAAATGGGGAATGATGACGTAATGTGTATAATCTTCTTTCCGGTTTTGCAATAACTTTTTAAACAAACTAAAGTCATTGTTATAAATATAAAAATCGATCGCAGCTTGTTCGCCTAATATTTCAACAAATGAATCGTAGATAAGTTTTTTATGGGCACTTAATTTATTGAATAGCAGGAAAACCTTTATCGATTGCCTGAAATCAGTTTTTGAAATAAAATAACCTTTGCCGGGCACTGAACCTACAACGCCCAATTGTTTTAAATGGCGATAAGCTTTTTCGGCCGTATCCCGGGAAATTTCCAACTCATAGCTGAGGTCATTGATAGAAGGAAGGGGGTAGTCTTTTTCAATACTTCCTCTTTCTATTGCATATAATATAGAATTGGTGAGCTGCTGGTATTTGGGGGTAACAGATTGCTCGTCAATAGTTATTAATCGGTATATATTTTCTGATGACATACTCTAAAAAATGTAAATATATATTCTTTTATAACAGCTTGCAGGCCAGCGAAAGAGATAAATACAGGACGATACAGGATGCCAGAGCAAGGGAATGAAAATATCTTGCTTTTGAGTTTGAGAAATTGACGTAAAAAGCTTTGCCATGTTCCCCAGCTGTATTTCAAAATACTTCTTTCCCTGCATAGTTTATCTTGAATCATTATTTTTAGATGATCGTACGTTTGAAAATATACGGGTGGAATTTTTAAAACAGACAGATAACAATTTTCTTTTGATTAAACGATAAACGAATGCAAGTCATATTAGGTGTTCTCTTCCATTTTATTGGTGGGTTTGCCTCAGGCAGTTTTTACATGCCTTATAAAAAAGTAAAAGGTTGGAGTTGGGAAAGTTTATGGATAGTGGGAGGTCTTTTTTCGTGGCTCATCGTTCCCCCCATTGCTGCATGGCTTACTATTCCGGGTTTCATGGATATTATCACTTCATCTGATTCCTCAACCCTCGGTTCCACTTATATAATGGGGTTGCTTTGGGGAATAGGTGGTCTAACGTATGGTTTAGGCGTCCGTTACCTTGGTGTGGCATTGGGAAGTTCCATCATTCTTGGTCTATGTTCTTTCTTCGGTGCATTAGTGCCATCTTTTTATTATTACTTCTATCCTAAAGAAGGAAAAGATACAATTGCTGACCTGGTTGGTAGTTCATGGGGACAAATGGTATTAGCAGGATTATTACTTTGTATAATTGGTATCATCATTTGTGGAATTGCAGGGAAGAAGAAAGATAATGATCTAAGCCATTCGCATAAAGATGCATCAGGTAGTGAATTCTATATAGTAAAAGGATTGATACTTGCTGTCATTTCCGGGGTATTGAGTGCATGTTTTAGTTTCGGAATTGAAGCAGGCTCAGCTATGGGAGAATTGGCAAATAGAAATTGGAAAGATGATAATCCGTTAGCGCAAGGAGAATACCTTTTTAAAAATAATGTAATTTTTGTGGTTATTCTTTGGGGCGGACTTACCACCAACTTTATCTGGTGTATGATATTAAATGCCCGCAATAAGTCTTTTGGTGATTATACAAATGCAAAGGCACCCTTAGCAAAAAATTATTTGCTATGTGCATTGGCGGGAACTACCTGGTTCCTCCAATTTTTCTTTTACGGCATGGGTGAAAGTAAATTAGGTAACGGGGCGAGCTCATGGATCTTACATATGTCATTCATTATTTTAGTAGCGAATATGTGGGGTATACTTTCAAAAGAATGGAAAGGGGTTAGTCGAAAGACTGCCATTACCATAATAATTGGAATTGCCACCATTATTTTTTCGGTTTTGGTAGTAGGCTATGGAAACTATTTGCATGAGGAACTGAAAAAGTAAAAGCTTATATATATGTTAATAGCAAAACAACCATTTAAACACGTAAGTTATTTGTGGGATGAGTCGAAGGCTGCCGTCTTAAATGGCGACGAAGTAGGCCTGCTTGTTTATCGTTCCAATTTATTAGGAGCTGATCTGCGATTGACTAATTACGGAGGGGGTAATACTTCTTGTAAAGCGATCGCAAAGGATCCGCTTACCGGAAAAGATACAAAAGTGATGTGGGTAAAAGGAAGTGGCGGAGATCTTGGAACAATGAAAAGAAGTGGATTGGCGGCATTGTATGTTGATCGGCTAAGAGCTTTGAAAAATATCTATCGTGGAATTGACCATGAAGATGAAATGGTTGAACTCTTCAATCATTGTATCTATGACCTGGCTTCAAAAGCTCCGTCGATTGATACGCCATTGCATGGTTTTCTTCCATTCAAACATATTGATCATTTGCATCCTGATGCTGCTATTGCTATTGCTGCGGCAAAAGATGGAAAGAAGATCACACAGGAATTATTTAATGGAACCATAGGTTGGGTAGAATGGCAGCGTCCGGGTTTTGATCTTGGATTAAAACTAAAACAATGCCTCGATGAGAATCCTGGTATTCGTGGTATCATGCTTGGTTCACATGGTTTATTTACATGGGGAGACACCGCTTACGAGAGTTACATCAATACATTGGAAGTAATTGAACGTTGTGCCCAATACCTGGAAGATAATTATGGAAAAAAGAGACCGATCTTCGGTGGACAGAAAATTGAATCTTCAGTAAAAGATGAGAGATTAAAAAAGGCAGCAGTACTTGCTCCTGTTTTAAGAGGATTGTGTTCATCAAACTATTCAAAAAACTCTCCGCTTCAGCGGATTGGGGGTATGATCGGTCATTTTACTGATGATGAAAGGGTACTTCAATATATCAATTCAAATGACCTGGAAAGATTAGCTCCGATGGGGACCAGTTGTCCTGATCATTTCCTGCGTACAAAAATTTCTCCATTAGTTTTAAAATTGACACCGCAGGAAGATCTAAGTAATTCACCTGCTGTAAAAGAAAAATTGTCGCCGCAATTTGATGAGTATAGAAAAATGTATGCTGATTATTATAATAAATGCAAGCATGCTAATAGCCCTGCAATGCGTGACCCAAACCCGGTGGTGATCTTATATCCCGGTGTTGGCATGTTCACGTTTGCAAAAGATAAACAAACGGCTAGAGTAGCTGCAGAATTTTATATCAATGCAATTAATGTGATGCGTGGAGCTGAGGCGGTGAGTGAATACACTTCATTGCCAAGACAAGAAGCATTTGATATTGAATATTGGTTATTGGAAGAAGCAAAACTGCAACGTATGCCAAAGCCAAAGTCATTGAGCGGAAGAATTGCTTTAGTAACCGGCAGTGCTGGTGGTATTGGTAAGGCTATTGCTAAAAAATTTGCAGAGGAGGGAGCTTGTGTTGTATTAAATGATATTAACCAGGAAAGGTTAAATGGCGCTGTACAGGAATTTGAGAAGGCATTTGGTAAAGATGTCGTAGCTTCTGCATTGTTGAATGTTGTTGATGAATCATCAATTGATAAAGCTTTTGAGCAAACGGTTTTGGCATTTGGTGGCGCCGATATTATAATAAACAATGCTGGCATCAGTATTTCAAAGCCTGTAACAGACCATAGTATTGAAGATTGGGATAAACTGTATGATATCCTGGTAAAAGGACAATTCCTTGTTTCTAAAAAAGGAGTTGAGATAATGCGTAAGCAGGATCTTGGCGGAGATATTGTAAATGTGGTTTCTAAAAATTCAATTGTTGCAGGACCAAACAATGCTGGCTATGGCAGTGCGAAAGCGGCCCAGGCGCATTTAAGTCGCCTGCTTGCCGCGGAATTAGGCGCGGATAAAATAAGAGTGAACACCGTAAACCCGGATGCCGTAATTTCAGATAGTAATATTTGGAGTGGCGGTTGGGCAGAAGGCAGGGCAAAAGCTTATGGAATTAAAGTGGAAGAATTGCCAGCCTATTATGCAAAAAGAACTTTATTGAATGAAACCATCTTACCGGAAGATATTGCCAATGCTTGTTTTGCATTTGTTGGAGGATTGCTTGGTAAATCAACTGGTAATACCTTGAAGATAAGCCCACCCAACCCTCCCGAAGGGAGGGCTTGCCATGACACAGCCCCTGCTTTTTGAAGACTCAGCAAACCAAAGGAATATTCGAAAATGTTGAATAGAGAAATAAAGGTGAAATGGTAGTTATGAATTTGATTAAAGATATACAGAACCGCTCCCTTCCGCCTCAGGCGGAGAGGGAGAAGGAGGGAGGGGCTTATGGAAAGAGTAGCTTTTAAAATGAAATTGTTTGCCGGTAAAGAAGAAGAGTATAAGAAGCGACACGATGTTCTCTGGCCGGAGTTAGAAACATTATTGAAAGAAACCGGAGTTGAAGATTATTCTATTTTCTTGGATGAAGAAACAAATATTTTATTTGGAGTATTAAAGATAGAGAAGAAGATAAAGTTGGATGAACTTCCCAATCATCCGGTAATGAAGAAATGGTGGGCTTTTATGAAAGATATTATGGAATCCAATCCCGATAATTCACCGGTTTCTGTTCCTTTAAAAGAAGTATTTTACTTGAGTTGATAAAAAATATTGAACCACGAAGACACAAAGAATGAAAGACGGTATTAAAAGATTAATCCTTTAAACTTAGAGCCACTTTGTGCCTTTGTGTCTTGGTGGTTCAAACTACAACATATGCGAATCGAAAAATATAAGATCGAAGAACATAATCAAACATTGCTTGCAGAACATCAAAGGAAATTTGATTTTGCCGCTGCTGGCTTAAAAAATATTGAACCAGTCATTCAAAAGCTCATCGATTTCAATGTAGCGATCCCTTCATGGGCATTGGGTACGGGAGGAACACGATTCGGAAGGTTTTCAGGAACAGGTGAGCCCGGCAATCTTGAAGGAAAGATGGAAGATGTTGGTTTACTTCATGCACTCAATCAATCAAGCGGCGCTATCTCGTTACATATTCCCTGGGATATTCCGGAAAATTATGCTTCGATCAAAACGTTGGCTGCTCAATTAGGATTAAAGTTTGATGCGATGAATTCCAATACGTTCCAGGACCAAAAAGATCAGCCGCTGAGTTATAAGTTTGGTTCTTTGCAGCACGTTGATAAAAAAGTACGTAAACAAGCTATCGATCATAATATTGAAGTTATCAAACATGGAGTTGAACTTGGATCAAAAGCATTAACTGTTTGGTTGAGTGATGGAAGCTGTTTCCCCGGGCAATTAAATTTCAGAAAAGCTTTTCAAAATACACTGGAGAGTTTGCAGGAAATTTATGCTGCATTGCCGGCCGACTGGAAAATATTTGTTGAATACAAAGCCTATGAGCCTAATTTTTATTCAATGACGGTGGGTGATTGGGGCCAATCCTTATTATATGCAAACAAATTAGGAAGCAAAGCATATACCTTAGTTGATCTTGGCCACCATTTGCCAAATGCAAATATTGAACAGATCGTTGCTTTATTATTAATGGAAGGTAAACTGGCCGGTTTTCATTTCAATGATAGCAAATATGGTGATGATGACCTGACAGTAGGCAGCATCAAACCTTACCAGTTATTTTTAATTTTTAATGAACTGGTAGAAGGAATGGATGCAAGAGGAATGGATCATACAACTGATCTTGGATGGATGATCGATGCTTCCCATAATGTTAAAGATCCTTTGGAAGATCTGTTGCAATCTGTTGAAGCGATCATGATATCCTATGCACAAGCCTTGCTGGTTGACAGGGTAAAATTGAATGAAGCACAACAGGGCAATGATGTGGTAGAAGCCCAGGAAATTTTACAAAATACTTTTCGCACTGATGTAAGAGCAATTGTAGCAGAAGCAAGAGTAAGAAGTGGTGGTGCGATCAGCCCATTACAATTATTCCGGCAAATGAAGATCAGGGAGCAACTAATTAAAGAACGGGGAGCTAAAACTGTAGCGACAGGGTTATAAAAAGTCGGAAAGTCAGTAAAGTCGGGAAGTTTCTTCCGGACTTTCGGTCTTCCAGACTTTCGGACTAATGCCTAACAATGGAAAAAACTAAAGTCATAGCGATCTACGATGTAGGCAAAACCAATAAGAAACTTATTTTGTTTGATGAGCAGTACAATGTAGTATATGAAGAGAGTACCCAATTGCCTGAAACAAAAGATGAGGATGGATTTTCCTGCGAAGATGTGCTTGCTTTGTCGGCATGGATCAAAAACAGTTTTGATAAAATACAAACTGACCCGGGGTTCGATATAAGAGCGGTTAATTTTTCAGGCTATGGAGCCAGTTTTGTTTATCTCGACAAGAATAAAAATGTAATTCCCCCATTATATAACTATTTGAAGCCTTTTTCTCCTGAGCTCCAAAAGAAATTCTACCAGTCTTATGGCGGTGAAAGCCAGTTTTCCAAAATAACAGCATCACCCGTGTTGGGCAATCTTAATTCGGGGATGCAATTATATCGGCTGAAGTATGAAAAACCCGAGTTGTTTAAGCAAATAAAACATGCGTTGCATTTACCACAATACCTGAGTTTCGTTCTCACTTCAAAGTTGAAATCAGATATTACAAGCATCGGGTCTCATACTAACCTTTGGAATTTTCAGCAAAACAAATATCATGATTGGGTAGAAAAAGAAGGAGTAATGGAAAAACTAGCTCCACTTGAGAAATGTAATGCGATTGTCGATAAGGTTAACAATAATATTCTTGCCGGAGTAGGATTACATGACAGTTCTTCTGCACTGATCCCTTATTTTACTTCGTTTAACGATCCCTTTATTTTATTATCAACTGGAACATGGTGCATCAGCCTGAATCCTTTTAATCATAGCATGCTTTCGGATTATGACTTGCATGAAGATTGTCTTTGTTATTTAAGTTATGAAGGTCACCCGGTAAAGGCCTCAAGGATATTTGCTGGTTATGAACATGAACAACAGGTAAAGCGGCTGGCGGAATTTTTTAAAAAGCCTCCTGCTTATTATACTACAGTTGAAGTGGATGCGGCATTGTTGAAGAAACAGAAACTTGCTATTAGAAATCTGCAGTTGATGAATGAGGGAGGTGAGCCTGCAAGATCTGCTTTTGGAAAAAGAAAGCTGGAGGATTATAAAAATTATGAAGAGGCTTATCACCAGTTTATCGTTGACATCGTTACGCAGCAAATAAGAAGCACGAACCTCGTTCTTAGGGGAACGGGTGTTAAACGTATTTTCGTTGACGGCGGCTTCAGTAAAAACCCAATTTATATGTATTTGATGGCGGAAGCGTTTCCAACCATTGAAGTGTATGCGGCTTCTGTTGCACAGGCAAGTGCACTGGGCGCAGCGCTGGTTATTCACCAGCATTGGAACAACAAGCCCCTTCCTACAAATATCATTGATATGAAATTGTATTCGGTTACACATCAAACTTCAATTTAAATAAGATGAAGTGGGAATATAACGTCAACTATCCTGCGATCGACGATCTGCGAAATAAAGCAAAACGAAAGGTCCCAAAATTTGCGTTCGAATATCTTGAGGGAGGATGTAATGAGAATGTGAATCTTTACAAGAACACTGCTGAATTAAGGGAAGTGGAATTATTGCCTTATTATCTCAGTGATCACCACGGCTCGGACCTTAAGACTGAGTTATTCGGCCATGTGTATGATGCGCCATTTGGTATTTGTCCGATCGGTTTGCAGGGATTGATATGGCCCAACTCACCGGAAATACTTGCCAAGGCTTCCCTTCAGCATAACATACCATTTATATTAAGTACAGTAACTACTTCAAGCATTGAAAGGATCAGTGAACTGACAGAAGGAAGAGCATGGTATCAATTGTATCATCCGGCTGAGGATTCTTTAAGAGACGATATTATAAAAAGATTGGAAGCCGCAAAATATCCCGTGTTAGTTTTATTGTGTGATGTGCCTTCATTTGGCTATAGACCATGGGATATCAGGAATGGTTTGGCAATGCCTCCGCGAATGACGCTGAAGAATATTTTGCAGATCATGACAAGACCTGAATGGGCATTTAAAACTTTGTATCACGGAATACCGGGTTTTGCAACCATGAAACCTTATATGCCGAAAGGTTTAGATATGAAACAACTTGGTGCATTCATGAACAAAACTTTTTCAGGAAGGTTGAATGAAAATAAGATCGCACCGATAAGAGATAAATGGAAAGGTAAAATAGTTTTAAAAGGCGTAGCATCAGAAGAAGATACAGAGATGGCGATCAAACTGGGGTTAGATGGTATTATCGTTTCCAATCATGGTGGTCGCCAGTTGGATGCCGGGCAATCAACGATCAAATCATTGGAACCGATCGTAAAAAATTATAAGGGCCGGATAAAAATAATGATGGATAGTGGAATTCGTACAGGTCCTGATGTTGCAAGAACATTAGCGAGTGGTGCTGAATTTGCTTTCCTTGGCCGCTCATTCATGTATAGCGTTGCAGCTTTGGGAGACGAAGGCGGTGATCATATTATTTCAATACTAAAGACACAATTGAAGCAAGTAATGGAACAAGTTTGTTGTGATAAGCCTTCTGATCTTTGTAACCACGTTATTAGTTAACAGGGATTTTCCGGGAACGATTGCATAAATATTTCTTGTTTTACAGGATGGGGCAGGACGCAGAGTGATATATCAGTTTTAACTTGTGAATTCATTAAAACTGCTGCGATATGAAAAGACAAACTGCTTTGGCAAGGTGTGGTACTTTGCTACTATTATTTTTCTCCATTACCACATTCGCTTTTTCGCAAAATACTTTTAAAGTATCGGGTAAAGTAAGTGATGAAACTGGTAAACCGGTATCAGGCGCAACGATACAGGTGAAGGGAACCACCATCGCTACAACAACCAATTCTGATGGTTCCTTTGTTATTAACACTCCTTCCGCCACATCCAAACTGGTAATTACTTCAATTGGTTTTTTAGATCAGGAGATTGATTTAAATAACAGAAACGAGATAAGTATTACAGCAACAAGTTCTACATTGTCAATGGAGGAAGTTGTAGTTACGGGTTATGCTACTGTAAGAAAGAAGGACGTAACCGGTGCTGTTGCAAGCATCGGCGCAAAGGATATCAGGGCACGACCTGTTGACAATGTGCTACAGGCCATGCAGGGTAAAGTATCAGGTGTGGATATTACTTCTAATGAACGGCCGGGTACTGTACCTAGTATTAGAATCCGCGGCGAACGTTCTGTAAATGCAACAAATGATCCTCTTTATGTCGTTGATAATATTCCTTTGTCCAGTGGCGGCATCGAGTATCTCAATCCTAACGATATTGAATCAATCGATGTGTTGAAAGACGCATCG
>Ga0193738_1000871_pt1 | contig 13348 bp, 27 predicted proteins | sample L2a1metaG_FD_144927 | JGI IMG/M metagenome (GOLD analysis project Ga0193738, IMG submission 144927) | Soil microbial communities from a riparian zone of the East river system, Colorado, United States - L2a1 | ecosystem: Environmental > Terrestrial > Soil > Riparian zone | place: USA: East River...
GTCATTGGCTCCCGGGACGTGATCTGGCCCTGGTGGGCATCAGCCGTGAAGCTTGGCTCCATGTTGGACAGCCGCCTGGGTCGTCTGGACTTCGGTGCCGGCGGCGAGTGCTCGGTGCTGGACGGTGTTCTCCTGGCCACCAGGCACACCCTGATGTGGGACGAGTCCTTCCCCGGCTGGCATGGCTATGACCATGACGCCTGCGCCCAGATGCGTACCAGGGGACTGGTCAACTACTGCCTCACTGATGGTCACGGACTAGTGACTCATAATGCCGGTAGCTCCACGGATCTAGGTCATCTCGCCGGCTGGGCAGACGCAGAGCAGCGCTACCTGGAGAAGTGGCACTCCACTGCTGCCTAGTTGCTAAGGTGGCAGCATCCGTAGGTAGGGGAGCACAATGTCAGTTGAAGACACCAAAGGACCGAGCACAGATCTCCGACCGGGGACCACGGTGCTCATCGCAGCACACGCCGCCCGCTTGACCAACGGCATGCTCCTGGCTGCCCTGGACTCGGTGGCCAAGCAGACCATGCAGCCGGACACCATCATCGTGGTCAACGACCTTGAGCGCGCGGGAGCCGGCCGCACTCGCAAGAAGCTGCTGTCCATGGTCCAGACCGAATGGCTGGCGTGGCTGGACTCGGATGACATGTGGTTCCCCGAGCATCTGGAGAAGCTGCACAAGGCTGCTGAGGCTGCCGACGCCGTGTTCGCCTTCAGCTACTTCGACGCCATCTTCGACCCGTTCACCAACGGCGGGAAGGAGCCACAGGGTCACTTCGGCCGCCCCTTTGACCCGTGCAATCCACACCACACCACCATCACGTTCCTGGCCAAGACCGAAATCGCACAGATGGTCGGCTTCCCCGAGACCCAGCAGGACGGTCCATTCTCCGAGGAGGACTGGAAGCACATCATGGGCTTTGCGGCATACTGTTGTGAGAACGATCTTAAGATGACGCACCTGGCCGAGAAGACCTGGCACTGGCGGCAGCAGGGACAGAACAGCTCCGGCAAGCCGGGTCAGGGCGACGCGTTCTAAGGAGCAGGTATGCAGCCTGGTGAGCTACGGACTGAAGTGGCAGTGGCCGTCCGCTTCCCGGACCGGGGGCCGGAACCCTCCAACGAGGTCGTGGTGGATCCGGACGCTCCCCCAGCCCCCAACATCCAGCACCCGGAGTAGCCATGGCATCTTCGATCTGGGCCGGCTATCCAAGGTCCCACACGCCCGGCCGTGCGCGCCCGGTGCAGTTCGTGACCTTGCACTACACAGCCGGCTCTGAAGGTCCTAATTCCGCTGAAAATGGCATCGCATACGACAAGATCCGTACTGACGGTACTAGTTGCCATTATTTTTCGGACTCGTTGGGTCCTGCACTGCAGGAGGTTCCCGACGGGGACCGGAGCCACTCAGCCCTGTTCCACGGCAACGAAATCGGCATCCACATCGAGATCTGTGGGACGGTCCAGACCCGGGAACAGTGGCTGGATCCGGTGTCCCTGGCCACGCTGAAGACCACAGCTGCGTTGGTGCGGGACCTGTGTGATCGGCACGGTCTGGAGAAGCGCCACCTGTCGGTGGCCGAGACCCGGGCGGCCTACTACGGCAAGGGCAAGCCCACGGGCATCAACGACCACCGCGCCTGCACACTGGCCTTTCCGGAGGACGGTGGAGACCACACTGACGTTGGTGTGGACTTCCCCTGGGACGTGTTCATGGCGCTGGTGGTTGGTGAGACAACGGAGGATGACATGCAGCAGTACTTCTTCGCCCGCGATGGCGCAAGCGACAACGACCCGAAGGCGAAGTTCTACCTTTGCGACGGCATGCTGGCCCGTGGGCCGCTCATTCGTCCTGTGTCGACCGGCCAGACCCCCAACGATCCGAAGAATCCGAACGCAGATGAGATCGCGGACATCAAGCACATGGCCAATGAGATGAAGATGTTCAAGCTGTGGCTGGGTCCCAACGGTGACATCTGGCCGAACCTGCCTCCGGCGGCTGGCGTACGGATTCCGTGGACTGGCGGTGTTGGCGGTCCGGTGACGGGTCCGGTTGACCTGACCGACGAGGCTGTGGACGAGGTGGCCATCGCTACCGCCAACGAGCTGGGCCGGCGCATCGGGACCGACAGCTAGTCCATCGGGTCAGCCCACTTCTTCTTGGTGTACTGGTTGTTGTACACCCGCTCCACGGGCTCCGTTGGCGGTGGAGGCTTGGGCTCGTTGAACCGCTTGGACCGGCCGAACTGGTAGCCCCGGTGCTCGTGGGGTGCCGGCGGCAGGGATCCCAGGTCCATGTTGATGTCTGTGTCCACGCCCCAGGTGACGTAGTTGAGGATGTCCTGCGCCAGCTGGGTAGCGGCCCACCGGTCCCGGTTGACCACGGTCAGGTTCAGGGTGATGGTTCCCAGGGCCTCGCCGGTGATGCCATGGCATTCGACCCGATGATCACCTTCACAGGCCCAACCCAAGATCCGTTGAGCCTTCTTCAGGACCCGGTCGAAGTCATCCGCGTCCGGGGTGAGGGAGTAGGTGAAGGTGCGTCGGGTGCCGGGCATCAGGGCCTTGTCACTGGTATCTGAACGGTTGTTGTCGAGTGTGTGGTTGTGGTCGAGTCGCTGGACTCCGTCGAGGACTCCGTGGGCGGGAGCACTACAGGTACCACCACAGGATTCATTGGTGCCGCGTCCATGGCCCGGTCGGTGAACCTGGAGGCTGACCGTCGGTACTCGCCCAACTCATCCATGAGTTTCTTGTTCTGCTCCATGAGCGTGGACTGGTTGCCGTTGGTATTGCTTTTGATCTCCCGCAACTCGGCAAGCCCCAGGGCCATGAGCAGTATCAATAGAGTGTTGGACACGGCGACGATGTTCTTGTCGAAAAGTGCCACGCCGCCTATGACTACAACGACAGCGATGACCACTGAGGCCAGGGGCCAAGTCACGTTTCTCACAACCCTGATCTTGCCAGATATGAAGATCTTTTTCACGTGAAGTCACGCTTGTCGCTTTCCTAGTACCACGGGAAAGCAGGGGTTGGGAAGGGGTTGTGACGTCAGATCTTAACGATCACTCAGTGGAATTGCGCGTTGTCTACGGCTTTATGCCGTTATCTCACTCGTCAACGATGTCCCGATATCGGTAGTAGTGCCACCGTGGGTCATAGGGCCGGGCCCGTTGAATGGGACCCAGTCGATCGTCGGCCGGCATCTCCCATACAACTGCGACATTTCCATTGTTGTACATGTCGTCATTGCGCCAACGCTCGAAGATGACAAGGGTGCCACCCTGGCCATCAGCCGAAGTGGGACCACACAGGCCCATGGCGTCGCCCATCTTCAGCTCCTGGGGCTGGATCTCCCAGACCCAGCCCTCAGTCGCCAGCCGTACCGTGTCCAAGCCTCCCTGGGACGTGGGTCCCTGGGGGATGTTCCAGCACATGGAGACGTACCCGGACATGTTCTGGAAGTACCCGTCGCCGGGATGACGGGTACTCCGGGAGAACTCGACCGCCCCCATGTCCCAGCCATACTTGGCCCGGATCATGACCCGGGTACGGGTGATGCTCATGGACGGTGCCTTCCTAGCTGTGCCCGGAGCACGTCGGCAGAGACCGGGGATTCACCTACAGAAACAGTCGACCGATACTGCTTAATGGCAGCACACGGCCAAGGCTCAAGGTCCTTTTCACACACCAGAGCCAGGTCAATGCTGCCCTTGTCGCCCTGGTTCACTTCTGTGGGTACGTGGGTCAGGATGACAAGGTGGCGGATATCCGGGTCATTGAAGTCGTATGGCACCTTAGACCTTTGCCTCCTCTACTTCTCCATCGATGACCTCGTCATCGTCCTCAAGGTCCTCGTCGTCGTCCTCTTCGTCCTCGTCCTCATCGTCAACGATGGGGGCCAGGAGCGTGGCGACGGGGGCATCAGGGTTCATCGTGATGGCCCGGTCCCAGGTCCGGAACAAGGCCAGGACGGTGTCCATGTCGTCGCAAATCTCCAACACACCTTCGTCGCCGACCACCATGCCGAAGCCTTCTTCGACGTCCACATAGTTGTCGGGGTCGTCGTCAGTGAGGAACACGCGAATGAGTGAGGTCATGGTCGACAGCTTAGCCGTTAGGCCTGCAGCACAGCCTCATATGCCTCTTTGAGCCATTGAGCGTCCGCCAGGGCGTGGTGTTGGTTCGCTGGCTGCGGTGGAAGCTTCACGTCGTCGAACATCTGCAGCAGGGTCCGGAACTCGTTGGTGTACATCGGGATGCCGGCCGGCAGCTCATTCATCGTGCCCCAGAGCTGGCAGAAGACAACGTGATCGTAGGCCCCGAAGTCGGCCCACAGCTTGATGCCGGTGTCTCCTGCGTGCTTGGTGAGGAAGTCGTAGACGAAGGCTGCGATGGTGTCCAACGGGGCCACTGCGCCATAGTCGGGGTGCTCCGCGTCCCAGGACACGATCATGGTGGGTCCACCATGGCTGTCGTCCTTGATGGGCAGCATGGGCACTACGTTGATGGACAGCCACGGGTGCCGAACCACGTTGGTCAGGCAGTCCTGGTTCACGGCGTACAGCGAGTACCCGTCCTCGGACACAATACCGATGGATACCAGCTGCAGCGGTATGTCCCGGCCACGTTCGATGAACTCGGTATCGATGAAGAAGTCCACAGTGTCTCAACCTTCTCGGTGGTGGCTAGATACAACAGAGAACAACCCACAGTAAGGGTCCGTTACTTCCAGTTATTGTCAACGAAGGGCCACGCACACAGTGCACAGGGATCCTCACCGCGCAGCTGGTGCAGCTGGTAGGCCTCTCTGGTCCCGTGGGACGCCCCCAGGATCCTGACCATGCGCCGGACGCTGTCGATGTGGAAGTACTTACGGCCGCCTTCACGGTGAACCACCGGCACCTTGTGTATGAGCGCATGGCGATTCCAACGTGGAACGGACACACCGAGGTAGGTGGCGGCCTGGTTGGCGTCCAGGTACTGACCGTCGCCCGGGTTCAGGAACTGACCTCGCAGGTTCCACCAACCGCCGCCGGCAACCGTGTCCTGGGCCGACGTCACGCCTTTCCCACACTCCTTGCGCACCGGGCACGTATAGCGGCACACCATCAGGGCCTTGATGCCGTCACCTATCGGCCGTCCATCGGCCACCTCAGTCCACGCGTCAGGACCTAGGAGCGGGTGCTGGTGGCAGGCTGCTCGGTGAGACCAATGATTATCGTCCATGCCCACCACCTTTTGATTGCCCTGCTGGCACGGTATCGACGCGCAAATGCCCCTGTCATCACCCGCACGGTGGACAGGGGCATTGCATTGTTGGCTACCGGTTCTGGTCGACCTGGGCAGCGGTCAGGAGACCGAGCACCGCGTCCAGGCTCACGTACGCCGGGGACTGCGGGTGCAGCTCCTGCTGGCCGAGCATGCCCCGGATACCGGCGACCGGGGTGGCCATCTGCACCGAGGGCAGGCCACGGACCTGCTGCACGATCTCCCCGATCCGGGCCACGTGCACCGCGTGCATCTCATTGACGATGGCCGGGAACATCTCGACCCCGACCTTGACGCCCAGCGTCTGCAGCTGCTGCAACAGCCTGCTGCTGCGGTGCGAGGTCAGGCCCCGGGAGGCTGCCTCCGCGCTCATCTGGGCAATGCCCAGCATGCTCATGCCATTGCCCTGCTGGCGTGACGATGTGTCCAGCATCCGAACCGGAACGTCGTACTGCTGCTCCGGGTTCTCGTAGTGGCTGACGTCCGCACTCACGGCGTGGGGTCTTCCATGGACGCCGCCACGCGGGTGAGGAGGCTGTCGGCCACGGCAGTGACCTTCTCGGCCACCTGGAACTTCTTGAGGCCTTCGAACACAACGTAGGTCACGAGGCCAGCGGCCCCGGCCTTGAGAACGAAAGACAGCATGTCAGTTGATTCCTTCCTTGGGTTCACTACCACGACGCGCGGTAGTAGATCTTGGTGTTCTTGAGGGTAGGTTCGGTCAGCACCGCTTCGATCTGCTTGACGGTGGACTTCAGCTCTTCGACGTACCACTCGTCGTAGTCACCATGCTGGCTGGGCAGTCGATAGGCCAAGGGCACGTGGAGTACACCTGCCGTGGAGTCCCACATGCGGCCCCCGAGGTTGCCGACATGGCCACCGACCTGAACACTGGCCAGAACCTCGTTGCACAGGTCCTGCAGCGACTTCAACTGTTCAGTCGAAACCTCGTAGCGCGCACAGTCATCCGAACCGTGCTGCACGTTGGCTACGAACCACCGGTGAATGGCCGTGGCTTTGCGCCAGTAGCCGACCTCCACCGACACATCAACGTAGTCGACCTCGTCGAAGCGCGTCCGGAACACCACCGGATCCAGGCCAATAGCGGCCAACACGTCGTCTACACGGGTGCCGGCACTACCATGCCGGTGGAGTTGGAACTCCGCCTCCAGGTACATGTCCAGTCCCACGGCCCTGCCTCCTGCGTCCCTTGGTGTACCCCTACCTTCCCCTAGAGCCTAGGTCGAAGGCAAAGATCATGTCAAGCATCCCGGTGATAGCTCTTGTGATGTTGGATCATCCACCGGGAGATCAGGATGCGGTTCAAGCTGATCCAGGGAAGGTTGCAGTAGGGGCAGTTGCCGTACCACATGAGACCCTGCTTGCGGAGCGTGTACTTCACGGCACCCGCCGAAGCAAGGGCACAGGAATGTCCACCAGCTGCTGCGTCTGCGGTGCCTCATCAAGGGGACTGCCGTAGCCGGCCGCACGCAACAGCATCACCATGTGCTCCAGAGTCATGATCCGGTACCAGCTGTCCGGGTCTTCCTTGCTGCCCGGCGGGCGCAGGGTCAGGGCCAGCAACTGGTCGGTCATCACACTGCGAAGCCCTGCGGTCAGGCTCTGGCGCATGATGGCCTCGGTAAAGCGGTCAGGAGCACCGTCCACAATGTACAACTGGTGCCTGCGCTCCAGGTTGGTCAGCCGGCGGAAGTTCCCCGACAACATGAAGGCCAGCCACTGGCCCGTGCGGGTGGATCCCAACCCCTTGGGCTTGACCACCAGGAACCCGAAGTCCGCCTTGGAGTTGGCAGTCTCGACCTCGGTCTCTGCCATCCAGGAGCCGATCTTCATACCCGCACCCGCGTACTTCACCTCAATGCACAGGCCAGGACAGCCGGCTATGTCGCCCTTGTCCAGGGCCCCGTTGAGGCTGCGTCGTTCCGCATACGGCCAGCCGTGGCCGTTGAGATAAGCGACCACGGCTGTTTCAGCTGACGTACCTTTGGCTCTGGGCTTGTTGACCATGGAGCTACTATGCCTGATCCTTGGGCACATAGGTGGACTTCATGGGCCGGGTCTGGAACTCCTTGTACAGGTCCGGCTTGGAGTGCTTGAGCGCTTCCTTGTCGAACTCGACCTTGGTGACCTCGCGGGTGTAGAACCGCGCGGTCTCCGGGTACTGCTTCTTGAAGTCAGTGCTGTTGAAGCCGTCGATGGGCGCGAACGTCACCACCTTGACCCCGTCCACCGTGCCGACAGTGGCATCGCCCATCTGCTTAGCCAGCAGCGACTTGTACTTGTCGATCTCGATGTTCAGTTCCTTGATCTTGCGCGTGGCCTCAGCCCAGGCATCCAGCACCAGGACGAACTCATCCAAGGCCACCGGCGGTATCTCAGGCTGAGGGGTTTCGTCGAGCATCCTTCATCTCCTTACGAATGGAACCATTACCTAGTCGTTGGTTGACCGCCGGCAGTACGAACAGCACCTGCACGCCAGGGCACTCGCGGTGTAGTTCGTCCCACGACACCACCCGCTGCAGGTCCTGGATCAACCAGCCGTCCTCCTGATGCTGCACGGAGAAGCGGGTACCGTCAGGTGCCGTGGCCCGGTAGAAGCCCAGGCTCACAGGCTCCGGGGGCAGTTCATCAAAGGTTGTAGGCGGCAAGGTCCTCTTCCCATCCCAGTTGCGGCTGCCGGTTCTTGAAGTAGAAGCTCGGGTCGAAGGACTCAGACCCATCAAGGAACTCCGGCGTCCACGGCACCACCACCAAGGAAATCCTGGCCTTCTTCGCCCGTTCGACACAGTCCCTGGTGCCCCGACTCCGGGCTGCTGGTCCTGGGAACGCCAGGCAGATGTCCTGACCTTCGTCCACCATCACCTGGTTGCGGATAGAACCTGCCGACTGGCCATAGGACTTCCACTTGGCTGGGATGCGGCGGCCGACGACACCAGGGGTGTCCCGGGTCCATTCGTAGGCGTAGTCATCCGCACCGCCGTAGGGGCACTGGCCCTCGGTCACGACGACCGGTCGCTCGGCCTTCAACACAGGTGCAGCCGCTACCTGCAGGGTGCGATGCACCACGAAGGCAGCGGCTCGGGGCCAGGCTCGCCAGCCGGTGACCAGGATCCGGTAGATGCCAGCACTTGCCGACTGTGTCACCGCGACCTCCTAGTCGTTGACGAACGGTTCTTCCTCATTCTCGTCGGTGGGTGCGACAAGTTTCTCGAACAGGTAGGCCAGATCCGGTCGCTGACCCTGGCATGGATTGACCAGGTTCCAGTCGGTCATGTGGAGCCCACAGTGACCACACTGGACGAAGTTCCACTCCGACCGCACCGGGCGCTGGCGTAGGTGCCAGTAGTGCCCGAAGCTGTCCCGAGCTACCGGAGCCCAGTCACTGCGACCCTGGACCTGGTTAGTAGTCATCGAGAAGCAGGAGGTTGCCGACCTCATCCAGCACCGGAACATCTTCGGGCATAGGTACGGACTTGGAGGGCAACGACCTCTTGGTGCCCCGGCATTCAGGGCATACGTGCAGATCCAGATCCTTGGAGGTGATGCTGGGGCCTTGGTAGCAGTGCCAGCCGTGGGCTCTGGCCGCATAGACCACAGCCGCCCGGGGCACCGGGTCCACGGCATCTACCCCGAACCGGGCTCCACAGCCGCCCTCGTTGGTACCTACCGCGTCACATTCGATCTGACCCGTTGCCCTAACCCACATGAGCCCATAGTTCCTGACGACGACGGTGCTTGGCCACGTGCTGGTTGTACTTGCGCCTGCGTTCCAGGTACTGGGGCACGCGCCTGGCCTCTTCGGTCAGGAGTTCCTTGAGCTGTGTGAACTGCAGGTACACGCCCCGGACCACGATTCCAGGCCACATGCTGGTCGCCAGCAACTTCTTCGTCACAGGTCCTCCAAGGTCTTGTCCGCCTGGCCGCTCACGACCAGTTCGAGCCACTGCTTGATCGCCTCGAACATCTCGTGGGGGGTGCCCTCAGGGCGTCCGTAGAAATGAGCCAGGAGCTTGTTGGGGGACTGCCGTTCCAGTCGCCGGAGCAGGTCCTCGTTGGCCTGGACTGCGAGGTTGTGCTTCACCTTGGTGGTGATCAGCAGCCCGTTGTAGTCCAGCAGTTCAACCAGCGAGTAGCCCAGGCTCTTGGCCCGCTCCTCGGCCTTCAGGAACTGTTGATACGTCTCGGGATCAACCGGCATATCCGCTGATGTCCTCGTCCAGCACATTGACGAACTGGACGAGTTCGCCGCAGCGTCCATGAACGTACACGGAGACTTCCTGGTGCTTACGCTTCCACCAACGGTTGCGAGGATGCGGTAGCACCGTGTACGTGAGGTCAAATTCCTCAGCCAGGACGCTGGCGCTGTCCACCTGGTCCTGTACCAGGCGACTGCGCCCACGGAAGCTGAGAGGCACGGTGTAACGATCATTGACAGGCTTGCACCACAGTTGGTACGCAAGCTTGGTGTAGACGCCGGTCAACACATCGTCCTGCAACGGTTCCATGGTGCCTCCTTCATACCTCGGGGGACTGGTGCGGGCCGCGACCCTTGTCTACGACCCGCACCGTCATCTTCTGGTTTCATCAAGTGTGATCGGGAGGGTAGGGGTGTGTCAAGACCCTAGCGGAAACGCTCTGGAGGCTCGGAGCTTGAGCATGATCCTGGCAGCGGTCTCAGCGGCGGATCTGTTGATACGCAACAGGTCTGGGGCCATGTCCTCCAGCAGGAGCAGGACGTGCCCCTGCTGCTGGGCCCTGAAGACGATGGCGTCCAGATCCTGTTCAGGCTTGCTTGGTACGGAGTTGGTGGCTGGCATTTTCAGCACTGATCACTGAGTAGTAGAGGCCGTCGCGCTGTTCATCCTTGACGATGTAGTGCTTCCCGCAGGAGACAACGTCACACTGCCAGATGTCCCCGGGCCATACGGTGTCATCGATCTTGGGGAGCTGGCACACGTGCTGCTCGCTATGCCGATAGCGCCAGGGCATCAGCGTCTGGCCTCTGTGATCAGCCGGGCAATGGCCTGGCGGGACTGGCCGGAGGCTTCGGCCATGTCGGTGATGGTCATGCCGGTCTCCTCCTTGGCCAGTTTGGCCGCCTGCCGCCGTAGATCAGCCGCACCGGCCAGTAGATGATCCCGAATGAATGCGATCAGTTCACCGGAAATGGTCATCGTGATCAATGGATCATGACCTGACAGGGCATGGATCAGGCAGGCACGCATCTGAGCCTGCTCATTGGTGTCCTGCCAGTTGGCAGGTGGCGTTAACACCTCCCGGACAATGTCGTCAATCGACACAAGAAAACCCCCTTTGATCATCGTCACCCTAGGTACCCCATGATCCTAGCTGACGGGAAGGTGGGGGTAGGGCTGCTGACCTTGGGAAACTTTGCCCCGACTACAAGATCATTCATCATCGATGATGCCCTCGAAGTCGTCGGCTGGGACACCCATGTGCACGCTGTCCTTGGCGAAGACACTGACCAGGAGTCTCAGGTCCGCGATGTTGCACTGAGCCAGGAGATAGTCGATCGTGGGCGGCTGGCAGTACACCGGGCAGTCGTGCTGATCCCACCGGTGCATACCCACCTGGTTCATCATCCAGGTGATCGTGTCCCGGGCCCACATAACCTGATTGGTCAGGACCGAGAGGTCCTCCGGGGACAAGTTGTGCATCCAGGCCTGGCTGAAGGGGGCCGGTAGCGACGGCCGGACAACCGGTGGTTCGATCGCCTGTGCCGGCGGCGCATCGGCGGGTGGTGGTTCCAACTCGGCCCAAGCAGCCAGTGCCTGCCGTTGTTGCCACCACGCCCGCCACCACTTGATCATCGTGTCAGGTTCTCCTTCACCATCTCCTTGGCCTCCTTGATCAGGATGAGGACCCGCTCGGTCAGGTCACGCATGTTGGTGGCCGGTAGGTGCAGTTCCTGCGACACCCGCTCGGTGATCCAGACCTCTTCGGCCCTGGCCTCCTGGACCAGGTGCTGCAGCTTGTCCACCTCGGTCAGGAGCGTGGCTACCTTGGCCTCGTAGTGGTCCTTGAGGGCCCGGGTCTCCTGCTCCAGCTTGACTTCCAGGCCGAGAATCTGGTTGCTCAGACTCCGGTTACTGGTCTCCAGGCCCGCAATGAGATCGATGTTGGTCTGGAAGAGGTCCCGCAGCTGGTGCATGGACGAGATACCATCCCGAATGAAGGCAGGGACCGGGGCCAGCTCCTGGCACACGCTTTCGATGACATCCAGGGCGTCTTCAGCGGCTCCCATTAGTTCTCCTTCTGGTGTTGTTCGAGGTGTTCCTGGGAAACAGTCAACAGGTCACTGAGCCGGACCACAATCTCCTGTGTGCTGCGTTGCAGGTCCTGGGCCAGTTTCAGTTGGGCACGAAGAGTGGACATCACCAGTTGCGGGTGCTCAGTGTCTTCGTGGTGACGATGGGCTTCGGCCGTCACTGCTACCCAATGAGTACAGAAGCTGCAGAAGAAAACCTCGTCACCTAATTGCGCACAGGTACTACACATCGTCGTCCTCGTCTTCGTCTTTATAGGTTCCGTAGAATGTACGTCGGTCGGTTATCCCTCGGAGAACTGCTCGGGGTAGATGGCCCATGTGCCATCCCTTTGATGATTCGCAGAAATAGACCCGCATCGTGGCGTCCACCCGTTTTGCCATGCGTTTGGCCAAGGCCTTGGACGTGAACGACTGCTTCCCGCACACCGAGCACACGCTGGAGTACCCCGGGTTGCCGCGAAGCCCTGTCATCGCTACATCGACCCACCCTCCTGTCGGGACTGGTTGTCCTCCACTGTAAAGAAGCCACGGTCACCGGGCCCGCAGGCAACGGTGACCGTGGCAAAAGATCAGCTGTTGGGCTGATCAGTTCGTTGCTTCCTCAGGGGCCGGGATGCGTGGGGGTCGATGCCCACAGTCACACCACGTTCCTCGTGGGCATTCCTCGTGCTTTTGGGCCTTGCACGACTTGCAGATCATGGCTGTTTCCTTTCCTTGGGGGAGAGCCTGCCAGACCGAGCCTGACCACACCACGACCCAACTTGCCGGGCCTTGCCTGCCACAACGCACCGCAACGCGCCGTGCCCAGCCTCGCCTGCCCCGACCCACCAGGACGCGCCTAGCCCCACCTTGCCTGCCAAACCAACCCTTGCCGGACCCTGCCCTTCCACGCCTGCCTAGCCCTGCCCAGCCTTAACGCGCCTAGCCACGCCTGCCGAGCCCAACCCTGTAGCGCCACACCCGGACATGCCTGCCCTGCCATGCCAAGACCAGACGAACCTGACCTCGCCTGCCCGGCCATACCTAGCCGCAACCCACCGCGCCATACCTGCCGCAACACGCCCTGCGTTGCCCTACCGTGCCATTCCGGACCTGCCCGACCATGCCTAGCCTCAACGGACCCGACCAGACCAGACCTCGCCTGCCAAGCCGTACCATGCCACGCCCTGCCTAGCCGCGCCTGCCGGACCTAGCCAGACCCAGCCGAACCTGACCACGCCTGCCCCGCCCGACCTCGCCCAGCCATGCCTCTCCGCGCCTGCCCCGCCTCGCCTAGCCCCGCCGGACCATGCTGCGCCCTACCGAGCCTGCCGCGCCTGACCAGGCCCTGCCGCACCAGACCATGCGTTGCCTGCCAAACCTAAACGAGCCACGCCCAACCGCGCCTGCCTAGCCGGACCTCGCCCAGCCCTGCCGTGCCGGACCTGCCACCCGTGCCGTGCCGGGCCATACCGAGCCCGCCTTGCCGCGCCAGACCGCGCCAGTCCATACCGTGCCAGGCCTGCCCAGCCAAGCCGGACCATGCCTCACCTTGCCCTGCCGTGCCTGCCTAACCATGCCGCTCCGTGCCTTGCCCCGCCATGCCAGCCATGCCGCGCCAGGCCTCACCGGACCAGACCAAGCCTGCCCCGCCGGACCACGCCTAAACGAGCCCAGCCCTGCCTGCCCTGCCCTACCGAGCACTGCCATGCCGACCCATGCGTTGCCTGCCGCACCTAGCCTCGCCCAGCCCCAACTCGCCTGCCTTGCCCCGCCTAG
>Ga0193738_1000872_pt1 | contig 13331 bp, 11 predicted proteins | sample L2a1metaG_FD_144927 | JGI IMG/M metagenome (GOLD analysis project Ga0193738, IMG submission 144927) | Soil microbial communities from a riparian zone of the East river system, Colorado, United States - L2a1 | ecosystem: Environmental > Terrestrial > Soil > Riparian zone | place: USA: East River...
TTTACATGAAAGTCCTAGATGTTTAAAGCAGATAGGTCGTCAATGAGGAGATTTTCAGTTAAACGGCGTATAGTTCGTTAGTGGAATTTTTTGTCCGAACACATTGCCACCAACGTTTGGCTATGAAACGTGTGCGTTTAAAAACTGATTCAATGTCCCAAGTTGTTTTGAGCGAAGTTACTTGGACACTTTTAAAGTACCTACATTACAGCACATGTCTCATAGCTTGTGTTAGGCGAATGCTTTATCTTTTACCGCCACAATTCTTATTCGTTTATAGTCTGCATGCCAAACACCATCCATGAAATGTGTTACTGTAAGTTTATCCTGAACCTCGTTTAAAATATTGTCTTTTTCCGTTTCCGATATATCAACAAAAAGGTAATCCCCAAACATTAAAAACCAGTCCTTAATGCCTTGGTTACCTTTTAAAGGCGTAATCCTGTCAAAGTGTTCTGCATGAACCACTCTGAAATTTTGTTTTTCAAGTTCTGTTGAATATTCGCCAATGGACGGATAGTACCAACAATCAATCTTAGCATTTTTCACATAGCCCCTTTTTATAAAAACGTCTCTCAGAACTTTTAGCATTTGTTGGTTGTTGCCTTTTCCTCCAAATTCAAGAACAATTCTACCATTGTCATTTAAATGGGAATACATTTTTCCAATCACTATTTCCTTCTCAGGTATCCAGTGAAGCACTGCATTTGAAAATATAGCATCAAACGTAGCGTCAAATTTTAGCTCTCTAGCATCCATTTGATAAAATTCGATTTCAGGGAATTTGGATTTAGCTTTTGTTATCATGTCAGATGAACTGTCCGCTCCTATCACTTTGGCACCTGTAAGAAAAATTTTATTTGTTAAGTCCCCAGTTCCGCAACCTAAGTCCAATATTTTCTCGGTAGGTTTTGGGTTCAAATACGATAAAATTCCCTCTCCGAATTTTGATACAAAGTCGTGTGATTTGTCGTAGAGTGTTGAGTTCCAGTTCATCGTGTCTGTCTTTTAAAGTTTCGCCTAACGATCTGCATTGGCGAAGTACGGGGATTTGTTGCTGGTCTTGCCCGGTGGCAATGTTTATTAATCATTATCAACTATTTGAATTAGCGGCTAACGTCTGGTTTTATACAGTTTGGAATTTGAATGTGTCAATATCCACCTTATAGCCTACACTTCACCCCGCAATTGTATACAGCTATTATTGTGCGTTCGTGCCTTTTCCTTTGCTCTATTTCTTTTTATTAAAAGCTGGCAATATATACTTACTGATCAATTCGTCAGATGGCGATTGAACATTGTAATTGCCGCCTGTTATAACAGTCACCATGTTTTGTTCTTCCCAAATGTAAATTTTTTGTCCCCCGTTACCTTGTGCTGCCTTTCCAAAATACCTGACTCCATCAGCATCTAAATACTTAATCCACCAGAAATAGCCATAATGAACACCTTGAATCACTGAATGCTTAGATAATGACTGCTTTACCCAATCAGTTGAAATGACCTGCTTGTCATTCCAATTCCCTTTATTTAGAAACAACAACCCAAACTTTGCCATGTCTCTTGAATTTAAGAACACCTCGCAAATTGTTTCAGTACTTGATTTATCAGGTTTAAAATTCCAAATATAATTCTTGATTCCTAAATCCTTAAAAAGAGTCTGTTTTGCAAATTCGGGTAAAGTCATTTTTGTTTGTTTCTCAATGATTCGTCCGGCTACTATGGTAGTACCCGAACAATACCTTCCAACGCTCCCTGCATCCTCAATCATAGGCAGATCAAGAGTAAATTTTACCCAATCGTCACTAACGTTCATTTTGCTTTCATGACCTTCCGAATTGGGATTAGTTATATCACAGTCCAAACCGCTTTGATTGGTAAGCAAGTCTTCAATCGTTATTCGTTTTTTTGCGTCAGAATTGTTCTTAATTGTATATTCTGGAAAGAAGGAGAGAACAGTCTCATCTGTATTTTTTATGTAGCCCTTGTCAATGGCAATTCCTGCCAATGCAGAAATAAAAGTCTTAGTTGCAGAGCGCGTTTCGTGCAATTTTTCCCTGGTGTATTCATAAAAATATTCTTCGAAAACAAGTTTGCCATCCTTAATTATGAGGACACTATGTACGTTAGGGTAAGTTCCATTTATGATTTTGAGCATCATCTCGTTGAGTAAAGATGTGTCTAAGCCCGATTTGTTTATACTTCCGGTCTGCAATCCATCATCGATAGCTTTCGGTTGCACATAAGTATATCCTTTTAAGGTGTCCATTCGGACATACCATAGTTCATTTGGGAATTTAACTTCCTTGCTTAATAGCTTAAATCTTGTATCATCTAAAATATAGCCAATTACTTCGTTAGAAGAATTTCGGAAAAATTGTATTTTCTCCTGAGCCTGACTTATAAATAAATCTTTTCCAAGGTGTGCCAGTTCAAATTTTACATCATTAATAATCGCATACAAATGGATATTTTTTGGAGACGCCGCGATTTTAAAAGGCGATTGATTTCTGTATTCATATAAGCCCTCGTACTCTTTTAACTGTTGGAATGTAATCGGGTATTGTTGTTGCGAAAAAGCTCGAACAATTGTCATCGAAAAAATAAAAAACAACGTAATTAGCCTCATTTATCTGTTTTTATTTAGAGTATCGTGACGCACAACTGGTGCATATAACCACCGATTACGTCTATTTCGCCTTAGGACCTTTTTCTTATTAACATTAACACTCAAATCAAAATAATCATTCTGCTTATTTTTAGTCAAATGTTGCACCCTATTGACTGGTTCAATTTGAAACGAATTTCAGACCAACAATAGAGAGGATCAACGTTGTTATAAAGAACAATCTCCAGAATTCGGCGGGCTCCTTAAAAATGACTATTCCCATTAGAACGGTACCGACAGCACCTACTCCGGTCCAAACCGCATAGGCTGTTCCGATAGGTAACGATAGAGTCGCTTTATATAAGAGGAACATACTTATTGAAAGGCAAACCGTAAAGCCCAACCACCACAACGCAGCAGTCGATCCTTGTGACTCTCGCGCCTTGCCCAAACAGGTTGCAAAACCAACTTCAAACAGACCTGCGATAATTAAAATAATCCAATTCATAAGCGACAAATTTATTTGTAAAAGTAAAACATTTGCCAGTACCGTTTAAGTATGGGGCATTTCATCCACATCAAAAGCATACAGGATTTTCCTGGTCCATACAGATGGTGAAATTAACTTTATTAAATTTGCGTAACATTTGGAGGTTAGCCGTTATGCCCCTTTGAAAGGGATAAGCACAATTCCTGCCTCTTACATTTTAACCTTAATTTTTCAAGCGTCATGCAAATCACTAAAAACAAAGTCGCAGGTATACATTATACTCTCCGTGACAACACCGGAACTATTATAGATTCGAGCGAGGGGCGGGATCCGCTTTATTACCTACATGGAGCCGGCAATCTTATTGTTGGTATGGAGGAAGGCCTGGAAGGAAAAATAATTGGAGACAAGTTTCAGTTGAAAATATCACCCGAAAAAGGATACGGTGAGAAAGATCCAAGCATGACACAAAAAGTGCAACGGTCGGCGTTTGGTGACCAGGAAGTAAAGAAAGGGATGAAGTTTTCAACAAATAGCGGCGCCGTTGTGACTGTCACCGACGTGGGACTTGAAACAATAACCGTGGATGCGAATCATCCGCTCGCGGGAGTCGAATTAAACTTTGCTGTGGAAGTAGTCGAGGTAAGGAACGCTACGGATGAAGAAATTACTCATGGGCATGTGCATGGCCCTGGGGGGCATCATCATTGAGCACCCTAGGAATAAGATGCAGGCTATCCTTGAGTGTTGACTTATTGAGTGTTGAATATTGAGTGTTTTCGAAGCTGTTTATCATCTGGCATTGCGTGCCTAGCTACGGCAAAGAACACTCAACACTCAATATGTCAACACTCAACACTCAAGTATTGGTTGCAACCGTTAGGGGATTGAAGAATGAGGAATTGCCAATGAACAATGCACTCAGACCATTCCCCCCTGAAGGGTCCGGGCGCTAGCTGCCTAACGAGTCTCGCAACTTCTTCGTTAGCTTGGCCTTCACCAACTCGTAAGATTCTTTGATATACTTCTCTCCTTCTTTCTGTTTTACCTTCGAAGGCTTTTCGGCGTAGACCCATTTATGTCTTGCCATGTAAGGAGCAGGAATAAATCCATCACGAGTGGACAACTCTTCGAAGTCTCCGTCGCTTACTTTAAATGAAAATGTGTGCGGCGGTTCGAGGCTGATCACAAAAAACATTTTGCCTCCGATAGAGAAACAGAGATCATGTCCCCACTTGATATCTTCTGTGGCAGCGGGTAGTGATTTACAGAACTTTCTACAGGCCTCAAGATCCATAATGTCGGAAAAAGATGCGCTCTAAAAATCAGGACAAGGAATTACGAGCTTGTCTTTAGGTGGTTTCCGGGGATTTCGCATCGGCCAGGTATATACAAGACTGAATTCGTGAGCTCCGCCGCTACCAGATCCCAATTTTGAGATCGTGTAGTCGAAACTATAGCCAATATTGATTGCGTCCTTCGCACCAAGCTTTGTAAACCCAAGCAATAAAACAATCGATTCATTATTGACGAAGTCTTCAATGTTTTTGAATGGTACGCCCCGATACCACAATCCCAACACCATTGGCTCCGCCGTAAAGTATAAGCCTACATCCATTTGATCGAACTTACCCTGATGACGATATTGTATTGCAGGCGCTAAGCTTCGTTCAGCTCTCCTGGTATAAATACCACTTCCCGTTGCGCCTGATTTCAGATAGAATTTGAAACCTCCATGGAAAGAATATTTTCTCGGTAGTGGACTCTGTTCATCAATAATACTTTGATTGGGTTCAGTCAAATGCCATGCAGAAACACCCAGCCACGCCGTTCGCGTGAACAATACTCCGCCAAACGAGATATCGAAAAATGTCTTGCTAAAGTTCGTGTTAAAAGTCTCGGCGGTAGCTTGATCCAAAAATTGACCCGTGCTTGCGTCGAACTGATCACCAAATGTCAGCTTCTCAAAATTTATGTCCCTGTTAAATAGGGCGACCTGTATGCCAGGTCGAAATCCAAGATTTTCATTGATCTGAAGCTCGTATGCGTATTGTAATCCAACGCTGAGCGAACGAAGACCGGCGAGACCTTCCCTGTCCCTTGTAATGATCATGCCGACAGCACTATTCTTATCCTCGATAAAATAATCGAAATACGCTGACATGGTGGTAAAGTTCGCGTCAATTGCAGGCCATTGGTTCCTGTAATTGATGCCCGCACGCGCCTGACCGGTAGACCCCGCCATCGCCGGATTAAGATACAGGGGAGCAGCATAAAACTGTGAAAATTGAGGGTCCTGAGCAGTTACCGCACCGTCAATCGCAAGCATTAATACGCAGAAAATCAGGGGTATCCTGTTCATCAATTTCGGTGATTTTAGTGTATGCAATCAAGGCAAATTAAAGGTATCCCGGAAATTTACGAAATAGTTTATCTGTGATCACATCCGTTGGCCATTAATCCGTGTCTATTGAATTGGTAACAACACAGTTAAATCACACGAAAAAATAATGCCTTGCCCGTTAGTGCCTTCTCAATAACTATTAACGACAATTTTATGCAAATTGTATACTTTAGGTGAACTTGGGCGTTTTACATTTGTTCCAGTACAGATTTTGAAAGTATGTTGAGAGAGCGTATGAAAATACTGATAACTAAATTATTACGATCGCTTCTAGTTCTGATGGTGCCACTGGGTGTTACGGCCCAGAATTTCTCGGGATATAACTGGTATTTTGGAAACAGCCCTGAGGGAGTGCGCTTTAGTCGTTCCTCGAATACGGCCTCTACAACTAACAATATGGCTACCCCATTTGGGACAGGAGGTAGTGCAGTCGCCAGCGATCAACTCAATGGCAATCTTCTTTTTTACACCGATGGATCGAATATTTATGACGTCTCCAATACCATTATGCCAAGTGGAACCGGGCTTGGCGCAAACCCTTCTGCCAATCAACCGGTAGTTGTTGCCAAAGTCCCCGGACAAGACAATCAGTATTATGTCATCTTTAACAATGCAAACTTTACAACGGGTGGTACTGTATCATATCGAATCGTAGACATGACGCTTTTTGGTAATGCGGTATTTCCAACGCCCGCCTTAGGTGACGCGACAACTCCGGCAAATACTGCGATCACCGGCCTTACTAGCAGGTCAGAAGCAATGATTGTTATACCCCATGAAAACGGAGATAATTTCTGGTTGATCACTCATGCTAATGGAGCTGCTGATTACACCGTGACGCTGTTCACACCTACCGGCCCAACAACGTCAACAACTTTTTCTGGCCTGGGATTGATAGAGGTTGCTGCAAATTTTTCCTATCATGAAGCAACTGGACAGATTGCTGTGTCCCCGCAGGAAGATACGCGTGACGTAGAGATCCTGACCTTTGACCCTGCCACAGGCGCATTGAGCTTTCAGCAGCGGATACTTAATTCCGGAGTACAAAGCACATCCAATCAAGCGATCTACGACACTGAATTTAGTGCCAATGGTCAATACTTATACATTTCTGTAGCAGGCGAGGCGGGCATTCAAGCAGACGTCCTTCAATTTGATTTCGCTAATCCAATGAATTCGCTCACATCCGTACTGCCGCAGCCAAATAATATTTTCAGAAGCTTTGGATTACAGGTAGCACCAGACACCGCTATTTATCATTTGTACCAGGCTACTGCAGGAGGTCCGCTTTTCCTGGGAAGTCTGACGGATATCGATTCCGTGGCGGCCAATGTTATATATGATCCGCAGGCTTTCGCCGGAACTATAAACTTTAATGGTTCGCAATTTCCTTCTTTTGCACCACGCGATACTGTAGATATCAACCTTTCTTTTGTTACAGAAGGTTCGTGCGCCAACGCACCGACTGGATTCTTTCCCACTGTTTCGCCCGGGGCCGACAGCTTGCGATGGAATTTTGGTGACGGTTCCGGATCAAGTGACTGGAGCCCAGTTTATACCTATGAGGCGGGTGGAAACTACAATGTTACGGTAACCGCATTTCTTAATGGTCAAACTGACTCAACAACGCAGGCTATTACGATCACGGATTTTGACACACAAATAGATCTGGTACAGGATACGACCGCGTGTAGTTGTGAGCTGCCATTTCCTAAAGCACCCAATCCTCCTCCACAATGTGGTCAGTTTAGTGTTCAGGCAACAGTGAACGGTAGTGGTAGCGCACAATTACAGTGGTATGGTCCTGGTGGCCTTATTCCGGGCGCCACCTCTAACACACTTCAGCCTGATTCAGCAGGATACTATTATCTCGTTGCTACGGTCGGCACATGCTCAACATATGCCGGTGTTAATATAAAAGAATACGATGTGGAGGATCAGCGGGCAAACATCTGGTATTTCGGAAATCAAGCGGGGTTGGATTTCAACCCGTTGCCTGAGGATCCCGTGGTTGCCATATCGAACCCGGTGATGAACACGCCAGAAGGATCTGCGACAATAAGCGACCGGAACGGTCAGGTCATTTTCTTCACGGATGGTGATAAGGTGTGGAACAGAACTAATGTTGAGATCGCCAGCGGCATCGGTGGAGATCCAGGGTCTTCACAATCCGCTATAATCATTCCTGTTCCCGGCGATGAAACGTTGTTCTATATTTTTACAACTCAGGAGGTACACGGTACTGGCACGTATGAGCTTCGTTATTCACTTTTTGATCTCAAGCTTAACGGAGGAACTGGTGGACTACTTGAACAAAATGTACTCCTCTTTGCACGCTGTACCGAAAGGATTACAGGAAATGGCAACTGGCTTATAGCACATGAATACGGCAATAACTCTTTCAGAGCTTATCGGATCACCGACCTGGGTATTGGCAATCCGGTAATATCGAGTATCGGGTCCGATCACACCGTGACTTCCGCAGAAAATGGACAGGGTTATATGAAGCTTGGAGGCAATAACATGATTGCTGTTGCACTCTCGACGCCAGGAACTTCAAATGTAGTCGAGCTATTTGACTTCGCGGATAGTACAGGTACGGTCAGCAATTTCAGGACGGCTGATTTGGACAATCCCAATGGCCAGGTTTATGGCGTTGAATTTTCGCCAGGTGGAAACAAGCTGTTTGCAACCTTGAAAGATGCAACCTCACAAGTGGTCGAATTCTTTATCGACTCCATCGGTATGCCATATCTCATGCAGCCGCCTATCCCACCAGTTAATGAGGAATTAGGGGCAATACAGGTTGGCCCTGATGGACAGATCTATGTCGCCGTGAATGGTGAATCATTCCTGGGGACTATCCAGGCAAATGAGGACACGACAATTGTTTCCACCTTCCTGTTAAATGGATTCGGTTTAGTGGGAGGAACAAATAGCAATCTCGGTCTGCCGAACTTCATTCAAAATATTGCTGATCCCACTCAGGGGCCCGGCATTTCGATTGCGGGACAATGTGTACAAGATTCTGTCCAATTCCAGGGAACTCCTACTGATCCGATTGACAAGTTCGCCTGGCAGGTACGTCTAGGAGCTACGTTAATTCATTCTTCCACGCAAGCGACATTCACGTTATTGCTTTCGACGCCCGGAACCTATGACGTGTCGCTGCGACTTACCAATCGATGCGGATTGGATACAACAATCACTCGTCAGCATATAATGTTCGGCAATCCTCCTGATCCAACCACCGCTGTAGCGCTTTGTACCGGCGCAGAGCTGCTCGATGCGAACCCGACGAATTTACCTGACCTTACCTATTTTTGGCAACGGGGAGACACCACCGAAACTATCACGGTAAATCAGCAGGGAATTTATCGCGTGGCAGTTTTTAACGATGCAGGTTGTATGACGCTTGGAGCCATCCTCGCCGCGGAAAACCGGCCAACGACGGAATTAGGATCTGACCTCACCATATGTCAGAATACACCAATAGCACCGCTTAATGCTCAAAACCCTGGCGCGACATACGCATGGACAATTAACGGCGTGGCTGCTGGAGTGGCACAAACACAAAGCGTTGATACTTCAGTACCCAGTCCACCAACATATGAATATGAGGTTATTATCACAGATCCTCTTACGTCATGTTTCTTTAAGGATTCGATCATATACACGATCAATCCAATTCCTGTCTTTACAAATCCGGTTGTCACTAATCCTACAAGTTGTCTTTTGAATGACGGAACTATCAACCTTAGCATTACCGGACCACCAAATACATTGTTCTCCTATTTTATTACCGGACCGTCAATTTCAGTATCTGATATTAACCTTGGGATAGGACCAATTCCTGCAGCGACTGGACTCGATGCAGGTACTTACGGAATAACCGTGGCCGATCAGGTATCAGGATGTGCTGCCATTAGAACAGCCACCTTGAACGATAATGCATTCACCGTAGCTGGTGCAGCAAATGCGCTTTGTGATCCCATTGGTATTGCAGTGACAACGAGCGTACCTCAGGGGGCATTAACTTATCGTGTGATTAATAACGCAACCTCGGCTGTGGCGGAAAATGGCAACAGACCTTCGTCGCCTTTTAGCACAAACCCAGCCGGCCTTGCCAGCAACAATAATAGTTACATAGTGGAAGTAACTGCCGCGGGATGTACGGCTTCGTCTCTTCCAATTACCATCAACCAGGCGGCTACACTACCAATTGCATTCAATGTTACAGATATCTGTAATCAGAATGTCACAGTTGTGTCGGCGGGAGCAACTTCATTTGATTGGAGTATTTCTCAGACTGGCAGTGTAAATGCACCCACGAGCAATGCCACTGTAAACGTAAATGCGGGAACCTGGCTACTTCGGGTTAGGGTGGATGATGGTGCAGGGCCAAGCTGTCCGACTACTGACTCTTTAGCCGTGACGATCGAAGCGCCGTTTGTACCAGACTTCACACAATCTGATGCATGTGCCGACCAGGTAACAATTAACACGACACCATCATCAGGACCATACCTGTACAGGTGGTTCCGCAACGGAACGTTTGATCCGGGACTGGCCGGTCCGCAGATCACTGCAACCTCCACAAACGATGGTCAACAATACTTCGTGCGGTTAGTGAGCACAGTAACGGGATGTCAACGCGATTCACAGACCAAGACCATTCAGGTTGATGGGCTCCTGGGGGTAGCGCTTACATCTTCATTGGCGTGCGTTGGATCGCCATTTACGCTAACTGCTGTACCAACACGAACGGCAGCGTTCCAGTGGGCACTCGATGGCTCAGTGATAACGGGTCAAACGACAGCGACTCTTACCGATGAACGCGATGGTACTTATACGGTAACCGTTACGGCCGCAACGTGTACGACCAGCGCAGATCTTGATATCATTGCTTCACCTGTCACAGCCGGACTTCTCACTGAAGAAGCATTCATCTGCCCAGATCCTGCCAATCCTGATCCAAATACAAGGCAGGTTACGTTGAGGCCAGGAGACTTTTCAAGTTATGACTGGTTCAAGGACGGCATCTCGCTCGGAATTTCAACTCCCACGCTGATTGCTGATGAACCAGGATTGTTCTCGGTAAATCTTCTCAACTTTTTTGGTTGCGCGAGCTCTGATAAGACCAGTGTGCTGGTTCAATGCGATCCGGTAATTGTGGGTCCCAATGCTTTCCGGCCAACTAGTACTCTATTGGGACAAGGAGGCGATTTCGTAAATCAAAGCTTTAAGCTCTTTACGTTCTTTATCGACGATGAAGGGTTTCAGATATTCATCTTCAATCGATGGGGAGAAATGATCTACACGTCATCGCAACGTGATTTTAGATGGAACGGAGGATACAATAACAATGCAAGTCAACAAGCGCCACCAGGTACCTATTCCTACGTGGTTCGTTATAAGAGCTCATACCGCCCTGAAAAAGGCATACAGGAGCAAAGAGGCGGCGTAGTTTTGCTTAGATAGCACCTTTGTCATTAAGTCAATCAGAAGTAAGCGAGGTCACAATACCTCGCTTATTTTTTTAAATAACTGCCTCAACCCCCGTCTGTCGAGTAGCGCCGCAAATTTTCAACGGTAAATTTTGAATGGATTTCAAAAAGTAGGTACTTCAAATTGAAATGTAATTTCCACTGATATGAAAAAGTCTTCTGTAATTCTAATGTCTGTTGTATTGATGGTCGTTTGTTCAGCTTTCCAGATTGTAAAAACCTCATTGGGTGTAACGGTTCGTGACGAGGTTGGTAACATTGTTGTTGGCGCCGCTGTTCAACTGTTTGAAAAAGAGGAAGATTATACTGCAGAAAAAAATGTAGCGGTCGAGGGTGTGACGGATGAAAAAGGTTACATCCGCTTCAAGGAGCTGAAGGCAATATCCTATTTTCTTATCGTTAGAAAAGATGATAAGGACAACTCTGGAGGCGGAGAAAGAACTGGTAAGCTAGAAGAGAAGAAGATCAACAAAGTGACCGTTGTCATCCAATAGACGAAGTAGTGAGCTTGTAGGCGTATTGAATCAGATACCAGCCCATCACAAGGCAAGCTACAAGTTTCAAAAGCGTTCCCAATACGAAGCCGATAAAGGATCCGAATGCTGATTTCAGTGCAGTAGATGAATTGTTGTTCGCGATTATTTCTCCTATAAACGCTCCAATGAACGGCCCAATAATAATCCCCCACGGGCCAAGGAATAGCCCGACAAATAATCCGATGGTACAGCCCCAAACCCCGTACTTACTGCCGCCGAATTTTTTTGTTCCATAAACCGGTATCAAATAATCAAGGAGTGTAACGACAAGCGTTATACCACCCCATATCAGGAGGAACTTCGTTGAAAATGGGTTAGGCGAATTTAGCTGCTGAATGAGCAGGGCCAGGAAGCTCAAGGGAGGTCCGGGCAGCAAGGGAAGCACACATCCTGCTATTCCTATCAGCATGAGAATTATCCCTAGTATCACTAACGCAGTTACCATATTTTCAGTGAAAATAATATAATTTGGAACATGCTTTCATTGAACTCGATACATCATGTTGCAATTATTTGTTCCGACTACGAGGCGTCCAAACGATTCTATACGAAGGTGTTGGGATTCAACGTAAAGGCTGAGAACTACCGTGCTGAACGAAAGTCTTTCAAGCTTGATTTGGCATTGGGGGACCATTATTGCATCGAGCTTTTCTCTTTCCCAACCCCCCCTCCCCGCGTGTCCCGGCCAGAGGCGTGTGGACTCCGGCATCTTGCTTTCGAAGTCGATGACCTGACCAAAGCTACGGCTTGGTTAATCGAAAATGGAATTTCTCCGGAGCCAATCCGTGTGGATGAATATACTGGCAAACGGTTCACCTTTTTTGCAGATCCTGACAATCTACCTTTAGAATTTTACGAACGCTGACATGGTTGTGCTCTCCAATTATATTCAAGAATTACATTCTCTCTTCCCGGAGTTGCAGGCAATTGATCCATGGAATATGCCGGCCCTAATTGAACAAACGTTGATTAAGCGGCTTCAAATATTGGGAAACGACTATTCAATTAACGGACTGGCTGCTGTTCACAAATCAGCGCGGGTAGAAGACCATGTGGTGTTCAAAGGGCCAGTTATTGTTTCCGAAGGATGTTTTATCGGAGCGCATGCTTACATCAGAGGCGGCGTATATCTCGGGGAACAAACTGTCATCGGGCCAGGTTGCGAGATTAAATCAACGATAATAATGAGAAACAGCGCATTAGCGCATTTCAACTTTGCAGGCGACTCATTAATTGGTTCGGGCGTTAACATGGAAGCCGGAAGTATTATCGCGAATCATTTTAATGAACGAGAGGATAAAACCATTCACGCGATGATCGACGGAAAGAAAACTGCCTTGACCGTGACAAAATTTGGTGCAATTGTAGGTGATCGTTCTAAGATTGGCGCTAATGCCGTACTTACTCCCGGCACACTTCTCGCGCCGTCAAGCGTCGTCAAACGTCTTGAGCTTATCGAACAGTGCTAGTGTTAAGTTAGGTTTATTTTGACGGATATGATTGAATGTTTTCACCCAGGCTGGACGGTTGGTTGTTTATAGTCCAATGCAAATACATTTTTAACGCAAAGGATTATAAATGCATCACAGCGGCTTCCTCGTACGAAGCACAGGGAGGTTCATTCATCTTATCTTGAAAACGTACCTAATTCGCAAAGGCCGCAAAGCGCAGGTCCCATGGGGCGTAGTCGCGCCTTGCTTGGATTTAGGGTATCAGAACTTTCTTTTTTCCGCGACGGTCCTGACTACCTATGACCAAGCTTGCGCGACTGCAACCGATCAGAACT
>Ga0193738_1000873_pt1 | contig 13322 bp, 25 predicted proteins | sample L2a1metaG_FD_144927 | JGI IMG/M metagenome (GOLD analysis project Ga0193738, IMG submission 144927) | Soil microbial communities from a riparian zone of the East river system, Colorado, United States - L2a1 | ecosystem: Environmental > Terrestrial > Soil > Riparian zone | place: USA: East River...
CGTGAGATCGTGAATCGTGCCATGAGCCGGTGGGAACGTCTGCGTCCCTGTGGCCCATCCGGTGAGGTCCCAGGCCGCCACTAAACCGTCTGTAGGGATCGAGCCGGCCATTCGTTAAGCGTTCTCCTGCCAATAGGTAACCGAAACGCTGCACACGCCATCCGTATTGAACGCGAGCGGATCGCCGGCCGCGGTTGCGAAAAGATAGCCCGGCCAGGACGTGGCGAGATTGGCGCCGGTGTTGCCGGTGGGCGCGTTCAAGTCCATTTCCCAGAGGTTGACCGTCTGCCCGCCAGATCGCCATTTTCCCGTAATGACGCCGGCGCCCGAGACGCCGTAAGCCAGCACGCAAACACGCTGCCCCGAAATATACGGCACAATTTCATTGGTTCCGACTACCGCCGCTTTAGTGATCGATTTGATGTTCGGCAGTTTGACGCCTTCCGCAAGGGCGTAGATGGCCGCGGCCAATGACGTGTAATCGCCCACGCCACCGCCGCTGCCGCCTTCGCCGCCAGGTCCGCCCGGGCCGCCTGTACCGTCTCCTGATCCGGTTCCGTCCCCCCCGGTCCCGTCGCCGGTGGCGTCCCCGCCTTCGCCGCCTTGCCCGCCCGCTCCATCCTCATCCCCGATAAAATAGGCCCGGCCCCACTTTTCCCAAAGCAAGTAAGTCAGCAAGCCGGCGCCTACTATCAACAGGAATTTCTGAAAGTTTTTGGAGTCGGTTTCCGTCATGGTTTCCCTTTGCCCGGTTTGTTTTTGTCCAGTTTGCCGGCCGCGGCCGCGGCGCCGATCCCCGTCTCACCCGCGGCCGCGGCCGGCAGAGCTGCTAGTGACAGAACAGCTCCGGAACCCCCTGCCGCGGCGCCCGGGTATCGCGTCAAACCGGGCCGCGACAATGGCGCGCCGATCTGGAACAAAGCGTTTAAGGCGTCCATCGTGGCCATTGCGGGGACACGTGGCACGTAGCGGCCGTGCCGGTCCCACGGTTCCCCGATCACTTCCGGTGGCGCCGGCGCGGGCCCGCATTTCCAAAGCCAGGTAAACGCTTCCGGAGTCGTGAGATAAATGAACTCTTCGCCGGCGCCGCAAGAGCCGAAGCCGGTTCCGTTCGCACACCGCCAGTTGAACGTAGCCCATCCCGGCCGCGGATAGGTCACTGCGCAGACCAGGCCGCGGCCGCGGGCGATCTCGAGCACGGCGTTGACCCACTGCGCGAAGTTCATGGCAGAACGATCTCCATCGTTCCGGTGATTTCCCCCTGCACCCAGACTTCGCCGGCGTCCCACACAAGCGACACCAGGCCATCGCCGGCCGAGACGGGTAGCCCGCCGCCCGTAATGAGCGTCTGTTGGTCCCGGGCAAGTAACACGCTGCCGGTGATGACGCGCATATGCAGCGTATAGAGCTTGGGAATCGTGGCCACTTTCCGCGGCGAAGCTATGGCAGCGATTCGCATGGGCTTACCGCTTCAACACCAGGATGAGAATCACGGCCGCGGCCGCGATCCAAAGCGGATTCATGCCGGCGATGGTGGTAGGTAGGAGGGTAGACCCACCACCGCCGGCCCCTGGAACCCCGGTCACCGGTCCCCCGGGAACGTCTGGAGTTACGGTCACCGGGCCGGTAATGGGTTCGATGTAGTAGGCTATCCAATCCCACCGCAGCATGGAAGGATTGATGCGCCGATCCCGCTCCGCGGCCGCCTTAACTCCCGCGGCGCCGTAAGCGCGCACGGCCGCCACCATTTGATTCATGAGCTGCCAGCCGAAATCGGTGGCCACGGCCGCGGTTTTATTTTGCACCTGCCAGGCCGCAAGATTCGCCTTTAGAGCCGCTTCGAAGGAGTCCACAATCTGCGTGAGCGTTTGATTCACCGATGGTGTTCCCCCGCCACCACCCACGCCGCCACCGTCGAAACCAATATCGATGTTGAGCCCGCCGCCAGGATCGATGCCAGGATCGATGTTTATGCCGCCAGTATTGAAGAAATCCATTCCGAAACTTCCCCCTGAATAGCCGCCCTCTGTCGATTCGGGACCAGGAAACGCCATCATAAGAGCTCCCTATTTGACCAGGCGCGCCAGGATGAAGCCGGCCGCGATGACGCCGGCCAGGACTAGGGCTCCGGAGGGCTCGAGCGTGCTCGAGCTCCCGCCGCCAGGCGGCACTGGATCGGTGATCGTCGTTCCACCGGTTCCATTGACAGTTCCACCACCGCCAGACGTTCCGCCACTGGTCCCGCTTGCCGGCGTGTTTGCGTACCAGCCGGCAACTTTGGCCCACCATTCGTCCCGCGTCATGAGCGCGCGCGGATCGGCGATCCCCACCGCTTCCGGTGGCGGACCTACCCGGCCCGTTTCGGTTTCATAAAACCAGTTCCACTCCCAGAGGTTGTAGCGGAGGGTTACCGGCGTCTGCGTGGTTGGCGCCGTTACAATCGTTCCTGCGTCCGGTACTGCCGGCGCTTGGTTTGGCTGAATCGATATGTGATTCACCGGTGTGGTGGTTGCCGGCCCGGGAACACTTGAGGGTTCGACGTAGCCCGGCCGAAGATTGGGATACACCTCATAGAACCTTCTCTCGTCTTCATCCGATGGTGTGAAATCGACTGCGGTTCCCGGGATCTGGGATACACCCGGTCGGAGAGACTGCGGAGCATACCAAGTGCTAGGAAGTTGCCCATTCGGGGAGGTAGTTTGAGCCTGATACTTGAGGTTGAATGCTTGATCGAAGCCGGCCAGGTCGCGCGGATCGGTAGACTGTGCGCGGCCAATGGACACGGTGGCAACGGTCGAGAAACCGTCTTTAGTGAGCGTGGCGTTATAAGTCGGAGGGACCGAGAACGGCGAGCCGGCCGCGGCCGCCTGTGGCGTGTCCCAACTCACTCTAATTCCCTGTTCAGCCATCGCCGCTTCGTACTCCGCGCGATAGGCAGTCATGGCGCCATTCGCCACTCCCACCCACTCATTGAAGCGTGATGCATACGTGGCGTCACCCGGGTAATAGATGGGTTGCGGTGGTAGATTCGCAATTGGATTCATGACGGCAGACTCCTATTTGATGAAACGGCCGGTGCGTTTTGACCGCTTGGTTTTCTTTTTGGCCAAGTTCGTACCCTCCTATTTGAAGTAGAAAAAGGCGCCCGTAAGAGCCGCCAGGTCCGAAGCGGAGATGTACCAATTCTTGTTATCGGAAGTGGTGTACACCTTCCACCGGGCCTTTTCCAAAGGCTTGCCAACGCCGTACATGGCGCCGTCTGCCACCAGATCGTAAACGCTGATAGCGGCGCCGCCCAACATCAGCCAAAGCGCGACTTGTTTGCTCATTCGAGAACCTCTCTGATTTGTGAAATACCCCACACCACGGCCACGGCGATGATTGCCAGAGCCACAAATTGAAGCGAAGATGACCACGATTCGGCGCCGGCCGGCAGGACCGTTGACAGCGAGTCCGACACCATAACTTGGCAGTCCGTCGCCGCCATCACCCAAAACGAATTTAGAGCTTCGATGATCTGATTTCGGATCGCGTCCGTAGGGACTGGGGATTCCGCGCGGCCGAAAATCTTCATACTCTCGCCGATCCCGAAGAGTCCATGCACCCACTCAATGTGGAGAGGGGTCCACCCGTTGGCGTATTGCCCCAGCCGGGCCATCATGTCCGCCACGCCGACAGAGCCGAATGGATCGATCCAGATCCCGCCCGTAAGGGTCGCCACGGTGTACTCACCCGCGGTAGCCACGTCTGTGATGCGCCAGGCCATTAGGCGAGCTCCGAGAAGGTGGTTAATGTGGATACGCCGAGCTCGCCGGCCACGATGCGGGCCCAGTTCATGTAAGCCGCTTCGCCGGTGTACCGCGCGGCCACTTGTTCGATATTCCAGGTTGGAGGATAGAGCGACGAGCCCGCCAGCATCCGCGCGACTTGCGTGTAAAGCGCGTCCCACCCGGCCGCCGCGGAATCGTAGATGGCTATCGGGCCGGCAGCGCTGCGAATGTTGCCCGGGTTATTCCTCAGCGTGGGGATGGCGCCGGGCACGCCGTAACCTTCCGCCTTCGCAATCGCTTGCGCGATCCGCTTTACGGTGAAGCCGGCGCCGGCTGAGGTCGATTTGTAGAGTGCGAGGATAACTGCTCCAATCGTCAAAACGTGCCACCAATGCCACCGCATGGACTTACTTTCGCGTCAGGAGAACCACCGCCAAAAGAACCAGGCCAATCATGATGATTTGCTGATTGGAGTTGTTCGCCGGCACCTGGTAGACCGTGGGGACGGTGCCCGGGAGAGTAATCGGGATGTTGGTTCCCGGGATGATATAGGGATAGGTCGAGCCGCCCCCGCCAATGCTGATCTGGTAATCCCCGATTCCAAGAGACCCGCCCGAAAAGTCGAAATTCATGGTCAACCCCCGTCAAAAAGATGCGCGGATTATGGCTCCGCGCCGGCCATAAAGCCCGTTTAAGGGCGTGCCGAAAGCGGTACCTACCGGGCCTGAATCGGTCGGTAACGCCATTCTTCGAGGTTGGCCACGAGGGACTGATTCGCCGCGCCGGCGATGTCCGCTTGTAGATAGAGATCCACATTTCCATTCGGGCCGCTGATGAGTCCGCGGGTATTGAGGACTTCGCCCGGCGCGCCGTACTGGCAAAAGTCAATCGGATTGAATCCGGTGATGCGGCCGCCCAAGTTGTACGAGCTCGCCAGGTCAGCGTAGACGGCGTCCCCGTTCATGTACCTGCGAATGTACTTGTTCAGCCCCATGTTGATGCGAATGTCGTTCATGTAATCCGTGAACGAAGTGAACGCATTGTTCCCCGCCGTTGCGACGGTGGACTTGACGCCAGACTTGAGGTACACGCCACGAATGTCGAAGCCGCGCGGAATATCCCAAACGCGCACGCCGGTGGCCGTGGTGGTCGGAATGGTCCCGCTGATTTCTTGAAAATAGCGGAAGATGCGCCCGGGCACGAAGTTCGCGAAGCGCGTCTGATGGATGGCAAAACCGCCATAGACGCGGAGTTCCGGTGAGCCGGTGGTGGATCCGTAGGCGGACCAGGTAGCAGCCGTTGCGCCCGGGATCACCACCGACTTGAAGTCTCCCCATTGAATGGTGAGCTTCAAACTTTCGTAGTTGGGCGCGTCCAACAGGTAGCCGGCTTGAACGCCAACAGGCATTCGCAAGGGGGTGAAGGGAACTAAGATCTGGCAAACCATGTCATTGGTTGCGGCCGCGGTAACGCTGATTGTGGTCGGCGTTTTGATGTAGGTTCCCGGCGCGTAAACACGTTGTTGCATTTCCAAATCGCTGCCGCGGACATCGATAAACTTTTCCTGCTGCCTTCTCTGCCGGTGGTAGCCTTCGACGGTCACCCGTTCGATGATGCCGGCCGGCCCGTCCGCCTGTAGGCCCGATGGTCCGGTTGCGCCCGGCATGGTCAGCCGGCCGCGGAACTCGAGCATCAAGGTGGACATGAAACGGTCATTCGGCAAAAGGCCGCCGTTGGTCCGCAACGTCTGGTAAGTGTTTTCCCCAAAGGGGATGGCGTCGATATATTCAACGCGACTGAAAGCGGTTAATGGAACCATGTGTGCAACTCTCCTGTTGGCGGACTGCGAGACCCAGAGCGCGGCGCCCTAGGAAATCAATCGCTGCCCGATTTTTACGCCGACAATCAAAGCCAACACCAGGCCGGCCATTTCAAGAATCTTCGCGCCGTTCATCTTCTAAACCCTCCCAATCCCAGAGGTCGGGAATTGCTTTTCAATAAAGCTGAGAATTACGCCGGCGATGATGCCGGCAGCCAATGCCGCGATTAGTTCTTGAACGTCCATTTTTGTTGCCTTATCTGCGAAGCAGCCAGGCTAAGGCGCCGCCCGCTTCGCGATTGCTGGGAGCAAGGTTAACATCGGTTTCGCGGTTTGCAAGGGGGTCCGGAGGGGTGTTTGTCGCTTTAATGTCACTTAAAATTTCGGGCGCCGGTTCGGGGTCCGGAGGGGGATCGTGATCGAGCTCCGGAACGGGATCCGGATCCGGATCCGAATCCGGATCGGGATCGAGCTCCGGAACGGGATCCGGATCGGGCGCCGGTTCCCCGGCTTTGTAGCGCTTGACCCGGTAGAGAAGGGGATCGTATTGCTGTTTTTTCATGTCTTCCTCCCGATGTCCACAAACCAATCTTGCGGACGGTTCCAAATCTGCCAGAAAGGTTGTCCGCCTTTGTCGAGCCAAAAGTGGATTAGGTGATATTTGGGGAGTCCCTTCGATGCTTCCGCCACGTCCGCGCCGTAGTTGTCCGCGATGGTTTGCACGTCCCTGTCCAGATGTTGGTTGAAAATGAACCAATCGGTGGCCAGAGCTCTAAAGAGCGTGTTCACATCGACGTTGCGGTGAGTCGTTAGAATCACGTCCACGTCTTGCGGCGAAGTTCGGGCGTATCGTTCCAGCGCTGGATGCACCTTCGAAGCGTTCATCAGCATGGAGCACTCGTCAATTACGAGCGTGTATTCGCTCCACTTCCAGACGCCGGCGTCGAGCTCCTCAACGAGATACTCCCAGTCCCAGACTGGATTGGTTGCCAGCAGCCGGCCGATGGAGCCCGGCCCGCTCGTTTCCATCCACGTGCCGATATCGTCTATCTGTTTTAGGTGCCCGTATTGGTCGTTCGGATCGAAGACGATCACGGATCGGCGCGAAGATTTGGCCAGAGCCAGCGCAAGCGTTGATTTACCCTGCCGGCGCCGGCCGATAATCACCGTCAGCATTTAGAGGACGGTTTCCATGTCATGCACGAGGAAAGGATTCCCGGCAGTGTCCGCGGCCGATTCGCGGAGCGGGCCAGGTTCCGGAATGCCGTTTGGTTTCGGCCCCATGAAAATCGGATCGGGCGCCGCGGCCGCGGCCGCGGCCGGCGCCGGCATTTCGACTGGACTAGGTTTAACCGGGATCTTTGGCTCTATCGTGAAATGGATATCGGGCGCCGCGGGCCGCTTGTCTTCCTTCTTTTCCTCTGCCGCCTTCATTCGCCGCAACTCCGCAAAAGCGCTTGCTTGCCAGGTCACCAACAGACTGGCAAGGGCGATTTCATCCGCGTAGGCGCCCAGAGCACCGCTGTATTTGTTCAGAACTCGCGTGGCGCACTCCCTGATGGATTCCGCAAGTGGGGGGGATGGTTCCAGGACGGCCCGCACTTTAACCGCGTCCAGGTCCATCCGCGGAGCCACAACAGCCGTTTCTATTCCTACCAGGACGTTGAGGAACATGGCCGCCATATGAGGAGGGAATTCTACCGGTGGCGCCGCCGGCGCGCCGGCCGTCTCTGGCGCCGGTTGATCCGGTCCCATTTTCATGGCCCGGCGTTGTTCCTCCGTTAGTGAGCTCCAATCCGGTGAGCCGTCTTCATTGCGGAAGATTATGAATCGCTTCCGCCTCAAATTCTGTTGAGCTTCGCTCAGTTGCTCCCCGTTCGCTTTGGTTTCCCGTAGTCGCGCCATTTCTGTAAATCTCCCGTCTGATGAGTCTTCGAACCACTTCCGATAGGGAAACGCCAGACGCCACCGCTTCCGCCCGAATCCATGAGCGGAGCCCGGGCGGAAGGTTGGTTACCAGGCGTTTCATTGGTAGAATTCTACTCTTTTTCTACCTAGGTGCGCGTTTTCGCCTCTGCTTCGCTTTAATTGTTGTTAATGTACCGCTCCGGACCCTGGAAACTGCCCGGGTAACAACAAGATCTCCATATCTTCAAGTCCATATAAGGAGGGCTGTATGCAACTTTTGTATAGTCAAAAGCCCAATAAAACATCAACTTTTGTATAGTCTCCAATCAACTTTTGTATAGTCTCCAATCAACTTTGGTATAGTCTCCGAGCGAACGCCGGCCGCCGGCCGCCCGCCCGGCCAGTTTACATATGTGTTCATCGTTTTCGCCTCTGCTTCGCCCGTGTTTTTAATCTGCCGCTGCTACAGAGGTAGAAAATGGGGCATAATCTACCAGGAGCAACTTCAAAATGGATAACCAAACCGCCCGCGAGCAGTTCGTTGTGGATACGTTCAAGCGTCTGAACATGAACTACACCGCCCGCATTCATGCCGAAGGGCCCGGCCCCGTGTCGGTGGTCGTGGGCACGCCGGCCGGCGCCACCGTATCGTACCCGGTGAACGTGATCGGGGATCGTTACTCCCTTTTCCCGCAAGCCGACGCCGACGCCGCCACCCTGGAGCAGCTACAGCAGGACGGGCTTTCCCTGCCGCCGCCAGATGGGAACATTGACGCCACTGCCAAACGGGAAAAAGAACTCGCGGCCCACGGCAAGGGCAAGGGATAGAGTCTAACCAGGCCGCAACCTGCGTCACCTTGACGAGCCGGCGATCCGCGGCCGGCCGCGGCGCCCGCGTCAAATACGTTCGGTTGTGCAACGCGATTTCGACGCCGTTTAAGCCGTTCCTTTGCACTACGCCGGCGCCCGGCGCCCGCCACCGTTTATGAAACGGTTGGTTTAGGCTTTCGGAACGTGGGGAGAAGTGGCGCCCGCTCATCAGGAATCCAAAGTCTCTGAGAGTCGAGCTCATCTACCGTTTGCTGATCGGCGAAGCCGAGATTGTCCGGACGGTAGCGGCTGACGACGGCGCCTATGGAAACCTGCATCCATTCGCCGTTAGGAGATTCCACGCGCACCTCCCAATCGCTGCAGACGAACGCGTTCCCCTGGGGGAAAAGTCGTTCGTAAACATCGAGGGTGAATTCCTGCAGGTCGTCTTTGTTGGCGTGACTCATACGGTAGGCTCCACGGGCGTTTTCCCGGTGAGATCGATCAATTGGAGCTCTGATCCGGTCGCATTCGAAACGGCGTTGACCAGATAGGAATGCTTGCCGTCCACGCTTTGAAACAATAGGCCGCCCACGTCTGCGCCGTCTATGTTCACCACTGCCAAGCCCATGAATTGCTCGTAAAATTCCACTTTGGAATGCAGTAACGTGTTTATTTTCAATTTCATAGCGTAGTCATCCCATTGGAATTGATGTCGAGCCGACTGATTTCCGCTCTAGCGCATCTTTAAATTCTTCAGGGTCCGCCATCTTGATCAAGTTCTCCAATACGGATTTTGTAGCCGGTTCCGTAGTGGGGTCTTCGATCCAGTTCAGCCACTCGCAGATAGCGTTTACACGTACCTCCCGATCCCCGAAGTTTTCCGGAGGCAAAAAGATCACTAACTCTTCGTCATCCCGCCGTTTTCTCTTAGATCGTCTCACGCTGATTCCCTCCGTCTCTGTGGCGCGGCCGCCATCCGTCGCTCTGCTTCGGCTAAGTGCTCCGGATCGGCTGCCGCTACAGTTTTCATAGCCGTTTCTGTCAATGCGGGCGAACTGGGATCGGGATTCCGGATATCTTTCAGGCACTCAACGAGAAGGTCTATAGTGGCTTCACGATTGATCGCCGCGTGTTTTGGCGCATCGGCCGCCCGTTGTGCTAACTTCTTGTCCCGATCCGTGATGTATTGCCCCACTTTCTCCTCAACCACGTCCAGAAAATATCCAGCGTGGACGCTGCCTTTCTTCTCCTTTCCAAAGGCCTTCAGAACATTAAAAAGTTCCTCATCGCTGAGCGGTGAGTTCATCGCCGCCGCCTTTCCCCGCCCCTTGGATACAACGATCTTTCCTTGTTTTTCGTTGCACTTCCCATGCGTCCGGTCTGTGAGGTACTTCCAAATGTTCTCCGGAAGAGGGTCGGGGCCCGGTGGTGAATCGCCCGGAGGAGAAACAGCAGCCCGCGGCGCCGAAATCGACGCGGCTGCCGGCGACGTTTCCAGCCGTTTCCAGTTCAATGCCGCCCGATTGCCGTACTTCTCAATTAAGTCATGGACTTGATCGAGGCCCCATTCCTTCACTTCCTCAGGCGTCAAAAAACGCCGGCCAGGCCCAAAGCACCAAAAGCAGGTCTTTTCCTGCTTGGTTTTTGTACTGCCAATGAGCGGATCGGCCCGCCGGGCTTCCAGCACTGAAGGGTAATCGGGTATCAGCCAGGTTGTTGTTCTCCCGTGATCGCCGCGGTGCCGCGGTGCCGCCGATCCCGTTAAAACATTCCAGGGAACTATCGAATGCTTCCGTTGCAGGGATTTAAGTTGATTCCGCACGGTTTCAACGTGCATATCCAGTAGCTCGGCAATTTTGCCGACGCTGTGATTGTGGAGGATCCGGCTTTCCCCGCCGCCCGGCAATTTCTTGGCTAACTCTTTCACCTTCAGGTACACGATCTGCTCATTCGCAGTGTGGGCACCCTCTACCGTGGTTTCCCACCGCGGTTTCCAGTGATTCGCCCACATCGGATTTACCACGCCGCGGGCAGTTTTATAGCTCTCCGGAACCTGTGGGTACCAGTGATCGCGACGCCGCCTCATGCGCGCGTCCCCCTGGACGAAAGTTCGCCTGTGGTTGGGATCGGTTCGAAAGTGGGGAGGGGGGGGATAATTTTCTCGAGTCTTATTTCGAGATTGGAAGGGTGCGGATAAGACTCACCAGTCGGGGAGACTGATGGACCGCACCCGTTCCAAAATTCAACATCCTTACGGATGGAGGCCAACCACGTGCCCGCGGTTGATCTGTCAATAGTTTGTAGGATTTGGGCGGGTAAATGCAACTGCTGGTTGTGAGAGCACAACTTTAGTCGATTTTTGGACCGAAAAGGTACCACCACGCCGGTTGTAAATTCCATTCGTAGTCACAGAGCGAAACAAAAAGAAACCAGTCAAGATTGGAGCTCGCACCGGGCCGAGCTAAGGTATACAATACACCTCTCTACCGTAGAAAATTCAATGCCAGCAAAGAAACCCGTCAAGCCTACGGCCGCGGATAGCGGTGTAAACCCAGACGCCTATTGTTTAAAGGGCGTCTGCTCGAACTGCAAAACAGATGCATACGTGATCCTTTCGAAGCAGGAATTATTGCCTTTAATTGGCACCATCCGACAATCCATGCGGAAGATCAAGCGCGGCCGCAATAGCAAGCCGCTGGAGAGGGCGCCGCCCGCACCGGAGATCCAAGAGGCCTTTCCTTTCGGCAACTCTTGATTGAAACCGGATTTTAATTTCTAACCTCAAGCTATGGCTAAGGGCGCGACCCGTCCGCGCGGCCGGCCCAAAAAATCACGTGCAGAGTGCCCACACTGCCAAACGGAGATCGGGCGCCGTTGGATTCGTAACCTGATTGAGGAGTTTATAGACGAGGTTCCAGACCACATCATTCTCAGTCGGGCCGGCAAGATCCGAAACGAAGCGCGCCAATCGAAGAAGGGCCGTGAGGCTATGCCGATCTGTTGTCTCCGATGCCGAAACGAATTCATGACAAAGGTTTCCTTTCGCTTCCATAAGTGCCCCGCCCCCAACTTGGGCGCGACTGGGGAATAGGCCGGCCGCGGAGAAACCACCGCTGCCGCAGCCGGCGCCAGAGCTTCGCCAGGCGCGCGACTTTGTCGGGCCGTTGCGGGGACCAGTCCCACCGCTTGCGAAGCCACCACCGCGCCGCGGCCGCGATCGCCGAGCCGGCCGCGGCCAGGAATGCGATCGCCAGCAAGAGCAGGAGACCCGCGGTTCCCACGGTCAGCGCCCACGGTGGAAGGGATTCGAGGGTCATTGCGCAGGAATCACGAGCGTGGACCCGGTGCATTCTCGCCGCACGTTGTAGGCGATGACCAGGCCGAGCAACACGCCGAAGAACAGAGCTTTCATGGATCTAACCTCCTAATTCGCTACCAAATACTCCGGAACGTATTCGCCCGGCTGCGGAGTGTACCAGTTGAGTCCGCCCAACACCGTCACATTCGGTAATCCAGGGATCGTAATGGAGAGCGCAGGCCTGCGCGCGTTCGAGACGATGACCCAAGCCATAAGCAAGCCAAACAGAAGTGGTTTCATAGCATCCTCAGAAACGATTCTTTCAACTCTCGAAAGTCTTTCCCGCTCGCGTCTATCTTCGCTTCCACGCGGGCCATGCGGCGTTCGAAGTAGACAACCACCGCGACGACTGGAGCGGCGACGGCGAGCGCCATAAACGCGAGTCCAAGCATGAATTCTCCGCTCAAGAGCCAAACCCCATCGTAGGCAATCCCCAACGATAATCACCCGCGGCCGCCGTCTCATACAGGTACCATTCGGCCAACTGATGAGCCGCCGAAGCGTGCCGGTTGGCGGTTGGCGCATACCGGAAGTAGCGAAACGGCCCCGAGACGGTATCAACGCCGAAAAGCCTAGACTCGCCGGCCGTCCAAACCGGAGCATTTACCACGGTCGCTAAAACGGCCCACGCAACCGCGTCATTGGAACCTTGAATAGTCCAGTCCCGCGGGCCTTGCGTGGTCGTCTGCAGGTTCATGCAGAGCTCATAGGACTCTAACCGTTTGGACTTATCGGCGCCGAGATCGATCTGCAGCCATTCGGCATTCTTGGTTGCGGGAAACCAACTCCAAGTGTTTGAGGTCCTGGAGCCCTCAAACACTCGCCACGCATTCGCGTTATCGCTCGATGCGCTCGTGACTTGACCGCTGATCGTGTTCGTTCCCAAGTGCCCCATCGTATGCTCGCCAAAGCCGGTTAACGGGACTCCCTTGCCCGTCATGAAGGTATTCAGCCACTCCCAAATTCCCGCCATTTCTTCATCGGTAACGATGCGGGAATAGATCAACGCATAGCTCACGATCCCACTCTGAAAGGAATGGCCGGCCCGCGTCGCGCCGAAGCGTACCGGATCGGCGTTGCCGCTGGGGGGTCCGGTGCCAACCCCGCCCGTACGGACTCCGGTTGTCTTGACGCGGTTGACCCAGAACACCGGAGCGGTGCCCATGTCGTGACTGGTAACGGCGAGCATCTGGAAGTTGCCGTTATCTGGCAGAGGACCATCCCACTTGCCCTCTGCGCTGGCAGCATTCAAGCGCCGCAGTTGCAGCTTGTGCGTGGCCGAAACGGGCCAGAACCAGAATGGAATATTTTTGGTGTTATCGATGGTCGCTTTGTGGATGAGGGGATCGTCCAAATAGTCCACGCGTCCAACCCAGATGAGGGTTATGTCTCCCACGAATGGCGTGTTGTCGGCAGCAAGGGAAAGCGCCGTCAGCCAATCCGCGCCGGATGCGGTCATTTGCACTCCGGTCGAGAGCCATGCGAAGGGGTCCGAAATTTCAACTCCGGATGTAGTTCCTGCCGTCAGATCGTGAATCGTGCCATGAGCCGGTGGGAACGTCTGCGTCCCTGTGGCCCATCCGGTGAGGTCCCAGGCCGCCACTAAACCGTCTGTAGGGATCGAGCCGGCCATTCGTTAAGCGTTCTCCGGCCA
>Ga0193738_1000874_pt1 | contig 13299 bp, 13 predicted proteins | sample L2a1metaG_FD_144927 | JGI IMG/M metagenome (GOLD analysis project Ga0193738, IMG submission 144927) | Soil microbial communities from a riparian zone of the East river system, Colorado, United States - L2a1 | ecosystem: Environmental > Terrestrial > Soil > Riparian zone | place: USA: East River...
CGTCAGCGAGGGTACCCGTGAGCTCGCTGGCCTGCTGCCCGACGAGTCCGAGTTCGCACTCTGGGAGTTCGGCTCCCTCCTGGACCCGCCGCGCGATTATCGGACGTTGGTGGCTCGGGGCCCGCTGGATGCCGCACAGCGGCAGCGGCTCGACAGCGCCCTGAACGTACTCGCGGTGAGCGACACTGGAACGGGTCTCTACGACTCGACTCTCGCGGCGTACCTGACGGCCCGTGACGGCCACCAGGAGGGCACGCCCAACCACGTGGTGGTCTTCACCGACGGGCGCAACGAGGACGACCCCGGTTCGATCTCGGCCGACCAGCTCGCCGCCGAACTCGTTGCCGCCCAGGATCCGGAGCGCCCCGTCGAGCTCACCATCATCACGTTCGGTCCCGAAACCGAGACCGCGGTGCTCGAGAGTGTTCTCGAGCCGGTCGAGGGCAGTGTCGACCCGTTGACGACCGCCGACGAGGTGCGTGCGGTGTTCATCCACCTGGCGGCGGGGGGCGTGCACCACTGACGGTTCCCGCTGCGCAGGCTCCTCCGCAGTGTATGGACCAGGCGGTGCGCCCGCCGCGCTGATCTCGGAAGAAGATCGCGTTTGGGCTTCACAACTGCGTTGACGTAGAGCAATCTTCGGTGCAGGACACACGACGGCAACGGAGCCGTCGAGGAGGTGAAGGACCGTGCGCACACCATCCCGTGCATCTGCGTGGGCAACCGTGGCGACCGCCGCGGCACTCGTCCTCGCACTCGGACCGGGCAGCCTCGCGGCGCCCGGACAGGGTTCGGGTTCCGGAGATCCCGGAACGTTCCCGGGCGACGCGATCGAGGTCAAGGACAAGGACAGTCGCGAGGGCCGACTCGCGCCGTCGGCGCGCCAGCAGGCGCGTGCCGCCGGAGTCGACGCCCGGGCCCGCTGGAACGACCTCGGCACCCCGGCGGTGCTGAGCTCGACCGGCGAACCGCTGGCCGAAGGGCTGCCCGCCGACCCGGCTGCCGCCGCCGAGGCCTACGTAGCGGCCAACCGCGACGTACTGGGGCTGACCGAGCGCGGCGCCGATGCGCTCGAGGTGATAAGCGTTGCACCACTGGGCGAGGGCGCCGCCGTGCTGCTACGGCAACGTTTCGGCGATCTCCCCGCCGGACATGACGGGCTGCTCTCCGTCGGAGTTCGTGACGGTGCTGTCTGGCACGTCAGTTCTTCGCTCGCACGCGATGCGGCGCCGCCGGCGGAAGCGACACTGTCCGCAGCCGAGGCGAATCAGATCGCCTTGGCGGACTCCGGAGTCGACAACGCCAGGGTGGCGCTCACCGACCTGGTGGCGGTTCCGACGCCCGACCGCGGCGCACGGGCTGCGTACCACGTCGTGGTTGGCGCCCCTGCCGACGAGGCCGTTGCGTACTCGACGTTCGTGGACGCCCGCGATGGGAGCATCCTCGTCCGCGAGGATCTCGTCGACTACGCCGCGGACAACCCGGAGTGGGAGGTCTTCCCGAACACTCCGCCGTTCGACTATTCCTCGACTGACACCCGGGTCCGGTGGTGCTTCCTTCCCGGTCCGGGATGTGACGAGGTCGTCGGGACGTCTGCCTCCCCGCTGGCCTGGGACGTCGACCCCGCGACGGGTACCTCGACGAACACGACCTTCGGAAACAACGCGAGGTCGGTTCACAACTGGTTCAGCAACGACCCGTTCAACGTGGGCACCGAGCCGGCGACTGCCCGGCCCAACCGTGACTACGTATACGACTGGACCAACCAGTGGTTCGAGGAGTCCTGCAACCCCGACACCACGTTCACCTCGCCGCAGGCCAACGACATCGACGCAGCCCGGGCGAACCTGTTTGCCATGCACAACCGGATGCACGACTGGTCGTACCACCTCGGCTTTACCGAGGCCACGTTCAACCTGCAGGACGACAACTTCGGCCTCGGCGGCGCTGAGAACGACCCGGAACGCGGTAACGCTCAGGCCGGTGGCGTCAGCGGTGGTCCCCCAGGGTTCCAGGCGCGTGACAACGCCAACCAGATCACCGGTCCGGACGGTCTCGCACCGATCACCAACATGTACCTCTGGCAGCCGATCGCCGGTGCGTTCTACTCGCCGTGCGTCGACGGCGACTTCGACATGTCCGTGATCGCGCACGAGTACGGCCACGCGATCACCAACCGGATGATCGCCGGACCGACTTCCGGCGTGAACTCGCCTCAGGGCATGAGCGAGAGCTGGTCGGATCTGGTGGCGATGGAGTACCTCAACGAGCACGGCTACGCACCACCCAACGAGCGCGCGTTCACGATCGGGGAGTACGTCACCTCCGATCCGCACGCCGGCATCCGTAACTACAACATGAGCGAGAGCCCGCTGAACTACAGCAGCGTCGACTACGACTTCGTCGGGCTGCAGGTTCACGCGTCAGGCGAGCTCTGGAGCGCCACGAACTTCGACATACGGCAGGCGATGATCGGACGCTACGGCGCCGGAAACGCCGCGCTGCAGAAGTCGTGCGCGAACGGGGACACGCAGGTGACGTCTTGCCCGGGCAACCGGCGCTGGATCCAGCTGGTCTTCGACTCGTTCCCGCTGATGGCCGTCAGCCAGGTCAGCATGGTCGACTCACGGGACGCCATGCTCGCGGCCGACATGATCCGCTTCGGCGGCGCCAACCAGGACCTGCTCTGGAACGCGTTCGCCAAGCGCGGTCTGGGCGAGGGTGCGTCCAGCGCCGGACACACCGACGCCAACCCGGTGCCGAGCTTCACCTCGCCGCACGCGAACGAGGCAACGGTGACGTTCAAGCTGTCCGGAGCCGGATCCAACCTTCCGGGTGCCCAGCTGTTCGTGGGTCACTACCAGGCTCGGGCTGTACCGGTTGCCGACACGGATCCCGCGACGGCGCTCTCCGACGTGGTGCAGCTTGTGCCCGGGAACTACGACTTCCTGGTCCGTGTTCCCGGCGGCGGCCACGTCCGCGTCAATGGCGTCAGCCTCAAGGCCGGACAGGTACGCGACCTTGCGGTGCAGGTATGGCCCAACCTGGCGTCCAGCGCGGCCGGCGCCACGGTCACGGGCGACGGCGTCAACCTTGCTCGGGTCATCGACGACGACGAGGCGACCAACTGGGCCTCGCTCGGCAGCCCGGTCGCCGGCAAGCAGGTGACCGTGGACCTGGCGGGCGGCAACCAGCAGGTGCGCCGTGTCCAGGTGAGCGCGCAGTTGCGCACGCCGATTGCGGGCGACCCTGACCCGGGCGCCCAAGGCCGGGTCTCGGCGCTTCGCCAGTTCGCTGTGCTGGCGTGCACGGCGACGGGCACGGTCGACTGCACGGATGCCGGAGACTTCGACCGGGTGTTCACCAGCCCGGCCGACGCCTTCCCATCGATCGCGCCGCGACCGCGTTCGACGGAGCTGGTCATCAAGTCCTTCGACATCCCGCGCACAACTGCGACGCACCTTCGTCTCGAGGTGCTGACCAACCAGTGCACGGGTGCGCCGGACTACGCGGGTGAGCAGGACGCCGACCCGCGGGCGAACACCGACTGCACGACGGCGAGCTCTCAGGCGCTCAACGTCCGGGTGGCCGAGTTCCAGGTGTTCGGCCAGTAACGACTCCTTCCGGTGTGGGCGGACCCGTTCCGCCCACACCGGGCGGGTCGCACGACCGTTTCTCCGCGTGCCGGTCATCATGTCGACTTTGCGGCCACTATCGGCAGCAAAAGTCGACATGATCATGGGAGCGTCGCTGACGCGGGCCTCTCGACCCGGTGGCGCGGGGCGGCGAAGATGGTCGGATGACGCAGTCGCGCTCGGATCAGGGTTCGGCGAGTCAGGCGCAGCAGCTCGAGGTGATCGCCGACGAGCTCTACGTGGTGCGACCGGACGCGTTCATCGCTGCCCGTGACGAGCAGATCAGCCAGGCCCGGGCAGCCGGCCGACCGGCGCTGGCCCGCGAGTTGGGCAGGTTGCGCCGTCCGACGCAAAGCGCGTGGCTGCTGAACCTGCTGTGGAGGGATCAGCGCGCCACGGTCGAGCAACTCCTGGAGATCGGTGACGACCTTCGCCGTGCCCATGCCCGGGCGTCCGGGTCCGACCTGCAGAAGTTGTCGGTCCGACGCCGCGAGATCGAGGCGGGCCTGCTCCGCCGGCTGCGGGCGATCGGTTCGGGCGAGGGGGTCGACGTCACGGCGAACATGGCGCGGGAGGCGGAGGAGACGCTGGCAGCCGCGCTGGCCGACGCAGATGTCGCAGACGAGCTCCGTTCCGGGAGGTTGGTCAGGCCGGCCTCGTACTCGGGGTTCGGCTCGATGCTGTCCGCCGTGCCGGGCGAGCTCGGTACGTCGGGATCCCGACGAACCCGCTCCGACCGTCGGCGCAATGCCGCCGACGCGGAGGCGGACGACACTGCCGTCGATCGCGACGAGCGGAAGGACCGCGAACGCCGCCAAGCGGCCGAGCAACGCGTGGCGGAGGCGCGCGATGCCCTCGACGCGCTGACCGGTGATCTGGCCGAGCAGGACAACGCCCTCGGCGCCGCGGATCAGCGCTGCAACGAGCTCAACGAGCGACTCGCCGAACTGGAGGAGCAGGTCGAGACCGTCCGCCAGGAGCTCACCGCTGCCGAGCGAGGCGCCAAGGTCGAGGCTCGCCGCATGGCCCACGTGCAGAAGGCGTACGACGACGCTCGGGCAAAGCTCGAGCGCGCCGAGGCGACGCTGGACGACGGTTGAACGCGCCGCTTCGGCACGGGCAGGGGCAGCGTCTCGCCTCGGATACGGTGACCGGTGTCTTGGCCGTCACACGTGCCGGCCCCGCCGTCGGCGCGACCATGTTCGCCGGCGATGCGCCCCGCTACCAGCCGACCTCGTCGCAGCCGGTATGGGACCTGGGCTCGACCTGGAGGGTGGCGTGGGCGACCCCGTGCTTGTCACGCAACACATCGCGGGCGCGGTCGAGGACGTCGTGGGCGTCGGCGCCATCGACGGTGACCAGGTGCGCGGTCGCTACGTTCATGCCCGATGTCAGCGTCCAGAGGTGCAGGTCATGGACGTCGTCCACGCCTTCGGTGGCAACGAGAGCGGCGGCGACGTCCTCTGCCCGCATGCTGGCCGGGACGTGCTGGGCGAGAACCGCGAAGACCTGCCGGCCCAGCGCCACGGCACGGACCACGACGAACGCACCGATGATGAGCGCGATCACTGTGTCCCAGATCGCGTCCCCGCTGGCGGCCACCAGCCCGGCCGCCACCAGAACTCCGACGGAACCCGCGGTGTCGGCGAGGACCTCGAGGTAGGCACCCCTGACGTTGAGGCTCTCGGCCGCGCCGCCTCGCAGCAGTAGCAACGCTGTCAGGTTGACCACGAGGCCGAGCGCACCGACGACGAGAAGCGGCCAGGCTGTGATGTCGGGCTCGGACCCGAACCGGCGAACCGCCTCGGTCACGACGTATACCGCAACTCCGAGCATGAGCAGCACGGCTAGACCCGACGCGAAGACCTCGGCCCGGTACGAGCCGTAGGTGCGGCGGCCGGTCCGGTCCGGACGGGTGGCGATCCTGGTGGCGACCAGTGCGGCTCCGAGTGCCACGACGTCGGCGGCGATATGGCCGGCGTCCGAGAGCAGCGCCAGCGAGCCGGACGCCAGCGCCGTGATGAGTTCGACGACGAAGAAGACGGCGACGAGGGCGAATGAGACCGCCAGCCGCCAGCGATGCCGCGCTCCCGGGTGACCGTGGCCGTGGTCGACGCTCATCGCGGCGGTTCCTCGTGCCGGGTGTGCTCACGGGACAGATCGAGGAGCATCCGCACGTGCGCGTCGGCGAGGCGGTAGAACACCATCCGCCCGTCGCGCCGCCCGACGACGGCACCCGACGCACGGAGCAGACGCAAGGCCTGGGACACGGTCGACTCCTGGGCATCGACGGCCGCGGCGAGATCCGACACGCACATCTCCCCAACCTCGAGCAATGCATAGAGCAGCCGGACCCTGGTCGGGTCGCCGAGCAGCCGGAACAGCTGCGCGAGTGACGTGAGCTCGTCCGTAGCGAGGGCGCGCTCGCGGGCGAGATCGACCCGTTCCGGCTGGACGTACGGCGCGTCGACGCGCAAGGTCGGGACCTTCACCAACACCTCTCAACATATGAGCAGATGCTCAGATGATGATCCGGGTGAACGGCCCTCGTCAAGTCGGCATGAGAGGCCCTCGGGCGCGCGCACCAGATCCGCGGCCCATAGGTCATCGACCGCAGCGCACCTCACAGACCGCAGCGTCGGCGGGACGGCATCCGTAGGCCTTCACGCGACGGCTTGCCGTGTGAAGAGGGCTCCCAATTGCGCGGCGCCCGTAGCTGGATCTGCGCGCTGCTATGCCGAACCGGTGAGGCGGTCGGCCAGGTAGGAGAGCTTCGCCGGCTCATCCCTCGCCGAGTAGAGGTAGCGGGTCCACGCCTTCTGCTCGTGCATGACAACCCCGAGCTCCCATACGCAGATGACCTCCAGGTGGGAGCCTTGCACCACCGGTTCGAAGCCGCTGCCGTCGTTGGTGTAGAGGGACTCCCACATCTCGTTGACGTTGCGCCACGTGCAGACGATGAGGAAGTAGAACGACTCGCCGCACAGGTGAAGGATCGCGAATCCCAGCTCACCCGAGATCTCCAGCCGGCCCGTTTCGACCTCGGCTCGGAGGAAAGCCTGCGCTTCGTCGCGGACCGTGTCGGAGACGGTGGCCCCCTCGCGGCGGACTTCGTACCACTTGAGGTGCGCCGCCGGTAGGACGAGGCCGTCGCCCGGCGTGATCGTCTTGGGGTGGTGGCGGTACTCGGCAGGCACGTTGCCGAGCTCTGCAATGCTGACGGCGGTCATGTCGCGACCGTACGTACGGGCACCGACACACTTCGGCCCCTGGGGCCGCAGTAGGTTCGGTTCGTGGCGATCTCGGGCGACGACGCGCCGGCGGACACGGAGCAGGTTCACGACAGCCCGACCCGATGGGTGGCGGCGCACGTCCGCCGCTACGTCGACAGTGGCGGTACGAGGGGCCGTCGGTGGAACGGCGTCGACACGCTGCTGATCATCACCCGCGGCCGCAGGACCGGAAAGTTGCGACGCACCGCACTGATTTGCGGTCGGGACGGCGACCGATATGTCGTGGTGGGCTCGAACGGTGGCCGGCCCAACCACCCAGCGTGGTATCTCAATCTGGTCGACGAGCCACGGGTGCTCGTGCAGGTAGGCACCGAGTCGTTCAACGCCCGTGCCCGGACCGCGACGGGAGAGGAGAGGCAGCGGCTGTGGGCACTGATGGCCGGGATCTTCCCTCAGTACGACGGCTACCAGAAGAAGGCGACCCGCGAGATCCCGGTCGTGATCTTGGATGCAGCCGACGGCTAGGCATGTGCAGGGCCGGCGAGGAAGCGACGCAGTTCCGTCACTCCTCTCGCCGATGACGGCCGCGCAGCGTCAGCCGCCGGGACAGCGATTGTCTGCGCCGCTGTGCTCGACGCACGGCCTGGGACCGTCGTCGGCCGGCGGTGTAGACCCCACCGGTTCGTACACGGCGACCCAGGCGGCGCCGATGGCGAGCAGGATCGTCCCGAAGACGACGCCCCACCCCGGTCGCCGGCCGCGGATTCCCAGGGCCAGGCCGGCGACCGCCAGCAACGTCGACCCGGCGAACGCCAACGCCAGTCGTGACTCGTGCAGCGCCCGCTCCTCGACAGTGGCGATGTCCCCGAGGAAGGTAAGGGTCGGTTCGGCGGCCCACAGCAAGAGGACCACGCTGGCGACGACCCACAGCAGCGCAAGGGCGGCGAAGACGGACCACGGCATCCGCCTCCACGTCCCGACTTGTTCCGGTGGTGCGCCGGTCGTCCTCGCCATGAGGGCGACCATACGACGGGCTCGTTCCGTGAGTCGTCGGCGCCCTGGAGGAGACGGCCCATAGGTTGTCCACGAACCCGAACGGATGGCGAAGGCGGCAGCCCGCCGACGGGAGGCGGCTGTGGCGCAAGAGCTCCGGCTCGCGACGTTCAACATCCACCACGGCGTGGGAGCCGACGGCGTCCCCGACCTCGAGCGTGTCGCCTCGGTCATCGAGCAGTCCGGTGCCCAGGTCGCATGCCTGCAGGAGGTCGACCGGAACTGGGGGGCTCGCAGCGGCTTCCACGATCAGGCCGGGTGGCTCGCCGGACGGCTGCGAATGCACGCCGAGTACGGCACCAACGTCGACATCGATCCACAGGTCCCGGGTGCCCCGCGCCGGCAGTACGGCCTGGCTACGCTCTCCGCGTTCCAGGTCCGGCACAGTGTCCACACGCTGCTGGTCCGTCCGCTGGGCGGCGAGCAGCGGGGCTTGCTCGACGTCAGCATCGACGTCGACGGGCACGTCCTACAGGTGCTCAACACCCATCTCGAGTACGCCTCCCAGGTCGAGCGGTTAGAGCAGGCAGCGACCATCCGCGACGCGGTGATGGTCGGCCCCCGACCTGTCGTCCTCCTCGGCGATCTGAACGCTGCCCCCTCGTCGCCGGAGGTCGCCACCATCACCAAGGTCCTGGACGACGCGTGGATTCTGGCCGGAACCGGGAACGGGTTCACCTTCGATGCGGTGAGCCCCCACGTGCGCATCGACTACGTGCTGGTCTCCGATGGTGTCGCCGTCCACTCGGCACACGTGCCGCCCACCTACGCGTCAGATCACCGGCCGGTGGTCGTCGACGTGGTTCTGACCACGGTGGATGCGTGATTCGGGGACGTGGCGCGCGTGATGCGGAGGTGGATGCATCACGCGTGGTGGTGGGCCGCGCCTCTCACCTCGAGTTGGTCGAGCAGCGCTTGGGTGGCGGCCGCGACGGAGTCGACTGCGCGACCGAACGCGTCGGCGTTGTGGGCAGCCGGCGCGTGGAATCCGCTGATCTTGCGGACATACTGCAGCGCGGCTGCGCGGACGTCGTCGTCGCCCACATGCGCGGTATAGGGCTCTCGGAGTGTCTTGATGCTGCGGCACATGCCATCGAGCCTACGCCGCGCAGCGCTGTTCACCTCACGAGCGAAGTCGTGCTGCACAGCGGCGTCAGTCGATGGCAGTTGCGGCGACGACGACGTTGTCCGCGTAGCCGCTGTCCCGGTCGAACGGGCCACCGCAGGTGAGCAGGCGCAACTCAGCGTCCGGCGTCGGGCCGTAGACGGCCTCGGTGGGAAACGCGTCCTTGGGATGCCTTGTCACCGAGGAGACCGCAAACGACACGATGGTCCCGTCACCACCCTCGACATCGATCACGTCGCCCAGCCGGAGGTTGTCGAGGCCGATGAAGACCGCCGGCCCGTTGACGGAGTCCACGTGGCCCACCATGACCGCTGGGCCGCGGTCGCCCGGCACGCTGCTGCCGGAATACCATCCGACGGCCGAGGGGTCGCCCGGCAGCGCGAGGGTGCCATCGGGGTCCAGGCCGACGGCACCCACAGCGGCCGAGACCCCGATGACGTCGATGGCGATGCGCACGGGCACGGCGCGGGTCGGCGCCGCGTCGACCGGCACGACGGCCGGCCGGACCGCGACACCGCTTGGTCGCATGTCCCCAGCCGATGCGGGATCGCCCAGGCGGTCTCCGGACGGCGCGGTGAGCGCAGCGGCGGCGAGTACGACGAACAGCGCACATCCCACCGCCACCACGGCAGCCGACGAGGCGGTCCGCCGGGCGGGACGCCGACGGTGCCGCCCGGTCGTGGCGCCCCCGCGAGGGGCCACTCAGCGTCCCCGCGGACGTCGGCGGCGCATGATGAGCAACCCGCCGAACCAGGCTGCGACCACCGTGACACCGGCCACGGTCCACGAGGCCGTCGACGGGGCCATGACCGAACCACCCAGTCCGGCGTCGACGCCGCCGGTCGGGGTCTGCCCGGTCGCGGCAAAGTCCTGGATCGACAGGACGCCGAGCCCACCGGCCAGGTCGCGGACGACGACCGTGTAGGTGCTTCCCGCGGCGAGCTCGACGGTCTGCTCGGCCGTCGACCCGGGCGCGTCGACCCGGACGACGGCGGAGCCGGCCGGTACGCCGCGGTAGTCGGTTGCGGCAGTGAACTCGAAGTCCGAGGCCAGCGCTGTGTCACCGAGGGTGACCGTGTCGACCTCGGGCGCGGTCATCGCCGCCTGGATGACGCGGAGCTTGCTCTGCCCGGCGGCCGGGGCGTCGAGGTCGTCGGTGAGCGTCACGAGGCGGAGTTCGGAGTTCTGGCCCATCCCGGCGACGGTGGCTGCAGCGTCGGAGCCGACCTGCACAGTTGTGGACAGGACGGCCGGCTCGGTCGACGGTGCACCGGCCAGGCGCATCGCGACGGTGTAGGAGCCCTCGGGCACGCGCTGGTACGGGGAGAACATGCCGTAGCCGACCCCGCGCAGGACGGTCGGGTCGTCAGCGTCTCCGAAGGACGACAGGTAGACATCGACCTCGGGGGTGTCAGGGGACAGGTGGGCGAGCCGTATCCAGCCCTGCGCAGGAGCGGCCTGCGCGGGAGGGGTCACGGCGGCAAATGCGGCGAGGAGGGTGACGGTCAGGAATGCGGAACGGACGGCGGAGCGGATCACGGTGTCTCCAGGGGTGTGATCGGTGGATGGGTCATGAGGCGAACAGTCCGGCGGGTTCGGGGGTGTCGTACGCGAGTCGTAGGTAGGCAACAGAGGACTGGCGGCGGACCTGGAGGTGGTCCGGTCGTACCTGTGGCTGCTGGTCGAGCCAGTCGAGAACCACGTCGACGTCGGCCACGCCCATCTCCACGTCCGGTGCGGCAGCAGGGCCGGCGGGTGAGACGTCGACGGCGGTCAGGTACCCCTCCGTCGCCAAGGCGGCGAGCACGATGAGGACCCGTCCGTCGACCGTCCCCTCGCGCAGGACGGCGGCGGCGGCGGGGGACACGTCGATGTCGGTTCGCGCCGCGATCTCCGCTCCGGCCGCTGCACGAGCCAGGGACGTCGTGCGCTCCGGTGTCGCCCGGCTGGCCTCCGTGGTGGGTCTGCTGGGCAGGCCCGACGTGTCGACGAACGGTCGCAGGGAGGTCGGGGTCGCTGCTGTCCCTGGCGAGCTGTCGTCCGGCCTGGTGAGCGCGACGGTCCCGAGCAGGGCACCGCTGAGAACGGCAGCGGTGACGATCAGCGCGGCGATCCGGAGGCCGGGTCGTCGTCGGTCGCTCGCGGGATCGGCGCCACTGCGTGGCTGTGCGGCGCGATATTCTCGCCGCCGCAGCCTCGACAGGCGGAACGTGTCGAGGATGACCTTGTGCCACGGGGCGGCCGATGGTCCGGCAGGCGGGGGAGACTGCGGGTCCATGTTCGTCATTCGGTGCTGTCGGGCCCACGGATTGGTCCGGTCTTTTGTGACCGGGGTCACATAGCCGCGTTGGGGCACGAAGTATCGGCCCGGCACCGGTCTTGGGGGCTGGGCCCTCCGGTGTCGTGGAGATCGTCGTGCAAGCTCCGGCAGGGCGCTGAGCGGGTAGTTCTTGCACAACGATCTTCGCGACCGGCGGGGCCAGGCCGTGTACACCGACACCAACGTGCGCCCGCTTGGACGGATACTGCGGCTATGGACGATCTCGAATCAGCCGACGAGGACGTGCGCCTGAGGGTTTACCAAACCTTCGCGGCGGCAGGTCGGGCACCCGCGGCCGCGACGCTCGCGGCAGAGCTCGGCTTGGGCGCCGATGCCGTCCATGCGGGCCTGCGCCGGCTCGCCGACGCCCGGCACCTGGTCCTTGACGGCTCCGGCGACATCGTCATGGCACATCCCTTCTCGTCGGTTCCGCTCGGGTTCGCCGGAATGGGCCGCGAGACGCTGTGGTGGGGCGGCTGTGCGTGGGACTCGTTCGCACTTCCCCATGTCCTTCCGGACGAGCCGGAGGTCCTGGTGTCCACGCGCTGCCCTGGCTGCGCCGCGGCGCTCGCCTGGATCGTCAGCCGCTCTGCGCCGCCGGAGGGCCGCGAGGTCGCCCATTTCCTGGTGCCGGCAGCGCAGATGTGGGACGACGTCGTCCGCACGTGCAGCAACCAGCGGCTGTTCTGCTCCGACACCTGCGTCGACCGCTGGCTTGCGGCGTCGGGGAACGCGCGCGGCTACGTCATGGACCTGGCGACGCTCTGGCGGCTCGCCCAGCACTGGTATGACGGCCGCCTCGACCACGGGTACCGGCGACGCGCACCGGCGCAGGTTGCGGACTACTTCCGGGCCGCCGGCCTGGGCGGCACCTTCTGGGACCTGTGACCGACCGTCCGTCGTTCGGCTCACGACGGCCGACAGCCCACCGCAGCGATGGAGCCGGTGAACTCGGAGATCGTGACGTAGCCACAGGCATCCGGCCGGTAGCCGACGGCCTCGGACTGGATCTGGCTCGGTGCAGAGACCTCGCGGAGCGGCCAGCCGGGGAACCCCCCGAGATCCGCCCCCGCGTCGGGCGCCCGGTACTCGAGGACCTGGTCGTAGGTGCGCAGCAGCACTCGGCCGTCCGTGGACGATGCATCGGTGACGACGTTTCCGGCGATGCCGGTGAACACAGGGCGATCAGGGTCGGGCAGGTCGACCTCGCCGAGCAGGTCGAGGACGCCGCCGTCGGGATCGCCGCGATAGAGGCGCGTCGGACCGGTCGTGGCGGACGCCTCGTCGAAGGCAGCCTTGCTGACGATCAACGGCCGACCGGAGTCGTCGACGATCAGGGCCTCAGCATCCGTCGGGGCGTCAGGATACGTGTATCGCACGGCGTCGGCCGCAACCGCGTTCTCCATCACAGCCGTCAGGTCGGGCTCCGGGAACCGGTAGACGACGACGTCCGCCCTGCCCACGTGGTCGCCGATGTCGCCGACGAAGATGCACTGTCCGGAGCCGCTCGGGCCACAGGGTCCGACAGCCAACGCCTCGGCGTTCTCCGCCGACATCCCACTGACGCCGATCCTGACGACGAGCCTGCCGTCCTCGCGGACGGCAACCACCTCGTCGGTGCCGGGTTCGTCGCTGATCACGTAGTACGCGCCGGATGTCCTGTGGCTCGCCGCCACGCCGCTCGCCTCGACGACGACGTCGCGCGACAGCATGCCAACCGTCTCGGCCTCGCCGTAGCAGGGCTCGTCGCACGCGAGTGTCGGTGATGCGCCGACCGTAGGCGATTCCTCCGCCACGGCCGTGGGTGACTCCGGTACCGCCGCGGGCGTCGTTCCGCTGGCCGCGCACCCGACCAGTCCGAGCAGCGTGACTGCACCTGCGGCGAGGCGACGAGCGAGCACTGGCACACCGTAGAGGTGTGCACCTACGTCC
>Ga0193738_1000875_pt1 | contig 13294 bp, 8 predicted proteins | sample L2a1metaG_FD_144927 | JGI IMG/M metagenome (GOLD analysis project Ga0193738, IMG submission 144927) | Soil microbial communities from a riparian zone of the East river system, Colorado, United States - L2a1 | ecosystem: Environmental > Terrestrial > Soil > Riparian zone | place: USA: East River...
TGGGGAATCTGTGGCGTCGGCGTGATGCCATTCGACCTCAAAATGAAGGAGGCGATGCAGTCCCAGGACTGTCTCTTCACGCTGGTTGAGAAAGCCCCTGACGGAAGCTGGGAGCCTCGGATCATCGGATCGATCGTGCAGTACCTGTACGCGCCGGACGACCCTGACGCCGTCATCGAGAAGATGGCTGACCCGTCCACGCGGATCGTTTCGCTCACCGTGACCGAAGGGGGCTACAACTTCCATCCGGTCACCGGTGAGTTCGACGCGGAGAATCCCGGCGTCCAAGCAGATCTAGTTCCCGGAGCTGTGCCCGCGACGACGTTTGGTCTGATAACCGAAGCCCTGGTACGGCGGCGCTCTCGCGACATCGATCCCTTCACGGTGATGTCGTGCGACAACATCCAGGGCAATGGTCATGTGGCACAGGAAGTTTTCGCCGCGTTCGCCCGGCTCCGGGATCCGGAGTTTGGCGAATGGGTCGAGGCAGGAGTCAGATTCCCCAACTCCATGGTCGATCGGATCACGCCGGTCACCACGGATGAAGACCGGTCGCAGATCAGCGAACGCTTCGGCGTCGAAGACGCTTGGCCGGTGGTCTGCGAACCGTTCACGCAGTGGGCGCTGGAGGACAAGTTCACCTCCGGCCGCCCGCCGCTGGAGGGCGTCGGGGTGCAGGTGGTCCCGGACGTGGTGCCGTACGAGCTGATGAAACTGCGGCTGCTAAATGCGAGTCATCAGGCGCTGTGTTACTTCGGCTATCTCGCTGGCTACCGGCTGGTGCATGACGTGGCGCAGGATCGGTTGTTCGGCAACTTCCTGCTGGATTACATGAACAGGGAAGCCACACCCACCTTGGCGCCGGTGCCAGGCATCGATTTGGACACATACAAGCTGCAGCTGATCGAACGATTCTCTAACTCAGCGGTCCGAGACACAGTCGCTCGGCTCTGTGCGGAGAGTTCGGATCGCATTCCCAAATGGCTGCTGCCGGTGATTCGCGAGAATCTTGCCGCCGATCGGGACGTAACGCTGTCGGCCGCAGTGGTTGCCAGCTGGGCGCGCTACGCCGAAGGCATCGACGAGCAAGGTGAGCCCATCAAGGTGGTCGATCGACTGGCAGAAACCCTGCAGCGGATTGCCGCCCAGCAGCGCGACGATCCGCTGGCCTTCGTGCAGAACCGCGAACTCTTCGGAGATCTGGCCGGCGAGCCGGCGTTCATCGAGCCCTATCTGAACGCACTCGACTCCTTGCACAGCCGCGGCACCCGCGCCACGCTCGAGGCCCTCGCCACGCGTTCCTCCATCGGGTAGCTGTCGCGGTCAGCCCGCCGGGCTGAACTCGTTGCGGACTGCGCCGATACGCAGCGAGGTGAGAACGGCAAGCAGCGCGACAACGGCCATAGAGCCTTCGACGACGCCGAAGGTCAGCGCCAAGTTTCCGCTCGGATGCAGCGCAGCAAAGATCGTGCCCGCGAGGCCGATGAAGATCGCCGAACCAAGGGCGTCATAGACGTTCAGTGAGGAGCCGTTCCTGCCCTGTTCTCCAGCCGCCGAGAGGCTCATCACCGCCAAGGATGTGCTGGAGGTGGCGAGTCCCATTCCGAGCCCACCGAGGACCCAGCTCACCGCAACCAAGCCGTATGGGAGCGCTGGAAGGAAGGCGACCACCGTGACTAGCGCCAGGCCGAGCGCCACCAGACCGCAACCGAGCGTGATCAACACGTCGCGCCGGATTAGCAGCCACGGGCGGGACTGCAGCCAGGAGCCGGCCGTCCAGCCAACCGCGCCGAAGGTCAGCACCGCACCTGCTTGAACAAGTGGCACGGACCGCTGTTCGACCAGCATCAGCGGAACGAATGCCTCGGCACCGAAGAACGCGCCCGGAAGGAGACCCCGCGTCTGGATGACCTGGGAAAGTCCGCGACGGAACCGGAGAAAGCCTGGCGGCATAAGCTGCGGCAGCGCCGCAAGAAGCATTGCCAGACCAACGATCATCAGTCCCAACCCAACCCAGTCCAGGCGCTGACCAGCGAGCTGCAAAGAGGCTGTGGCGACGCACAACATCGCGGCAGCCCACAACGGCGCCGGCTTCCGCGTGACTTCGTTGCTGCCCGCCTGGTGCCGCCGGATCATTCGCCGCAGGCTGGGCAATGCCATGATGCCTCCGAAGATCACCAATGGGATCACGGCTAAAAACACCCACTGCCAGCTCAGCCTGTTCGTCAACCACGCTGCCGCCGGAGGGCCAACAAACGAAGGCAGCACCCATGCCGTGGAGATGTAGGTGAATATCTTGGGTCGCTGCGTGGGGCTGTAGGCCTGTGCGACACAAACGAAAATCGCGACGTTCATGGTGCCGCTGCCAAGTCCCTGCACCAGCCGGCCAGCGAGCAGCTCGGCCATATGCTGAGCCGTGCCTGATACGACAAGACCCGCCAGAAAGATCACCAGACCGCCGAGCAGCGGTTTGGCGGGCCCGATGCGATCGCTGAGCCTGCCGCACACCACGGTGGCGAACAGCATTCCGATCAAGAACAGCGAGAATGCCCAGGCGTAATACCTCAGGCCGTCCAGTTCGCGAGCCGCCACCGGCATCGCGGTCGCGACCGAGATGGTCTCGAAGGCGATGGCGACGATAGTGGAGCACAGCCCAATCGTGAGCGCGCGCTGGGAGACTCTGGGCACCGCGACACCAGTGTCATCGTGCGCAGTCTGCCGCGTGGCCATTTCACCAGTTCATCACCTGTGGCCGACTCGAGGTCAATTCGCGCCGCGCTGTCTAGACTGGCCGACGTGAGTCAGCAACCGAGTCCTGGTGCCGAGACCATTGTCGACGAACGCACCCAGGAACGCCCCGATTACAAAGTCGAGGAGGGCGACCACGAGCGCTTCTCCCACTACGTACCCAAGGACAAGCTGACCGAGGCGATGGTGATGGGTACCCCTGTGGTCGCACTCTGCGGCAAGGTATGGGTACCCAGCCGCGATCCGGAGCGCTTCCCGGTGTGCCCGGAATGCAAGGAGATCTGGGAATCCCTGAAACCAGGTAGCGACGAGAACTGACTTGTCAGAACCCAGTTGAGGAATAGGGGTCAACTCGCTTCTGACAAGTTCAACCACTGCTGCCGATCGACGGCGTGTACCCCTACTGCCCTGCGCCAGGAATTCGCCACATATCTCCCCCGCCCATGTGGCGCCTCGCGGCGTTCTCCTCGGTCGACATGCGACCCGGCATGCCTCCCTCGTCGGCCTTGCGATGCACTCGCCTGGACGCCGGATCTATGCGCCGCATTCCCGGCCCAGGGCACTAGTCTGACGCCATGGATTCCACGGTCAACAACGGGCGGACGCTGGTGCTCGTCCGACACGGCAAGTCCTCGTGGGATTACGACGTCGATGATCATGAGCGGCCCTTGTCCGGACGTGGGCGTCGTGACGCCGAGGCGCTCGGCCGCTTGCTCAGCCAGCGATCGCTGCATCCTGACCTGGTTCTCTGCTCGACCGCGACGCGTACCAAACAAACCTGGGACTACGCGAAGTCAGGCGGCGCCGACGCGGGCAAGATTGAGTATCTGAGGGAGATCTATCACGCTTGGGTGCCCGAGCTGCTGGCCATGATCCGGGAGGTTCCTGACGAGATACACACCTTGCTCGTCCTTGGACACGCACCCGGCATTCCAGATCTTGTGGAGCACCTTTGTGTCCGAACGGAGTCCCCGGATTGGGCCCAGATGGACAGCAAGTTCCCAACCAGCGCCCTCGCTGTCGTGAATGTGCCCGGACCGTGGGCCGAACTCGGGAAGGGTCGCGCCGAGTTGGCCAGTTTTGTTGTGCCGCGCGGCTGACTTCCCTCATTTTGTGACGCCAGTTTCGATTCCAGAGGCGTGTCGAGCCCTGCGCGTCAAAGCAGTGTCACTTTCTGAGAGCATGCGTGCAGAATCGCAGCCACGACAATCTCGGGGTGCTCCTTGAGCATCCGCCAGGTAAAGCGCAGCACCCGCCAGCCATCGGCGACCAGAGCGTTCTGCCGCCATCGGTCCGATTCGAAGAGGTCCTCATCCTCTTCGTGAAGCCGGCCATCGATCTCAATCGCGAGTTTGAGGTGCGGGAATGCAATGTCGATGAAATAGAGGCAGCCTTCCAGAGACACAGAGACACCGGGAAGTTCGGCTTCCAGGCAGTGATCCGCGCCCCGCGGAGAATCCGGTGGGCGAGACGCTCGGCGGCTGACCACGGTTCATTCCGGGAGTCGATGAGCAGCCTGAGTCGCTCTTGGTTGCCGGTCCGGTTAGGAGTCAGACGAAGAGCCTCGTACATACCCGTAAGGGTCGCCGCACGGGTGCGGAGCGCGATATCGATCGCGTCGGCGCACTCGAAACTAGCAAGGTCGATGGCAGTGAGTGCGGGAGCCGTGTAGCGCAGGCCAGCGCGCTCGGTGACCAGCTCTGCGGGAATGTGGCGGCGGCTGAAGGTGTAGCCCGGGCGACTCGCCAGCCGCGTTGATGCTGCGGCCTCGATCGTTCCGACCGACGCCTCCGGCCAGAAAGAGGCCTTGGCCGCAGCTGCCCCAAAGACAACAGCGTCTGGGTGGCGGAGGCTCACGGCACGCATCAGGACCTCAATGCTGTATGCGGAATCTGGCGGCGCATAGATACCGGGAAGCACTGGCACGAGTTTTCCTTGCATCACGAGCCACGCCATCGTGTTGGCAAGGCTCGGGTGGTCCCTCCGACTGATCAGCCCTCCACCACGTCGAATAGCAACTCGACCTGCGAGCGAGCCTTCATGTTGAGAAGATGCTGACGCCGGAGGCACATCGTGCACGTCAAGCAGGATCTGTGGACATCGCTGGACGGGAGGAATCAGCTGTGGATCACGGGTACTCCCCAAGAACGTGACCCGCGTTCGGTCTTGTGGACGCGACACGCCGCAAGTTGAGCAACCAGAGTCAGTTATTGAGAGTTGGCGTGGGTAACCAGGTCCGCAACGAATGCGAGCTTCACGATCACCGACTGCGCCAAGACAAATGGGTAGAGGTCGGAGCGGCCCATGCTCCGGTTGATCTGGTTCAAGCCCTTGGCCAGGGGCAACCAGGTCCGCGCAAGCAGCTCAGCCATGGGTGTCTCGAGCGGATCGACCCGCTCCACGTCCGCGATGAGCCCGAACTCCCGTGCTGTTTGCAGCGTGTCGGCGATGTGCAGGAAATGGCCAAACACCTCCGCAAAGTCCTCGAGTGGATGCATCGTGGCGTAAGCACTGATAAAGCGGTCCTGCCAGTCCTGGCCTGACCCGGTCGAATAATGGCGCTGCAGTGCATCCTCATACGAGGTGGTCTCGTCTCCGAAAAGGGAGCGGAACTCTTCCCGGCGGTCGTCGGTGAGGGCGAGTAGTTCGCAGTAGTAATGACCGATCTCATGGCGAAAGTGCCCAAGAACCGTGCGGTACGGCTCATCCATGCTCGCCCGCAACGCCTCGCGGTGTGCGTCGTTGCTTTCGGCCAGGTCAAGGGTGATGATTCCGTTCTGGTAGCCGGTCATGATCTTGCCCTGACTGCTCGAGAGCAGGTCGAATGCCAGACCAACGAAGCCGTCGCTCACCTTGATCGGAAGCTGAAGCTCATCGAGTGAGAAGATCAGCCGGCGCTTGGCGGCCTCGGCAATCCAGTACTGCCCAAGCCCAACAATGTCGCCATCGGCCGGCCGGGTCCTGGTCAAGGTACAGCTGAAGCACAACCCGATGGGCGACAGGCGATCGGCGATCCAATTGCATCCGCAGCGGTTGAGGTTGGCGCAGATAGGGCGATCGGAAAGGACAGCCACCATGGTGCCTTCCTCGCGCGAGTAGCCAATCGCGGTGCCGCATGTCACACAGACTGAGTTCTCGAAGAAAAGCTCGGCACCGCAGACTTCACAGTGGAAAACACGCACGGTCGCCTACTTTGCCAGCCGCCGTATTGCGAAGATCAGGCGGGGCTAGTGTCGTGTTTCCTAAGTCTCTTACGGTTCGCGCCGCCCAGGCACGCACCTCGCGGCGTTCTCCTCAGTCGACATACGACCCGGTATCCCTCCCTCGTCGGCCTTGCGATCCACGCACCTGAACGACGCCTACCGCAAGGAACTTAGGAAACACGAGACTAGCCTGGCCAGATGATCACCGCAGTCCACACATTGATCTACTCTGAGGACCCGCCGGCCACCCGAGCATTCTTTCGCGACGTCCTCGGCTGGCCCTATCTGGAGGACACCACCTCCGAACCCGGCTGGCTGATCTTCCGGTCGGGCCCAAGCGAAATTGGCGTACATCCGAACAGTTGGACCTACGATGGCGAGTTGACAACAGTGCCGATCCATCACGAGATCTCACTGATGTGCGATGACTTGGCCGCCACGATGAGCCAGCTGTCGGCGAAAGGCGCCGAGTTTGCGGGTGAGCCAGTCGACCGTGGATTTGGCCTGTGCGCCAGCCTCCAGGTGCCAGCGGCCGGAGAGATCCTGCTTTTTCAGCCAAGCTACGCGCCGGCCTACGCGTTGTAGCACGCCAGCGGTGCGCCCGCCAGCTAGGCCTCCGCCATCTCGACCGAGACCTCCATCTTGGATTTCTTGGCTTCTGTGAAGATCACGCCTTTGACCGGAGGTACGTCGCCATAGTCCCGACCCCACGCCACCGTGGCGTGTGAGTCGTCAACGAGGCGGTTATTGGTCGGGTCGAGGTAAAGCCAGCCGGCACCCGGGATCCAGCAGCCGGCCCAAGCATGGCTAGCGGCCGACCCGACCAGCCGCGGCTTGCCCGGTGCCGGTCCGGTGGCCAGATAGCCGCTGACATAGCGCCCAGCCAGGCCCAGTGAGCGCAGGCAGGCAACCATGAAATGGGCAAAATCCTGGCAAACTCCGGTCCGTTTCTCCAGCAGATCAGAGATCTTGGTACGCAGCGTGGTCGAGCCTGATTTGTACGTGAAGTCCTTGTGAATCCGCTGCATCAGCTCGACCGCGGCTTCGCCAATCGGGCGTCCAGCTGGGAAGGACTGTCGGGCATAATCCTCGATCGCCGGGGGCACCTCAACATACGGCGACGGGAAGATGTAATCCATCGCTTCCCATGCCTCGCCGTCGTCGTCTCGCATGCGAGGCTGCGTCCGCTCCCACGGCACAGCCAGCGCCTCCGGATCCAGCTCATTTACCCCGATCTCGACGACGCTGATCGACGTAACGACCAACCTGGTATGGGGCTGGACGACATGGAAGTAGCCCTTCGCGTTGCCATACAGGTCAATGTGCCGAAACAGGTCCGCCGGCTCAGGCTCGATCGCGATCTCATTGGCTACACAGCTCTGCCACCCCAGGTCGCGCGGGCGCAGATGGAATTGACCGTAGCTGCCAGTGACATCGGAGTCGTAGGTGTAGGTCGTGTGGTGCTCGATGCGGTACGTGGTCATGCGGTACCCCCCAGCGCATCGTTGCGAAACAGCGGCCGCTGAGTTGGCGGCGGCTTCTGATACTGGTCCCGAATCGCCTCCGCCAAAACACGCAGCTGATGCTGCAGCTCGGCAAGGAACTCCTCGAGGAAAGCCAAGCGGCCGTCCGCCGACTCTGCGAGAGCCACTGGGTCGGTGATGCGTACGCGTTCGGCCAACGCGTCCAGCAGCCGCAGCGGTCGACTTGTCGGCGAGGTGTTGGGCAGCGCGCGGAGATCGGTTCTGATCCGCTGCAGCTGGTACGCGACCGAGCGCGGATTGAACGGGTCCATCAACAACAACTCGAGCAACGCATCAACCCCGGCTCGGGTGCGGTAGCGGCGTCGGAATGTCACGATCGATTCGGTCGCGGCGAGCACAGCTTCCTGCACTAGCCGATCCTCCTCAGGTGCTCGCGCCCGGCAAATCGTGACCCGTAGCAGCGCCAGAGTCTGGATCGCCCGCTCCAGGCCGCGACCGGAGTCGAGCATGTACCACCCAGGATCGCGGATCATGTTCTCGGTCGCGACACCCGCCAGCGCGAGCAAACCGGACAGCACCCGCTCGCTTGCATCGGTCAATTGAAGACCCTGGTCATGCGGGTTGTCGGCGAGGGCGGCAAGGGCCCGCTCAATGTCGGCCAGCACCATCCAGACGTCGTCGGAGAGCTGGTCCCGTACGCCTTGTGCGGCCATCGACAGCGCGGCCAGGGACTGAGCGGCGGTACCGGTTCGATGGCGATCCAGCAGCATCGATCGGAACTCCGGCATCATCTCGACACGCGGCTTGAAGAAACCGGGGTATGTGGTGCTGACGTGGGTAACCGCCTGCAGCAGCACCTCCAGCGCTCGCCCGTGGGTCACATCGAGGTCAGTCTCAATTGCCACCGTACGGGTCGCCAGCAGCAGCCGAAGCAAGTCCTCGGCGCGTTCTGCGTACCGGCCGAACCAGTAGAGGTCGTTGAGCACGCGCGGCACCATGGCGATCGAAGCCGACATCGCCGGCACGAAGCCCGCTTCCTCGCCGGCTCGGGTGCGCGCGATGATCCTGGGGGCGGCAACGGGTTCGCTACTCACCACCCAGACGTCTTTGGCCAGCTGCCCGTTGGGTTCAGTGACGAGGACCCCGCGCCGATCTGAGGTGTCATCGGTTACTCGGGCCAGGCCACCCAGCATCGCGGTGTAGGAGGCTCCGCTCCGAACGGCGAACGACCGCAGGACGACGTTACGGCGGACCAGCCGATCCTCCTCGCTGGTTGGCGCGGAAGACAGATTCAGCACCTCCTGCGCGACGAAGCGGTGCGGCGCAGCCTTGATCTTGTCCGTTAGCCGTTCGCGCTGTCGCGCGCTCAGCGCGGGCCCACGGACACTGCGACCATGACCACGACTTATCGGCCGTATCACGAGGGAGTCCAGATTGTTCAGTGCATGGCTCAGCCCGGTCGTGTCGCCGCACCACCAGGTATCAACCGACGGCAGCCGCAGCGACTGGCCGAGCAGTCGTTCACACAGCTCCGGCAGGAACGGAAGCAGCGCAGGATTCTCGAGCACCCCGGATCCAAGGTTGTTCAGTACGCTGACGGTGCCCTGGCGTACGCATTCCATGAGTCCGGTGACCCCGAGCCGGGAGTCGGGACCCAACTCCAGCGCGTCCATCCAGGTCGAGTCGACGCGGCGCAAGATCACATCGACCCCCTCGAGCTTGCCAAGAACTCGCATCCATACCCGGCCGTCACGAACCGTCAGATCGCTGCCCTCGAGCAGCGGAAAGCCGAGCAAAGAGGCAACGAAGGCCTGGTCGAAAGCGGTTTCGGAGTGTTTACCCGGGCTCAGCACGACAACACGCGGGTCCTCCACTGCGCTGGGCGCCGCCTCGACGAGGGCCAGGCGCATCGCCTGGAAGAACGGCGTGAGCCGGTGCAGATTGGCCTGATGATAGATCTCCGGAATCACCCGCGACACGACCCGGCGGTTCTGCATGGCAAAGCCGGCACCCGAGGGTGCCTGAGTCCGATCCGAGATCACCTTCCATTCTCCGGTGCTGTCGCGCCCCAGATCTGCCGCGATCAAGAACAATCGCTGGTGGGCCGCCGCCTGACTGCCGACGAGCGGCCTCAGATACTCGTCGTGGTCGAAAATCGCAGCCGCTGGGATGAGGCGCCGTGCCAGCAGCCGGCGCGCACCGTAGAGGTCGGCCAAGATCGCATCCAGCAGCTCCGCCCGCTGCACTAGACCGGCTTCGAGCCCGGCCCACTCCCGGTCATCAAGGATCAGCGGCAATGGGTCTAGCCGCCACGGCTGTGGCTCGACGAGGCCGTCGGGTGTCCCCGCCGCGGGACCATGCCCGTTGGGTTCGTCGGCGATCGAGATCGCTGACGCCGGACTCGGGGTGTAGGTGACGTTGTCGTCCTCGAGCAGCCGGGCCACCTCGCGTTGGGCCTGCAACAGCTCCTTGTCCGCGAATTCATCCAGGCCTTCCAGCAGTGCTGACCAGCCATGACGTACGGTGCCGTCGCCAGTCGCGAACTCGTCGAATGCCGGCTCCCGGTCTACCGTGGACTGGCCAGCTGTGGCCAGGTAGCGACCAAGGACGGTCATCTTCCGCCCCGGGGCCGAGATGTGCCGAGTCCCTGGGCGGGTGGCAGGCGGCGGCGCAGATCCAGCGTCAACGGGAACTCGTCGTCGCCGGCCGAACGCCGTATCAGCTGGGCATCCAGCGCCTCGAGATCGATTATCCCGGTGGTGTGACCCATCGCCTCAAAACGTCGGGACCGGCGGGCCTCAGCCTCGGATGCGTTGACCGGCGGATGAGCGTACGAGCGACCCCCGGGATGGATCACGTGGTAGGTGGCGCCGCCGAGGGAGAAGCGGCTCATTCGATCAATGAGATCAAAAGACAGCGGCGAGTCCAGATCTAATGTGGGGTGCAGCGAGGACCACGGTTTCCAGGCCTTGTAGCGGACGCCGGCCACGTAGCTGCCAGGTGTGCCAGTGGCTGTCAATGGAACCGCCTGTCCATTGCAGGTCAGCAGATGCCGCTCAGGAACGAAGCCGCTTACCGCGACCTGGAGCCGTTCGGTCGACGAATCCACATAACGGGCCGCACCCCCAGCGGCCGCCTCCTCACCCAATACGTGCCAGGGCTCGATGGCGCTCCTGAGCTCCAGGTTCACACCGCTGATCTTGGTCAGACCGATCCGCGGGAACCTGAACTCGAGGAACGGTAGCAGCCAGGCCAGCTCGAACTCGATGCCGTGGGCGCGCAAATCGGTGAGGACCTCGGCGATGTCGGCCATAACGAAGTGCGGCAGTAGAAATCGGTCATGCAACGCTGTGCCCCAGCGCACCAGGGGGGCGGAATAACGCTCTTCAGCGAACCGGGCGACCAGCGCACGTACCAGCAATGCCTGCACCAGCGCCATGTCTGGATGCGGTGGCATCTCGAAGCCCCGCAGTTCCAGCAGCCCAAGCCGGCCGCGCGTCGTATTCGGGTTGTAGAGCTTGTCGATGCAGAATTCGGCGCGGTGTGCGTTGCCGGTGATGTCGGTGAGCAGGCTGCGCAGCGATCGATCGACCGCCCACGGCCGGTGCTCGGTATCGGCCAACTCATCGATCTCAGCAAAAGAGATCTCCAGCTCATACAGCGTCTCCGGCCTACCCTCGTCGACGCGCGGCGCCTGGCTGGTCGGCCCGACAAAACGGCCTGAGAAGAGGTAGGAAAGCGCTGGATGGTGCTGCCAGAAGGTGATCATGCTGACCAGCAGATCCGGCCGCCGAAGCAACGGCGACCGCAACGGCTCGGGACCGCCGAGGGTCAGGTGGTTGCCACCGCCGGTACCGCTGTGACGGCCGTCGAGAGCAAAGGTCTCGGCACATAACCGGTGCTCGCGGGCGATCCGGTACAGCGTCTGGATCAGATCGGAAAGCTCAGTCCAGCTGGACGTGGGGTGGACGTTGACCTCGATCACTCCGGGATCTGGGGTGATCAGCAACGTCTTGATCCGAGAGTCGGGCGGCGGCCCATAGCCCTCCAGGATCACCGCCGTGCCAGTCTGCGTCGCGGCCCGATGGACAAGCCCGACCAGCTCGACGAACTTTTCCAGCTTTTCCAACGGAGGTAAGAACACGTGCACGAAGCGGTCGCGCGCCTCCACGACCAAGGCGGTACGCGTCGGAGCGTCGTCCGGATCAACCACCGCGGCCCGCGGGTGACCCATCGCCTCGTTCAACGCCGGTCCGGCCTTTATATAGGACTCCTCGCCTGTGAAGTCGGGATCCTTCCACGAGAGCGCGTCGAGCGGCAGCCGTGACCCTGCTGGCGATTCGCCAGGAATGAGCACTAGGCGGCCCCGTCGAGTCTTCCAGGCTGGGCTCGCCCAACCTTCGCCAAACCAGGCCGCCACAAGTGGTAACACCCAAGCCGTCGGCTCGGTCTCTCGGTCCAGATCGCTGACCAGCTGCGGCTCGGGCTGCTCTGGATCAAACGTCGGACGTGGCCCTGCCGGCTCACTGAGCTCAGCAGCCAGCCGCGCCAGCGGATCTTCGAAGGCCGGCAGCAACTGCTCGTCAGGCAGTCCAAAGTCAGCCGTAATGGTGCGGGCCAGCCGCTCGGCTGACGCAGCGGCGTCAGGATCTGACTTCGTGGAATCGAACGGATCCGCCAACAGCGCAGGATCACTCCACAGCTCCTCGCCGTCGCTTCGCCAGATCAGTCCGATCTGCCAGCGAGGCAGCGGCTCCCCTGGATACCACTTGCCCTCACTGCGCTGCACCAGGCCACCCTTCGCAAAGCGATCCGCCAGCGCTGCAGCCAGTCGGTTGGCCAGCTCCCGCTTCTCGGGCCCATCCGCAGCGACCGTCCACTGCGCTGAGGTCATGTCGTCGCTTGAGACGAATGTGGGCTCACCGCCCATCGTGAGCTCGAGGCCCGCGGCCTCCAGCCGGCCGTCAACCGCCTCCCCCAACGCTTGGATGGAGTCGATCTGAGCCGCCGTATACGGCAAGGTGGTTCGCGGGTCCTCCTGGGCACGCCGTACGGAGTTGGCGAACTCCATCGTGGTCACCGACGGTTCGGTTACCCCCGTGATGGCGGCCGCGGACGCCGGATGGGGCGTGGCAGCCAGCGGAATGTGGCCCTCTCCCGCAAAAAGTGCAGAGGTGGGATCGAGCCCGATCCAGCCGGCGCCCGGGATGTAAACCTCCGCCCAGGCGTGGAGATCGGTGAAGTCCTCCGTTGGGCCGCTCGCGCCATCCAGACTTGGTTGGTCGGGTGCCAGCTGGACGAGGTAGCCCGACACAAATCGAGCAGCCAGGCCACATCGCCGCAGAGCAGTCACCAGCAGCCAGCCCGTGTCCCGACAGGAACCGATTCGCTGCGTCAGGGTCTCTTCGGGGGTCTGCACCCCCGGTTCCATCCGGACCGTATAAGCGACATCGCGATAGATGGCGGCGTTGAGGGCACTGAGAAATTCAACAGTCGGCTGCCCGTCGGGTGGAGGCGTACCGCTAGCTGTCACCCATTCATTGACCAGCGGCCCGACCTCAGATTCGGGGATGTCTAGGTACGGCTTCAGGTCGGCTGCAAGCTCGGGCGGATAGCTGAAGGGATAGCTCTCGGCGTAGCTCTCGATAAAGAAGTCGAACGGGTTGATCACCCTCATGTCGGCCACCAGCCCGACGGTGACGTCGAGTTCACTGGCTTTGCTCGGGAAGACCACTCGCGCCAGGTGATTCCCGAAGGGATCTTGCTGCCAGTTGATGAAATTGTCGTCAGGGGAAATCGTCAGTGAATAGGCCTCGATAGGGGTCCGAGTGTGCGGCGCCGGACGCAGTCGGATGACAT
>Ga0193738_1000876_pt1 | contig 13293 bp, 10 predicted proteins | sample L2a1metaG_FD_144927 | JGI IMG/M metagenome (GOLD analysis project Ga0193738, IMG submission 144927) | Soil microbial communities from a riparian zone of the East river system, Colorado, United States - L2a1 | ecosystem: Environmental > Terrestrial > Soil > Riparian zone | place: USA: East River...
CCCGGGTTCGGTCGCTTCAACGTCGCGCCGACCCAGGAGGTTCTCGTCGTCCGCGCCTCGCCCGAGCCGGAGGAGGCCGAGCGGGGCGAGCGCGAGGCGAAGCTGATGCGCTGGGGCCTGGTCCCGGTTTGGGCCAAGGACCTCAAGGTCGGCTATCGGATGATCAACGCGAAAAAAGAGAACCTGCTGAAAAGCAGGGCCTACGGGCCGCTCGTCGGCAAGTACCGGCACCGCTGCCTGATCGTCGCCGACGGCTTCTACGAGTGGATGAAGGCCGAGGACCCCAAGCAGCCGCGCCAGCCCTGGCACTTCCAGGTCGACGGCGGCGAGCCGTTTGCCTTCGCCGGGCTCTGCACCCGCAAGGAGTGGCCGGACGCCGAGGAGCGCGGCTACGACGACGGCTACCTCTACACCTGCACCCTGGTGACGACCACCCCGAACGAGGTGGTGAAGCCGGTCCATGACCGGATGCCGTCGATCCTGCCCAGTCCCGAGGCCGAGGCCGCCTGGCTCGACCCGAAGCTGAGCGCCGAGGACGCGGTGGCGATGTGCGGGCCGCTGGACGCGGGCCGGATGCGGAGCGCGCCTGCCAACCCGGCGCTGAACAAAGTCGGTAAAGGGATGTCCGAAGGTCCCGAGCTGCTGGTCGCGCCGCAGGAGAGCCTGGACGTCTAGCCCGCGCCGCCTTCGTCTTCTTCTTCGGCTTCCTCGCGTTCTTCTTCCTTCAGCTCTTCGGCTTCTTCGTCGATCGGCGGCGTGTGCTGTGGTAGCGCCACGGCGGTCCGTGCCGTCGCCTCACCGGCGCCCGTCTCCACCGTGCAGGCGATCTTCGCCCCGGGGACGTCCTGGCTGCGCCAGATCGTGTAGAAGGGCAACTCCAGGTCCTGCTTCGGCTTGCCGGCGACGGAGTATTCGATCCGCTCTTCGCCGACCCGGTACCGCGGCCATTCGACCTTGACGCCGCGTTCGCTGGTGAAGCGGGGGGGACGGTCGGGGAGATCGAGCACCGCCAGTTCGCTGCTCTTCGAGCTGAAGTCCATCAGCACCGTTTCCGGCACTTCCTGGTTGTGGATCCCGGCTTCGGACGAGCGCGGGTAGGTGCCGCGCAGACCGCCCGAGCTCTGGGCAACTTCGGTCCCTTTCGGCGCCTTGACCTTGCAGGTGACGGTGCTGCCGTCGATCGGGGAGCCGGCGGAGACGTTCAGCGTCGAGTAGGCGATGTAGAGCGCGTAGCCGCTGACGTTGGTGCCGGTTGCGCGGATACGCGTGTCGGTCAGCTCCATGGTCCCCCCGCCGCCGGGGACCGCTACCGACCTGGAGTCAGGGCCGTCGCCGGACTGCACCCATTCGAGGCTGGTGGCTTCGCCCTCACCCTTGCCGGTGCTGGCCAGGGCGGCGACGAGACAGGCGATCAGCCCGACCGCGACCACGATCAGGGCTCCGCGCGGGGGCCGCCGGTCCGGCGCGGCGCTGCCTTGGGGGGCGTCGGTCACAGCGCCACGGTATTGGATCTGGTCACAAAATCGCGCCGCTGCGATACCTCGACCGCCCTCGCGGGTACGTTGTCGACGTGGCAGGAAAAGTGACCCGTCTCAGCATGGCCGAGGCGCGACCTCGGACGATCGATGTCCATGGCCATCCGGTCAACTTCATCGAAGCGGGCTCGGGCCCCGTGCTGCTGCTGATCCACGGAATGGCGGGCACCTGCGCCAACTGGGAGGCGGTGATCGAGCCGCTGGCGATCAACCACACCGTGATCGCCCCTGACTTCCCCGGCCACGGAGCCTCGGCGCCGGGCGGCGGTGACTACTCGCTCGGCAGCCTCGCCAGCGGCCTGCGCGACCTGCTGCTGGCCCTCGGCCACGACCGGGCCACCCTGGTCGGCCACTCGCTGGGAGGCGGCGTCGCGCTGCAGTTCACCTACCAGTTCCCGGAGATGGTCGAGCGGCTGGTGCTTGTCTCCAGCGGCGGGCTGGGACCGGACGTCAGCCCGATCCTGCGGGCGGCGGCGCTTCCCGGGGCCGAGCTCTTCATCTCGGCGACCGCCGGAGTGGGGAGCAAGGTCGGCTCCATGGTCGGGCGCGGGCTTGGCCTCGTCGGCCTGCGCCCCAACGCCGACCTCGCCGAAGTCACCCGCGGCTACGCGACCCTGACCGATTCCGCTCGCCGCAAGGCCTTCGTCGCGACGCTGCGATCGGTGGTCGGAACCGAGGGGCAGCGCGTTGCCGCCCTCGACAAGCTCTACCTGGCCGAAACCCTGCCGCTGCTCATCGTCTGGGGCGAGAGGGACCCGATCATCCCGGTCGAGCACGGGCGCGACGCCCACGCCCAGCTCCCCAGCAGTCGCCTCGAGATCTTCGAGGACACCGGCCACGTCCCCCAGGCCGCTTCATCGCCACCCTCGAACGCTTCCTCGCCGAAACCGAGCCCGCCGAGTTCGACCCAGACGAATGGCGGGCGAGGTTCAAAGCCGCCGAGAAGTAACGCGCCCGACAGGATTCGAACCTGTGGCCTACAGCTCCGGAGGCTGTCGCTCTATCCAGCTGAGCTACGGGCGCGTGTCCGCAGCTTAGCCATCGGAAGCCCCAGATGTTGCGGCCGTTGATCCATCCGAATGAAGACATAAAGTTGCGGCTGTGAAGACTGCGACGAAAGGGAATGAGGGGGAGGCGATGATTCTCGCGGCGCTCATCGAGCGCGGAATCGACGTTGCCGTTCCCTTTGGGGGAGGCCCCTATGTCGGTCTGGCCCACATCTTCGGTGTCTACTTCCCTCCGACGAAGTCGGTGTATCTGGTCCCCTTGGATGCCGTGGGTGGCTTCCGGGGATATTTGCGCCTGGTGCCCGCGCGGAACAACCAGCAACGCAAGGTCAGGTTCGCTGAGTCCGCGGAGCAGCTACTCAATGTCAAGCGCAGCGCTGAGGTCTTGGCGGAGCCACAGCTGAACTTCGCGTAGGCTCGCCGCCGATGGATTTGGCGGTCACCTTTCTCGGTACCGGCGGCTCGGTGCCCTCGGCTCGGCGCTCTACCGCGAGCGTGCTGGTGGCGCGCGGGGGAGAGCGGCTGCTGTTCGACTGCGGGGAAGGGACGCAGCGGCAGATGCAGCGCTCGCTGGGCCTGGTGCAGGCGGACGAGATCTACCTGACCCACTTCCACGCCGACCACGTGCTTGGCATCCCCGGGCTGCTGAAGACCTATGACCTCACCGACCGGCAGGTGCCGCTGAAGATCTACGGCCCGCGGGGGCTGACCGAGCTCTTCCAGGTCTTCTCGCCGCTGATCGGCCGCCTCGGCTTCACCCTCGACCTGATCGAGCTGGAGCCGGGCGACGCGGTCGCGCACGATGGGTATGAGGTCCGGCCGTTCGAAGCCTCGCACCGCAACGCCCGCGCCAACGGCTACGCCCTGGTCGAGGCCGAGCGTCCCGGCCGCTTCGACCCCGCCGCCGCGGCCGCCGCCGGCGTCGCCGAAGGCCCGGCCTACGCGGCGCTGCAGCGCGGGGAGGAGGTCGAGGGCTCAGCCGGGACAGTCACCCCCGACCAGGTAATGGGACCGAGTCGCCCGGGGCGCACGATCGCGATCACCGGCGACACCGCCCCGAGCCCAGCCACCGTCTCCGCCGCGGCCGACGCCGACCTCCTCATCCACGACGCCTCCTTCGCCGAGGAGGAGGTGCGGCGGGCCGAGGAAACCGGCCACTCGACGATCGCCCAGGCCGCGGGGGTCGCCGCCGAGGCGCACGTGAAGCTACTCGCCCTGGTCCACATCTCCTCCCGCTACCACGTGGGCAAGGTCGTCGAGGAGGCCCGAGAGGTCTTCGAACCGACCATCGCCCCCAGAGACTTCGACGTCATCGAACTCCCTTTTCCCGAGCGAGGTGAACCCGAGCTCATCCAAAACGGAGCCCGGGAGCCGAACGGCGAGGGGTAGGGCCCCTCACCGTACCCTCCCCGCTGTTGTCCGCCGAGGGGCCCTACCCCTCGCCCGCCGCGCCCGCTGCTACATTGCCCCCGTCCTTTAACCCGGTCCCGCGAGGCCAGGAAGGAAGCGAACGAAGTGAACGAGAAGGTCGTGCTGGAGCACGACGATCTGAGGCGAACGCTGCGGCGGATCGCCCACGAGATCGCCGAGAAGAACCCCGATTCGGACCGCCTGGCGATCGTCGGCATCCACACCCGGGGCGCCGTCCTGGCCCGCCGTCTTCACGTCTTCCTCAGCGAGCTGACCGGGAACAGCCTGCCGATCGGCGATCTCGACATCTCCTTCTACCGCGACGACGTCGGCGCCAAGGCCCCCGCCGCGCAGCCGGTCGTCCACAGTTCCCACATCGACTTCGACCTCTCGGACCGCACTGTCATCCTCGTCGACGACGTCCTCTACACCGGCCGCACCGTGCGCGCCGCGATCGAGGCCCTGTTCGACTACGGCCGCCCGCAGCGGGTCCAGCTTGCGGTCCTCTGCGACCGCGGCCACCGCGAGCTGCCGTTCCGCCCCGACTACGTCGGCAAAAACCTGCCGACGGCGCGCGAGGAGCGGGTCAACGTCCGCCTCGAGGAGGTCGACGGCACAGACGAGGTGACGATCTCCGAGCCCAGCCCCGTGGAGGTGGCGCGATGAAGCACCTGCTCTCGATCGAGCAGCTCTCGCGCGAGGAGATCGAGGCGATTCTCGATCGCGCCGAGAGCTTCGCCGAGGTCGGCCGCCGCGACATCAAGAAGGTCCCGACGCTGCGCGGCCGCACCGTCGTCTCGCTCTTCTACGAGTCGAGCACCCGCACCTCGAGCTCGTTCGACCTCGCCGCCAAGCGGCTCTCCGCCGACCTTGTCTCGGTCAAGGCCGCCGGCTCCTCGGTCGAGAAGGGCGAGTCGCTAAAGGACACGATCGCCACCCTCTCGGCATACGACCCGGCGGCGATCGTCATCCGCCATCCGTATGCCGGCGCCGCGCAGATGGTCGCCGGCTGGACCGAGGCCGCGGTCGTCAACGCCGGCGACGGCAAGCACGAGCACCCGAGCCAGGCGCTGCTCGACGTCTACACGCTGCGCCGCCGCCTCGGCTCGCTCGACGGCAAGCGGATCTGGATCGTCGGCGACGTTCTCCACAGCCGCGTCGCCCGCTCCAACCTGATCGCCTTCCAGCGGATGGGCGCCGAGGTAACCGTCTGCGGCCCCCCGACCCTGATTCCGCGCGGGATCGAGGAGCTCGGCTGCGAGGTCTCCCACTCGCTTGAGCGACTCGGCGAGGCCGAGGTCGTCTACGCGCTGCGGATGCAGCAGGAGCGGATGAGCGAGAGCTTCGTCCCCTCGCTGCGCGAGTACGCGGCGACCTTCCAGATCGACACCCGCAAGCTCAACCCGCGCCAGCTGCTGATGCACCCGGGGCCGGTCAACCGCGGGGTCGAGCTCTCCGGCGAGGCGATCGACTCGCCGCAGTCGCTGATCGCCGAGCAGGTCGCCGCCGGCCTGGTCGTGCGGATGGCGATCCTCTACGAGCTGCTGGCCGGCGGCGAGCGGCCGGCGCCGCTGACCGAGGGCAAGGGCGCAGGCGCCCAGCCAACCCCGATCGGGCAGCCAGCATGAGTGCGGAACGACCAAGCGTGCATCTCTGGTTCTTCGCGCCGGGAGTGGAGCGCGAAATTTATGTCTAGCCTCACCGACGTCCTCGACGTCCGCCCGGGGGAGGATGCCAACGTGATTCTGCGCCGGGCGACCGTGCTCGACCCGGTCGCCGACATCGACGCCGTCCACGACGTCGTCATCCGCGACGGCGAGATCGCCGAGTTGGCCGCGCCCGGGGAGGGCGCTGCCGACGGCGCCGAGATCGTCGAGGCCGAGGGCATGCACGCCTTCCCCGCCTTCTTCGACCCGCACGTCCACCTCCGCACCCCCGGTCACGAGCACAAGGAGGATGTCGAGACCGGCACCCGCTCCGCCGCCGCCGGCGGCTACTGCGGGATCCTGGCGATGGCCAACACCGATCCGCCGGTCTCCACCGCGGCCGACGTCTCCGCCCTGCGCGAGCAGGCCCGGGCCGGCGCCTCGGTCCCGGTCGGCTTCATGGCCACGGTCACCATGGACATGAAGGGCGAGGACCTGACCGAGATGGTCGAACTGCGGGAGGCCAGCGACGACGGGCTGCCGATCACGAGCGCCCGGGTGATGTTGCGCGCGCTCCAGTACCAGCGGCTCTGCGGCGGCACGATCGCCCTGCACGAGGAGGACCCGGAGCTCTCCGGCGATGGTGTCATGCACGAGGGGCCGGTCTCGGCCGCGCTCGGCCTGGCCGGCGTCCCCTCGGTCTCGGAGTCGACGATGATCGCCCGCGACGCCGCCCTCGCCGCCTACGAGGACGCCCGCATCCACGTCCAGCACCTCTCGGCGGCGGAGTCGGTCGAGGTCGTTCGCGCCGCCAAGGCGGCCGGGGTCAAGATCAGCGCCGAGGCCAGCCCCCATCACCTCTGCCTCACCGACGAGGAAGTCCGCAGCCTCGATCCGCACCGCTTCAAGATGAATCCGCCGCTGCGCCGCGAGAGCGACCGCCAGGCCCTGATCGAGGCCCTGCGCGACGGCACGATCGAGTGCGTCGCCACCGACCACGCCCCGCACCAGGCGGAGGAAAAGGACGTTCCCTTCGAGCAGGCGGCGATGGGCGTGACCGGCCTCGAGACCGCCTTCGCCGCCCTCTACACCGAACTCGTCCTGCCCGGCACGATCGAGCTCGGCCTGCTGGTCGAGCGCATGGGCGGCGGCGCCACTCCCTTCGGCATCGAGCGCCCCAGCCTCGCCCCGGGCTCGGAGGCCAACGTCGCCCTCTGCGACCTCGGCGCCGAGTGGACGGTGGGCGAGGACGGCTATGAGAGCCGCTCGCAGAACTCCTGGTGCGCCGGCAAGGCCCTGACCGGGCGCGTCATGGTCACCCTCGCCGCCGGCCAGGTCGCCTTCCGCCTGCGCAGCTTCTCGCTGGGAGTGGCCGGATGAGTGCCTACCTGCTGCTCGCTGACGGGACCCGGCTCGACGGGCTCGCCTGCGGCCACGAGAGCGCGGTTACCGGCGAGGTCGTCTTCAACACCGCGATGACCGGCTACCAGGAGTCGGTCACCGATCCCTCCTACGCCGGTCAGATCATCGTTTTCACCTACCCGCTGATCGGCAACTACGGGGTCAGCGCCGCCGCGATGGAGTCCGACCGCGTTCACGCCCGCGGCGTCGTCATGCGCGACGCCAAGAACCGCGAGGACGTCGCCACGGCCGAGGGCGGCTGGCTCGACTGGCTGGGCGACTGCGGCGTCGCCGGCGTCAGCGGCGTCGACACCCGGGCGCTGGTCCGCCACATCCGCGACCTCGGCGCCATGCGCGGCGGCATCTTCCCGGTCGAGACACCCGAGAGCGAGGCGCGCGAGCGGATCGCCGCCGAGCCCGCGATGGAGGGTGCCGACCTCGCCCGCACCGTCACCCCGCCGGAGCCGGTCCGCTTCGACGGCGACGGCCCGCACGTGGTCGGAATCGACACCGGGATCAAGATGAGCATCGTCCGCCAGCTGCGCGAGCACGGCGCCAAGCTGACGCTGCTCCCCTGCGACAGCAGCGCGGAGCAGATCCTTGCCGAGGATCCGGACATCGTCTTCCTCGCCAACGGGCCGGGCGACCCGGCCGCGCTCGACTACGTCGTCGACACCGTCCGCGAGATCGTCGGCAAGCGGCCCGTCTTCGGCATCTGCCTCGGCCACCAGCTGCTCTGCCGCGCCGTCGGCCTCGAGACCTACAAGCTGCCCTTCGGTCACCGCGGTGCCAACCACCCCGTCAAGGACCTGGAGACGGGGCGGATCGACATCACCTCCCAGAACCACGGCTTCGCCGTCGCCGGCCCGGGCGGGGAGCCGCGGATCGAGGGCGAGGAGGCGGTGCGCTGGGAGACCGACTTCGGCGTCGCCGAGCTCTCCCAGCTCAACCTGTATGACCGCACGGTCGAGGGCCTGGTCCTGCGCGACGTCGCCGGCGCCACCGTCCAGTACCACCCCGAGGCCGGCCCCGGCCCGCACGACGCCCGCCACTTGTTCAAAAGATTTTTGTCACTGGCAGGGGACCCGGCCTAGCCGAAAGGACCCATGCCGCGTAGAGACGACATCCAGAAGATCCTGCTTATCGGCTCCGGCCCGATCGTGATCGGCCAGGCAGCCGAGTTCGATTACTCCGGCGTCCAGGCCTGCAAGGTCCTGCTCGAGGAGGGCTACGAAGTCGTCCTCGTCAACTCGAACCCGGCGACGATCATGACCGACCCCGAGTTCGCCACCGCCAACTACATCGAGCCGCTGCTGCCCGGGCCGGTGACGAAGATCATCGAAAAGGAGCGCCCCGACGCGCTGCTGCCGACCCTCGGCGGCCAGACGGCGCTGAACCTGGCGATGAGCCTGCACGAGGACGGCACCCTGGAGCGCTTCGGGGTCGAGCTGATCGGCGCCGACGCCGCCGCGATCAACCGCGCTGAGGACCGCGAGGAGTTCCGCACGACCATGAACGAGGCCGGGATCCGCATTCCCTGGTCGATCACGGTCGAAACCCTGGCCGAGGTCGAGGAGGGCCTCGCCGACGGGCGCATCGCCCTGCCGGCGATCGTCCGTCCGGCCTTCACGATGGGCGGTCAGGGCGGCGGCATCGGCCGCGACGAGACCGAGCTGCGGCAGGTCGTCAGCGAGGGCCTCGCGGCCAGCCCGATCAACCAGGTGCTGGTCGAGGAGTCGGTGATCGGCTGGGGCGAGTTCGAGCTCGAGGTGATGCGCGATCGCAACGACAACGTCGTGATCGTCTGCTCGATCGAGAACGTCGACCCGATGGGCGTCCACACCGGCGACTCGGTCACGGTCGCGCCCGCGCAAACGCTGACCGACCCGCTCTACCAGGACCTGCGCGATGTCGCGATCGAGGTGATCCGGGCGATCGGGGTCGAGACCGGCGGCTCCAACGTCCAGTTCGCTGTCAATCCCGCGGACGGCGAGATCGCCGTGATCGAGATGAACCCGCGCGTCTCGCGCTCCTCGGCCCTGGCTTCGAAGGCGACCGGCTTCCCGATCGCGAAGATGGCCGCCAAGCTGGCCGTCGGCTACGCCCTGGAGGAGATTCCGAACGACATCACCCAGGCCACGCCCGCCTCCTTCGAGCCGACGATCGACTACGTGGTCACCAAGATCCCGCGCTTCGCCTTCGAGAAGTTCCCCGGCGCCGACGGCCGCCTCTCCACCTACATGCAGAGCGTCGGCGAGGCGATGGCGATCGGGCGCACCTTCCGCGAGTCCTTTGCCAAGGCGATGCGCTCGCGCGAGCTCGACGCCGAACCCGACGCGCCGGAGAGCGAAGCGGAGATGCTGGTCGCGATCGAGAAGCCCTGCGCCGAGCGCTTCGACCTGATCCTCGAGGCCTTTCGCCGCGGCATCGGCATCGAGGCGGTGCACGAGGCCTGCCTGGTCGACCGCTGGTTCCTGCGCGAGCTGCAGGCGCTGGCCATCGAGGGCGACGGCAGCGAGGGCCTGGTCCGCACCTACAAGGCGGTCGACACCTGTGCCGCCGAGTTCGAGGCGGCGACGCCTTATTACTACTCGGCGCATGAGCGCCCCCGCCACGATGGCTCCCCGCCCGCCTCCGAGGTCCGGCGCGGCGAGCGCGACTCGGTCGTCATCCTCGGCGCCGGCCCGAACCGGATCGGCCAGGGGATCGAGTTCGACTACTGCTGCGTGCACGCGGCGATGACCGCGCGCGAGCTCGGTCGCGACGCGGTCATGGTCAACTGCAACCCGGAGACGGTCTCCACCGACTACGACACCTCCGACCGCCTCTACTTCGAGCCGCTGACCGCCGAGGACGTGCTCGCGGTCTGCGAGCAGGAGCAGCCCGAGGGGGTGATCGTCCAGTTCGGTGGCCAGACCCCGCTGAAGCTGGCCCGCACCCTGGAAGAGGCCGGCGTGCCGCTGCTCGGAACGCCGGTCGACGCGATCGACCTGGCCGAGGACCGTGGCCAGTTCGGCGCCCTGCTGCGCCGGCTCGGGATCGAGCACCCGCCCTACGGCACCGCCTTCTCGGCCGAGGAAGCCGCCGCCGTCGCCGAAGAGGTCGGCTTCCCGCTGCTGGTCCGGCCCTCGTTCGTGCTCGGCGGCCGGGCGATGGAGATCTGTTACTCGACCGACGACCTCAACGCCTACCTGGCCGCTCACGTCAAGGCCGACCAGGAGCACCCGCTGCTGCTCGACCGCTTCCTCGAGAATGCGATCGAGGTGGACGTGGATGCCCTGGCCGACGGCGAGCGGGTCTGGGTCGCCGGGATCATGCAGCACGTCGAGGAGGCCGGGGTCCACTCGGGCGACTCCGCCTGCGTGATCCCGCCGCTCAGCCTCGGCGAGGAGATGCTGGAGGAGATCCGCGCCACGACCGAGCGGATCGCGCTCGAGCTCGGCGTCGTCGGCCTGCTCAACATCCAGTACGGGGTCGCCGGCGGCGAGCTCTACGTGATCGAGGCCAACCCGCGCGCCTCGCGCACGGTCCCCTTCGTATCCAAGGCGATCGGGGTGCCGCTGGCGAAGATGGCCGCCCGCCTGATGCTGGGCGAGCGCCTCGCCGACCAGGAGCTGCCCGAGGGGCCGCCCGAGCACGTCAGCGTCAAGGAGGCGGTGCTGCCCTTCGCTCGCTTCGCCGGCGCCGACTCGGTCCTCGGCCCGGAGATGAAGAGCACCGGCGAGGTGATGGGCGTCGCCGCCGACTTCCCTACCGCCTTCGGCAAGGCGCAGGCGGCGGCGGGGGTGAGGCTGCCCGAGGAGGGCTCGGTCTTCATCACTGTCACCGACACCGACAAGCCCGCCGCGACCCAGCTCGCCGCCCGCTTCCACGACCTCGGCTTCGAGGTGATCGCGACCGGTGGCACCGCCCAGGCGATCGAGCGGATGGGCGTGCCGGTCACGCGCATCAACAAGCTGGGGGAGGGCTCGCCCCATGTCGTCGATTTGATCCGCGAGCGCCGTTGCGACCTGGTCATCAACACTCCAACCGGCTCCGGCGCACGTGCCGACGGCTATGAGATCCGCACCGCCGCCGTCCGCCACGGTATTCCCTGCATAACCACGATGACCGGGGCCACCGCGGCGGCGCGGGCGATCGCCGCCGGCCGCCAGGGCGACGCCGAGGTGCGCAGCATCCAGGAGATACATAGCGCCGTGCGCGCCGTCGAGACTCGATGACCGCACCTTTCGGCCGGAGACTCTGCGAGGTCAGCGAGAACAGGGCCTCTGACGGCTACCGCGTCTTCTCCCTGCTCGACCGAGGGCCCCGAGCCGCGGCCGGGCCAGTTCTACATGCTGGCGGCAGCCGCGGGCTGGGCGGGGACGGCGGATCGCCCCTTCCTGCCGCGGGCGATCTCGGTCGCCGAAACCGGCCCGGCGGCCGCCGCTGTCCGCCTCGACTTCCTGGTCGAGTCCGTCGGCCCCGGCACCGACCGGCTCTGCGGGCTGGAGGCGGGGGAGGGGGTCTGGGTCACCGGCCCGCTCGGCAACGCCTTCGCCGAGCCGCGCGAGGCAAGCCCCGGTGCCGCCGGCGCGATCCTGGTCGGCGGTGGCATCGGCGTCGCCCCGCTGGCCCTGCTGCGCCGCCGCTTCGGGGAGCGGGGGATCCCGCTGCGCGTCCTGCTCGGCTTCCGCAACCGCGAGCACAGCGGCGGCCTGGAGCTCTTCTGCGGCTCCGGCGGCGACCTCTGCCCCGAGGTCCGCCTCGCCTCCGAGGACGGCCACCGCGGCCACCGCGGCTATGTCACCGACCTCTTAACCACCATGCTCGCCGGCGACGACGCCGAATCCGCCGTCGTCTACGCCTGCGGTCCCCCGGCCATGCTCGACGCCGTCGCCCAGCTCTGCGACTCCCGCAACGTCCCCACCGAACTCGCCATGGAGTCGCCCATGGCCTGCGGATTCGGCTCCTGTTTCGGCTGCGCTGTGCCCAGGCCGGACGGTGGCTACCACCGGCTTTGCGTAGATGGCCCGGTGCTCCCCGGGCCGGCGGGTCCTGTCACCGCAGGGGACCCCCCACCCCCTGCGGTCGCTAAAGCGTCCTCGGGGGTGGGCCCCCCTACGGTGCCACCCCCCGGCAGGGAGGACAAAACGGGACTGCCTGGTGACGTGGCGCTGGAGTTCTGCGGAATCGAGCTGCGGCACCCCGTGATCAATGCGTCTGGGACCTATGACGCAATTGCCGCTCGCAAGGTGTTCGGAGATCGGCTGTTGGAGGAATTCCCGTTCTCGGCGTTCGTGTCGAAGACGATCACCCCCGAGCCGCGCGCCGGCAACGCCCCCCAGCGAATTTGGGAGACGCCGGCCGGAATGATCAACTCGATCGGGCTGCCGAACAAGGGCCTGGAGGGGTTCCTGGAGGAGGACCTTCCACAGCTGGCGGAACTGCCGGTGCCGCTGATCGTCTCGGCGATGGCGACCAACCGCGAGGATTTCTCTCGATTGGTTAGGGAGGTGGCCGCCCGTGAGGAGGTGGCGGCGATCGAGCTCAATGTCTCCTGTCCCAACGTCCACTCCGGCCTGATCGTCGGCGAGCAGCCCGCCGAGACCGAGGCGCTGCTGGAAGCGCTGCGCCCGCTGACCGCGAAGCCGCTGATCGTGAAGCTGACCCCCAATGTCGCCGACCCGGCTGCGGTCGCCGTTGCCGCCGAGCAGGGCGGGGCGGACGCCGTCTCCCTGATCAACACCCTGAAGGCGAGCGCGATCGACCCGCTCAGCGGCGCGCCCGCCCTGGCCGCCGGCCACGGCGGGCTCTCGGGGCCGGCGGTGCGCCCCGTCGCCCTGCAGCCATTGCGCGCGGTGGCCGCCGGCGCCACGATCCCGGCGATCGGCATGGGCGGGATCGGTCGGGGTGTCGACGCCCGCGAATTTTTCGCCGCAGGAGCCGCTCTCGTAGCGGTGGGGACGGAGAATTTTCGCGACCCGCGAGCGGGCTCACGCGTGGTCGCGGAGCTCACCGAGCCCGCCGCGACGAGGGTGGGCACCGCACCCGTACTGAACCTCAAGTAGAGGTTGAGGTGAATTTGGGGTGAATTGGGTCCGAGGCGCTTGCAGAGGTTCGAGCCGAAGCTATACTCGCCGCGCAGATGCCCGCTCCGCCCGTCAAGATTTCAGCCGCCGCTCCCGAGCGGTCCCTAGATCAGAGGATGGAGGCGCTCAAGCGAGCGAACGACATCCGCACGGCTCGGGCCAAGCTGAAGAAGGACCTGAAGGCCAGCCGGGCGAGCATCCACGCGATCCTGCTGGACCCGCC
>Ga0193738_1000877_pt1 | contig 13260 bp, 6 predicted proteins | sample L2a1metaG_FD_144927 | JGI IMG/M metagenome (GOLD analysis project Ga0193738, IMG submission 144927) | Soil microbial communities from a riparian zone of the East river system, Colorado, United States - L2a1 | ecosystem: Environmental > Terrestrial > Soil > Riparian zone | place: USA: East River...
AGGAGGCAAAGATGACGGGCGCGCGCTGCAAGGCGTCGAGGTAGGCCTGCCGCTCGGCGTCGGTGCCGATCGGCATTGCCCCGATCGTGCCGGCCGCGGCACGCAGCGGTGACGCGTAGGGCGTGATCGGGCTGCCGAACCAGAAGAACTGCGCCGCGTCCTTCAGGATGGCCGCGTCGTGCTCGAGCATCGCGTAGGTGATCCACTCGTCGTGGGTCAGCTGCTCCGGCTTCAGCGCGCGCAGCCGCTTCAGAAACGCGTCAGCCCACGCGCCGTCCGCGGTCGCCTGGTCCGGTGTCGGCAGCACGCCGAAGCCGCGGTTCGCCTGCCCGCGCTGCGTCCACTCGCTGGTCAGTTCGACGAGCCGCGCGCTGTCGGCAACGGGCGCCGCCTGCGCGAGCAGCAGCGACCACGTGAGGATCAGGCTCAGGACCATTTCGCCTCCCATCCGCCGGCCGGCGCCGCGCCAAGCCGCGACAACGCGAACTGGGGATCCGGTTTCACCGTGCCAAGGATGTACGACGCGAGCATCTCACCGAACGCCGGTCCCATCTTGAACCCGTGGCCCGAGCCGCCTCCGGCGATCCACACGTTCGCGGCCGCGGGATGCCGGTCGATGATGAAGTGGGAATCAGGCGACGCTTCGTACTGACAGACTTCCGAGCCCAGTAACGGCGCATTCGCGAGCGCCGGAAAACGCTGGCCCAGGAAGGCGCGTGTGGCGGCCACGCCGGCGGCCGTCGCGTCGCGGGATCCTGTGGTCGGATCGAAGACGGCACCCGCCGTATCGTCCGCGACTTTGAATCCGCGATTCGCGTTGCCGGGGATCCCATACATCAATCGATCGCGGTAATCGACCCAGACCGGCATCTGCGGATCGTTGAACCGCGCGTCGCCCGGCGGCGTGCCGAAATAGTAGACCTCCTGCCGCGTCGCCGTGACGCGCCCGCCGATGACGTCCGGGAAGAGACGACCGAGCCACGGGCCGCAGGCGAAGACGAAGTGATCCGCCTCGATCGCGTCATCCGCGTCGGTCACGACGCGCCGAAGCGGACTGCCCGACACGTCGAGCGGTGCCCGCACGGCGGCCTGCCGGTACTCGCCTCCTTCGGCGATGAAGCGCTCGACCACGTGCTCGCAGGCGCGACGCGCGTAGAGATAGCCGGCGACCGGCTCCCACAATACGGACTTGATGGTGTTGTCGAACGCGATCTGCGGGAACCGTTTCGCCGCTTCGGCCGGCGTTAGTTCCTCGATCGGCATCTTGGCCGCCCGCAACGAAGCAACCGACGCGCGGCCGAAGGAATCGTCGGCGCCGAACATCCACAGCGCGCCGGACGGCCGGAAGAAGCCGCGCTGCCAGCGCGCATCGTGCGCGCGCCACAGTTCCATCGCCCGGATCGCCATCTTCGTATAGATGGTGCGGGTTCCGTACGTCGCGCGGATGACGCGCGTTTCGCCGCCTGAGCTCGCCCTCGCATTGCCGGGGCCCCAGGCATCGAGGAGCGTCACCTGCGCGCCGCGGCGGCGCAGCTCGAGGGCGGTCCAGCCGCCGAACGCACCGGCGCCGATAACGGCAACGCGCTGACGCGATTGAGTGAGATCTGGCATGGGCAGCAGCAGTGACGCCGCGCCCGCTTTCAGGAGATCGCGCCGGGTCGGCTTGGCCATTTCAGACTGGCGACTGCAGATCGCCGATTAAACGGATTGCGGATTGTCGATGGTCGAGTCGGGCTTCCCCAGTGACCAATCGCCAATCCGTAATCCGTTTAATCGGCAATCTGCAGTCTGCAATCAGAAATAGAACTTTACGCCCAGCTGGATCTGACGGGCCGGCTGCGTGCTGGTGATCGTGCCGAACGCGGTCGACGAGCGGTTCCCGTTCGGCGAGTTGAAGTTGGTCTTGTTGAGCAGGTTGAACGCCTCGACACGCGCTTCGAGGCGCATGCCGTCGCGGCCGAGGCCGAATGCCTTGTGCAGCCCGAGGTCGACCTGCCAGAACTTAGGGCCGCGCGCCACGTTGCGCGGCGCATTGCCGAACGGGTTGGTCCGATCGGTCGGAACCTCCACCGCGGCCGAATTCAGCCAGTTCGATGGCCCGCCGTCTTCCGTTTCCGGATCGCCGGTCAGGTTCGGGCGATAGGTGAACTGCCCGCCAACCGACAACGTATTCGTCGGCGTGTAGGAGAGGTTCACTGGAACGCCGCTGGTCATCGTGTTGATCCCCACCAGGCGCCAGCCGCCGAGGAACGCGTCGGCGACGGCATTGATGTCCGAGCCCCACTTGCGGTTGCGGCCGAACGGCAGCTCCCACACGACGCTGGTCGTGTTGTTCAGCGGCTGGTCGTAGCCCGAGACGCCGTAATCTCCTTCGACGTTCGCGTAGTTGACCCGGCTGTTGTCACCATTCTGCGTCTCGAGATGTCCCGACGCGTTGTCGCGGGCGCGCGAGTAGGTGAACGAGTTCAGCAGGAAGAAACCGCGCGTGTAGCGCCGCTCCACCTTGAACTGGAACGCGTGGTAGTCCCCCTTGCCGCCGGCGTAGGCCATCTGGATTTCGGAGAAATTCTGGATCGGCCGCCGCGCCTGCGGCGAGAGATTCTCGGTCGCGCCGTTGACGCGCGCCTGGTTGTAGTCGGTCAAAATCATGATGTCGCGGCTCTTGTTGCCGACGTAGGCGACGTCCACCAGGAGATTCTGGAGGATCTCGCGCTGCAGTGACACGTGCCAGCTCTGCACGTTGCCGGACGGCGTCTCTCTTGGAATGTAGTTCACACGCACGTTCAGCGGGTTGAAGCTCGCCGGAGTGTTGTAGCCCTCGGGATACCCGGCCTGCGTCGTCCGGAAGCAGGTGGTCGGCGACTGGTTACCGACGCACAGCGGCTGCGTAATGTTCTGCGTGATGTTCAGCCCGACGACGTGCGGGCCGTTGAACGACAGCAGGTTCTCGCCGCCGAGGCGGTTGAAGTGGATATAGCTCATCCCGTAGCCGGCGCGCACCACGGTTTTCTCATCCGCGGCGAACGCGGCGCCGAGGCGCGGCGCGAAGTTGTTCCGATCCGGGTTGACCAGCGCGCGGTCGTAGACCGATCCGTCCTTCGCCTGGATCAGCGTGTTGGTCGAGGGATCGAAGTTGGTCAGGAAGTTGTCCTTCTCGTACTGCGGCGTCGCGTACTCGTAGCGCAGCCCGAGGTTGAGCGTCAGGCGCTGATCGACCTTGATGTCGTCCTGCAGATACGCAAAATGCATCCGCTGCCGCAGGTTGGCGAGGAACGGCGTGATGATCGAGTAGGTGTTGCGCAGTCCGAGCATGAAGTCAGCGAGGTTGTAGGTCGCCGGATCGGCCGCCTGCGTGGTCGGGCGCGAAAACTGGCTCGCGTAGGTGTCGCGGCCGTACTTCGGATTGAAGTCGTCGATCTGCGTGCTGATCGCCTGGTACTCGTAGCCGGTCTTGAAGCTCTGGCGCCCCTTCAGCCACGAGTAGTTGACGCGCGGGTTGAACACGGTGGGGTCCTGGAACTGCGGATTGCTGTTCTGGCGTCCCCACGTCGTCCAGCCGGTCACACCCTGTTCGGTCAAGCCGCCGGCGAACCGTTCATCAGTCGGAAGGCCCGGAATGCCGTAAGCCTCGAGCATGTTCGGCCCGCCGACGCCCGGCGGCTCTTTGCCGGCCTTGGTCGCCGACCAGCCGAGACGGAACTCGAACAGCGAGCTGCCGCCGGGCATGTAAGTGAAGCCGCCGGCGACCTGCGTGTTCTTGACGTGGACGAAGGCGTTGCTCGGGCTGCCGGTCTCGCCGGGAATCGACGAGGGCTCGAAGTTATCGAGGTTGCGATAGCTGACGCGCCCGAACGCGGTCATCTTGCTGCTGAAGGTGTTGTCCACCTTGACGTCGAACTTGTCGTTGAAGTCGGTGCGCTCGGGCAGCGAGTCGAAGTTGTTGGAGATCCCGGGACGCGTCGGCGCCGGCAGATCGGCGAGCACCTTCTTCGCGAACGGCGTGATCGCGCTGGCGGGAATGACACCGTTCGCGTAGGTCTCGCCCGTCAGCGGGTTGAAGATCGGCTTGCCGAGGTTGCCGGCGCGCATATCCAGTGTCGGGATGCTGGCGAACATCAGCTCTTTGCGCGTCTGACGGAAGCCTTCGAAGTCGGTGAAGAAAAACGTCTGGTTGCGGATGATCGGCCCGCCGAAGACGAAGCCGTACTGGTTGCGATCGAACTTCGGCTTCACGCCGGTGGACGGCTTGAAGAAGCCGACCGCGTTCAGCGACGTGTTGCGGTTGAATTCCCACGCCGCGCCGCTGAATTGATTGGTACCGCTCCGGAGCGACGCGTTGATGACCGCGCCGGCGGTGCGGCCGTACTCGGCGCTGAAGTTGTTGGTCTGGACCTTGAACTGCTCGACCGCGTCGGGCGACACCTGCACGACCTGGTTCGAGAAGCCCTGGTTGCTGGTGCCGTAGGAGTTGTTGTCGACGCCATCGAGGAGGAAGCTGTTCAGCGCGCTGCGAAGGCCGTTGACGTTGAACGAGGCGTCGCGGCTCTCGGAAATCGCCGACTTGCGGACGCCGGGGCTGAGGAGCGCGAGGTCGGCGTAGGCGCGGCCGTTCAACGGCAGGTTGACGATCTGCTCCTTGGCGATGATCTGGCCGCGATCGCTCGAATCGGTTTCGAGCAGACGGGAAACTCCCGTGACCTCGACGGTCTCGCCGAGGTTACCGACCGTCAGGATCATGTCGACGCGCTGCCGCGCGTTGACCGTGACATCCACGTCCTTCGCTTCAGCGGCCGAGAAACCCTGCAGCTCGCTGCGGACGCTGTAGGGTCCGACGCGGACGTTGAGGAACTGATAGTTGCCGTCGTTGTCACTGACGGTGGTGGCGGTGATCCCGGTCGCCGTGTTCTTCAGGGTAATCGTCGCCCCGGGCACGACGGCGCCCGAGCTGTCCTTGATGGTCCCGAGAACAGTGGCGGTGTCGAACTGTGCGAAGAGCGTCGCAGGCGCACACAGCGCCGCAACGATGAGCAGAATAAACGTACGGATTTTGAAACGGAAAAGCGTTGGCATGCGGGAAAGTCTACCCCGACAGCAGGACTTTCGCCGCAAGTCGCCGCGATTTCACCGATCTTTGCGGGTTCGTTACGCCACGTAACTGGTTACACCACTTACTGAATGACGGTGCCGCCTGACGGCGCGGCCGTGTCGCTCGCGGTGGCGCCGATCGCGCTCGACGCCTGCCACACCGTGCCGGTCGTGTTGATCAGGAAGTGCCGGAAGCCGGTGGTCGCGCTGATGGGATCCGCCCACGCGTGGAAACCCGATGCGAGAGCCGTCGAGCCGTTGCAGGCTGGGTTCCCCCCGGTGACCGCGGTGCCGGTCATCGACACGGTATAACCACTCTTCGTGACGCTGGGCGCCTGCGCCAGATCCGGGCTCAGGAAGGCGGCGCCGCCCGAGGGCCCCGTACCAAGGATGTCCAGGTTCTGTGCGTACCGGCCGTCGGCGCAACTGGCCGAGAATGTCCCCTGCGCGCTGCCGATCGCGCGGAGCGACCCGATCGCCCACGCCTCGTTCCCGGAGATGCGGGCCCGGACGAGGCCAGGGATCGCGATCGCGGCAATGATGCCGATGATGGCGACGACGATCAGCAGTTCGATCAGCGTGAACCCCGAGGCGTGGCGCTTGTTCATGGCGTTGCAAAATTGCAACGGGGGTGCCACGGCCGGGTTTCGGCCCAAGTGTCTGCGCTGCCGTCACTTACACGACGGCATGTGACTCAGGTGGGGTGACAGATTTCGTCGGGTGACAGGGATTGTCACTTCACCGGCCACTGGGTGCTCTCGGTCCGTGCCGTCTTCAGATAGGTCTCGATCCGCTGGACGATCTCGGCGTTGGCGGCGGCAACGTTGGTCTTCTCGCTCGGATCGGTCTCGAGATCATAGATCTCGAGCGGCGCGTCCTTCGAGGTTCGCACCGCCTTCCAGCGGCCCATGCGCACCGCCTGCTGGAAACCGCGCTCGTGAAACTCCCAGTACATGAAGTCATGCCGTGGCGGAGCGTCGCCGCGCAGGGCCGGGAGCATCGACACGCCGTCGATGTCCCGTGGCGCGGGCAGGCCGGCGGCCTCGGCGAGCGTCGGCAGCATGTCCCAGTGCGCCCAGGGGTGCGCGCTGACGCGTCCCGCCGGAATCGTCCCCGGCCACGCCGCGATCATCGGCACGCGAATGCCGCCCTCGTAGAGATCACGCTTGATGCCGCGCAGCCCGCCGGAGCTCTTGAAAAAGGCCGGAGTCGCACCGCCTTCCTGGTGCGGGCCGTTGTCGCTGACGAACATGAACAGGGTCTTCCGATCGATCCCGCGCTCGCGCAGCGAGTCGTACAGGCGGCCGATGTCCCGGTCCATCCGGGTGATCATCGCGACGAACGCCGCCTTTGGCGACGGCTGCGAGCGATACCCGAGCGACTGGCCGTCCGGTCCGGTGAGGCGCGCATCGGCGGCGGCGTACACGAACGGCGTTTCGGGAAACTTCCCGCGGACGGCGGCGATCGCCTCTTCCGGCGCTCGCAGTTCGGCGTGCGGCACCGTGTAGTTCAAATAGAGAAAGAACGGCCGCGCGTCTTCGCGCTGCGTGAACTCCAGCGCCTCGCGCGTGAACAAGTCGTTGACGTAGTCCTGCTCCGAATTGGTCGGCACGGACTCGGCGTTTCGATAGAGGTGATCGGTGAACTGGCGGTGCGCGTGGCGATGGTCGAGGAAGCCGAACGAGTAGTCGAACCCCTTCCGGTCCGGCTGCCCCGTCGTCCCGGGACGGCCGAGTCCCCACTTGCCGATCACCGCGGTGCGGTACCCCCCGTCACGCAACACCATCGCGATCGTCCGGTCCTCCGGGCGCAGCGGGAAATCGCCGTTGCCGCGGATGAAGCCGTGCCCCGTATGCCGGCCGGTCATCAGCGCGGCCCGCGACGGCGCGCACACCGTGCTGCCGGCGTAATACTCGGTGAAGCGAATCCCCTGCGCCGCCAGCCGATCGAGCGATGGCGTGGAGAACTGCGCCTGGCCGTAGGCGCTCAAGTCGCCGTAGCCGAGGTCGTCTGCCTGGATGAAGATGATGTTGGGACGCGACGAGGGCGCCGGCTGCGGTGGGTGCGCCGATACAGCGACGCCCAGGACGACGGCCGCGGCGGCAATGGCGTATCGTGTGGCGGGCATGGCGCATGGTGCCACAACTGGTGCACGACGAAGCGTGGAGGCTGCGATGAATCGGCGGGACTTGTTTCGGACGGCAGGGGCGGCGATGCTGACGCCGGTGGCGGCGGCGTTCGAAACGCGCGTCGCGGCACAGCCCGCGGCGGCGCTTTCGGAGGGCCGTGCCATCTGGGTCGAACGGCTCCGGCGTATCGCCACGCCCGTGCTGCAGAATCTCGCCAACGGCACGCTCAAGGAGCGGATGCCGATCCAGCAGGCCGCGAACGCAACCAACCGACGCGAGGTGTCGCATCTCGAGGCGATCGGCCGGCTCGTCGCGGGACTGGCGCCGTGGATCGATCTGGAGAACGACGGCAGCCCCGAGGCGCGCGAGCGTGGCGCGCTCGCCGATCTCACGCGCCGCGCCATCGGCCGCGCCGTCGATCCGGCGTCGCCGGACTTCCTCAACTTCACGCGCCATCGGCAGCCGCTCGTCGACGCGGCGTTTCTCGCGCATGGTCTGCTGCGCGCGAAGCGGACGCTTGTCGATGCCCTCGATGCGACCACGAAGGCGAACCTGGTCGCAGCGCTCGAATCGACGCGCGCGATCACGCCGGGCTACAACAACTGGCTCCTGTTCTCAGCGATGGTCGAAGCCGGATTGTCAGCGCTCGGCGCGCGTCCCGATCTCACGCGGGTGGACTACGCCGTACGCCAGCACGAGGCCTGGTACAAGGGAGACGGCGCGTACGGCGACGGCCCGGCGTTTCACTGGGACTACTACAACAGCTTCGTGATCCACCCGATGCTGCTCGACGTCCTCGACCACTTCCAGGATCAGGTGGCCGCCTACAAGCCAATGGCGGCGCGCGGACTCGAACGCGCGCGGCGGTACGCCGCCGTGCAGGAGCGGACGATCGGGCCCGACGGCAGCTTCCCGCCGATCGGCCGTTCGCTCGCCTACCGCTGCGGCGCGTTCCAGGTGCTCGCGCAGATCGCGCTCCGCCGCGCGCTGCCCGACGAGATTTCGCCGGCGCAGGCCCGCGGCGCGTTGACCGCCGTCATTCGGCGCACGCTCGACGCGCCCGGCACGTTCGGCGACAACGGCTGGCTCACGATCGGCTTCTGCGGTAACCAGCCGGGCGTCGGCGAGTCGTACATCTCGACGGGCTCGCTGTATCTGTGCACGGCAGCATTTCTGCCGCTGGGATTGCCGGCCGCCGATCCGTTCTGGGCGTCACCGGCGCAGCCATGGACATCGAAGCGCGCCTGGTCTGGGGAACCGTTCCCCATCGACCGCGCGATTGCGACGTAGCGCGGGTCGATCTGGTATAATTCGAAGTTCAGCCGGTCGTTGAAGTCCTCTTCTGTGCGGAAGTGGCGGAACTGGCAGACGCGCAAGCCTCAGGAGCTTGTTGCCGCAAGGCAGTGAAGGTTCAAATCCTTTCTTCCGCACCAACGCTCGAAACGCCCACGAAAGTGGGCGTTTTCGTGTACGCCGCAAACGGACGCAAACGGACTCGGTTTTACTCCTGCTTCTTGCGCCGAAACCAATCCCGCGGCAAACGCGCGCTCGGGCACCAGGGCCAAAGGGAGGCTCATCTTAGCGTAGAATCCCGCCGTGGCCGCCGATCTGAGACTCGCCTTGCGGCGGCTGCTGGCGACTCCCCTTTTCACCATCTTCGCGGTTCTTTCTTTGGCGATCGGCGTCGCCGTCACCACGGCCGTCTACTCGGTCGTCGATTCCATCTTTCTGAGGGACGCGGGCGCGCGCGATCCGGATCGCCTCGTCATGGTCGTGACGCCGTACGACGGACTCATCGTCCACGGCTCGATATCTCTACCGGATTTCCAGGATCTTCGCGACGCGCAGACCTCCTTCAGCAGCATCTCGGCGGCGGCGTCGTTCACTCCCGCCGTCGCCTCGTCCTCCACCACCGAGCTTCTTGCCGCGGAAGCGATCGACGGCGCGTACTTCTCGACCCTGGGCGTCTCCCCCGCCATCGGCCGGACCATCCAGCCGGCCGACGACGCCGGTGCGGCGCGCGTCGTGGTCTTGAGCCACGCACTGTGGCGCAGGCGATTTGCGGCGAATCCGGCGGTGGTCGGGCAGACGATCCGGATATCGGGGCAGCCCTTCGAAGTGGTCGGGGTCGCCGCAGCGTCGTTCGCAGGGGTGAGCGGACCATTGCCTGGCACGCGGCTCTGGATCCCGCTGTCCACCTCCGCTGAAGCATCCGCACAGAGGTCAGCTATTCCCCCGCGCGATCGCCGCCAGCTGGTGGTGTTCGGGCGGCTTGCGCCAGCAGTCACGGCGGCGGCCGCCTCGGCGGAGGTGAGCGCGATCGCCGCGACCCTCGACACGAGCTTTCCACCGCGCACCCCATCGGGTCAGCCGCGCGCAACGGAACGGCCGTGGAAGGGGAAAACGATGGCGGCGATCGCACGTGAGGACACGGTCCTGCGCCGCTCCGGGCTGACCATCGTCGCGCTGGTGGGCCTGGTGCTCGCCGTGGCCTGCACGAACCTCGCGAATCTCGTGCTCGCGCGAGGTGCGGCGAGACAGCACGAAATTGCCGTCCGGCGGGCCCTGGGCGCGTCGCGCTGGCGCCTCGTCCGTGAACAATGCGCCGAAAGCCTCCTCCTGGCGACGGCGGGCGGGCTGGCAGCCTACGTCGTCTTCCAGGGGCTTTGCGTTCTGATGGACGCCGAATTCAACCTGGTGCTTCCATGGGGAGGACGCTGGATCCTGGCCGTACGTCCGGCGCCAGACGCGACAGCGCTCTGGATCGCGGCGGGGTCCCTGCTGGTCTCCCTGGTCGTGTTCGGGCTCGAACCGGCGCTGCAATTGACGCGCTCGCGCGATCTCAGGGGAGAGCTGGCGGCGGGCGTCGGCGTCCTCGGCGCGCCGAAGACGCGCCGTCAACGGACGCTGCTGCGCTGGCAGGTCGCGATCTCCGCCGGGTTCTTCATCGTGGCGACGATGTTCGTGAAATACACGATTGCGGAGGCGCGGCACGATCCGGGCATCGAGATGACGCGGCTGGGCGTCGCCGTCCTGAATTTCCGGACGCAACTGTGGGACGAGGCGCGGGTCCGCCGGACGGTCGACCGCGTCGTGGAAGAGACGCGCAAGGACCCGGCCATCGAGGCGGTGACGGTGTCGACGGGAATGCCCCTCGGTCTCCCCGCGATGCGCCTGACGCTTTCGCAACCCGACACCGCGATCGACAGCAAGCCCGATCGCTACAACGCCACCGGCGTCGCCGTGACGCCTTCCTTCTTCAGGACCATCGGCGTACCCCTCCTGCGCGGCCGTAGTTTCGACGATCGTGACCACGCCGGCGCGGCCCCCGTCGCGATCGTCAGCGAGTTCACCGCGCGGCGGGTCTTCGGGACGATCGACGCCGTCGGGCACGTTCTGAAGATAGTCCAGGGAACTTCACCTGTGACCGCCACGGTGATTGGGATCGCGCGCGACACGGACGTCGGCTATGTCTTCGGCGAATCGCGCCCGGTCGTCTATCTACCGTTGGCCCAGCGCTACGTGCCGTTTCTCGCGATCGTCGCGCGCTCGACTGGAGACGCCGCGACGGCCGTGCACGCCCTTCGGGGGGCGCTCCGCCACGTCGATCCGGATCTCGCGGTCGAGGTGATCGGCACCGGGCGGACGGTCCTCGCCGGCGCTTCCGTGTTCCGCCGGGCCGCCGGCGTGGCCGCGCTCGCGCTTGGCGCGATGACGCTCGCGCTGGCGATGGTCGGCCTCTTCGGCATCCAGTCGCACAACGTCGCGCAGCGGACCCGCGAAATCGGCGTCCGCCTCTCGCTCGGCGCGAGCCCGCGTCAGATTCAACGGATGGTGCTGAGGGACGGTTACCGTCCGGTCGTCGAGGGGCTGGCCATCGGGCTGTTCATCGGCGTGATCGGACGGGCGATCGTCCGCGCATACACCGACCTGGAAGTGAGCGTCGTCGATCCGTGGCTGTTCTTCGTCGTGCCGGTCCCGCTGATCGTGGCGGCGTTCTGCGCCTGCTACTTCCCGGCCCACCGGGCGGCGGGCGTGGATCCCAACGTCGCGCTGCGTCACCTGTAACGCCGGCGCGGCGGCCAGGGTCGCGGCCCTCACGCCTGATCACCGGCGAGGCGGCGCGGCGGCCACGGGGCCGAGATAGCGGTCCAGCCAGGCCAGGATCGCACGCTGAACGTCGCCGGTCGGCATGGCGTGACCTGTCTGCAGTACTTCGTGCTCCTTCTGCGCCGTTCCGAGCGCGTCGAACAACGGCCGCTGCGACGATTCGAACGGCATCAGGAAATCGTAGCGCCCGTTCAGCATCAGCGTCGGCACGCGCACCCGCGGCGCGTAGTTGCGCGGATCGATCTCCGGCGCCGCGGCACTCCACAGCCCGGTGCCCTGCAGCACGCTTGCCTTCAGGCGCGGCTCGAGCGCCGTCAGCATGACGCCGGCGTCAGCCCCGCTGCTGATGCCGTAGAACGCGAACCGGTCCCGGTCGATGTCCGGCCGCGTTTCGAGAAAGTCGAGCGCGCGTCCGAGATCCCTCGACCACGCGACGTACAGGTCGCGATCGGAGTTCTCGCCACTGGTCTCCACGGAGCGTTCGAAGGTGGCCTTGTAAACGGGATAGAGGAACGCCCGCCCGCTGCGGACGATCAGTTCTGCCGCACCGAGCCCCATGTCGCGGCTCGATCCGAGATTGAACGCGTCGCCGGCGGGAAAGAACACGACCGCCTGGTATGGCGCCGCGCCGGTTCTGGGCAGGAAGAGATACGCGCGCACCCGCTCGCCGCCGTATGCGGCGTCGAACCCGACCGTGAGCTTTGTCCAGAGCTCGGCGTTCTCGGTCGCCTCCAGGACGACGTTCAGCGGCGTGCGATCGTAGGCGTGATGCCGCCGATACACCTCGAAGATATCGTCACGAACTGGCGTCGGGCGGCGGCCGCCGCTGTCGAGGCTGACGATCCGCACCAGCCCTGTCACCGCCGCCGGCACAGGCCGATCGTACTTGGCCAGCCGCATGCCGTACCCGGCAGCGCGCTCGAACGGTCCGCGCGCATCGTCGTTCGCGAACAGGTACCGGGGTTCGTTCCATGAGCCACCCAGTATGAAGCGGTTGTGCCCGGTTTCGTTCCAGCACCACTCCTTCACGTTACCCGCCATGTCGTACGTCCCGAACGGTCCCAACCCCGCGTAGCGGCCGACGGCCGCGGGACCCGTTCCGCCGAAGTTGCTCAGCGTCAGGATGTCGGCGAAGCGCCCCAATGCCGCCGCCCGGTACCAGTGATACATCGTCGGCAGACTCTTGCCGGTGAAGCGGGCGTACGCGGCAGCCTCGTACCAGCTGACACCGCCGACCGGCAAGTCAGCCTGGCCGTCCGGATACGTTCCTCCCGACCACGTGGCCGGGCCCGCGCGCCCGGTCGCGTCCCGGAATCTCGCCACCGCCGCTTCCCGCGTCATCGTTCGCCCACGATCCACGAACGGCTCGCGCCAATACGCCGGCTCGCTGTAGCCGCCGCGATCGACGAATTCTTTGAACTGTCGGTTCGTGACTTCGAACCGATCGATCCAGAAATCATCGACGTCGCCTATGGAGCCAAACCGCGTGGGGTCCCGCCCTTTCGGCACCCGTACCATTCCGGCAGGCACCATCGCGACGGGATCGAGCGTGAACCGGATGCCGCCCGGCATCGAGTGTGCGGAACCGTCGATCGTCTCGAATCCCGCCTTGGCGATGCGGAACCGGCTCATGCCGCGAGGAATGCGCACGCCGTTCAATGGCGTGCGGCCGAGTGGCACCCATTCGGCCGGTGGCGTGCGGTAGGTGCCGAGGGCGACAGCAGCGCCCGCCGGTTCAGTGATCACGGACGTGCGCACCGTGACGTCGAGCCACAATTGCCGCAGTTGCGGATCGTCGGGCGCCGCGTCGAGCGCCTGCCGCGCCAGCAGAAAGGCGGTCCCGTAGTCGCCGTGGCTGGCCAGCCGCCGGATCTCCGGCGCCGCCGTGGTATGCGCCCAACGCACACGCGCGCTTCGGGTGCGCGACTGCCAGCCG
>Ga0193738_1000878_pt1 | contig 13199 bp, 8 predicted proteins | sample L2a1metaG_FD_144927 | JGI IMG/M metagenome (GOLD analysis project Ga0193738, IMG submission 144927) | Soil microbial communities from a riparian zone of the East river system, Colorado, United States - L2a1 | ecosystem: Environmental > Terrestrial > Soil > Riparian zone | place: USA: East River...
ATTGTATTAACATTCTGTATCCTGTTTAGCTCAGCCCTTTATTCGCAGTTAAATATTATCCCACAGCCTGCTGAAATGAATTTGGGAAAAGGGACGCACAGTTTTAAAACTCCTCTACAAATAGTGTATGATGAACCTGCAAAAAAATCTGCAGAATTTTTAGCTGACTATTTAAAACGATTTTATAAAGTAACCAGCAAATTGACCCCATCTTCGGGCTCGGGTCGTGACGCATATTATATCATGCTCAAGACTGGTGCCACCAGCAGAAAAGGCGAATATGAACTTAAAATAGATAAACGCTTATCTATCTCAGGAGATGAAGAAGGTGTTTTTTATGGAGTGCAAACCCTTATTCAAATGTTGCCTCCCCATGTTTCAAATAGTCAGATCGAATTTCCTTACGTAACGATCAAGGATTATCCCCGCTTTGGCTATCGCGGCATGCATCTCGATTGTGGCCGCAATTTTATGTCAGTAGATTTTGTCAAAAAATATATTGACTATCTCGCTTTTCATAAAATGAATTATTTCCATTGGCATTTAACGGAAGACCAGGGCTGGCGCATTGAAATAAAAAAATATCCGAAGCTCACATCAGTCGGTGCATGGAGAAATGGAACCATTATTGGTCGCCATCCGGGCATGGGAAATGACAATAAAAAAGCCGGTGGCTTTTATACACAGGATCAAATAAAAGAGATCGTAAAATATGCATCTGATCGTTATATCACCGTTATTCCTGAAATAGAAATGCCGGGACATGGCAGCGCTGCTATTGCTGCTTATCCTTCTTTAAGTTGCTTTCCTGATGAGCCAACTAAAAATTATTTCCCTAAAAATGGAAAATGGGCAGGAGATTCAACAGGTAAGCAAGTGCAACAGGCATGGGGAGTTTACAGTGATGTTTTTTGTGCAGGCAAGGAAGAAACATTTAAATTTTTACAGGATGTGATCGATGAAGTGGTTCAGTTATTCCCTGCAAAATATATTCATGTGGGTGCAGATGAATGCCCAAAATCAAATTGGAAACGTTGTCCTAATTGTCAAAAAATAATAAAGAATAATAATCTGAAAGACGAGCATGAGTTGCAAAGTTATTTTGTACAACGCATGGAAAAATATATAAACAGCAAAGGAAAAACACTGATTGGCTGGGATGAAATACTCGAAGGTGGTCTTGCACCAAATGCAGTTGTAATGAGCTGGCGTGGTGAGGCCGGGGGCATTGAAGCTGCTAAACAAAACCACCAGGTGATCATGACACCGACAACCTATGTTTATTTGGATTATTCGCAAACCGAAAATGAAGACAGTGTGGTTATTGGTGGCAATCTCCCGATTGAAAAAGTTTACAGTTATGATCCTGTTCCGAAAGAATTAAACGAAGAACAAGCAAAATATATAATGGGAGCCCAGGCAAATGTGTGGAGTGAATACATGAACAATCCACGCAAAGTAGAGTACATGATCTTCCCCCGCCTTAGTGCAGTAAGCGAAGTTCTTTGGAGTCAAAAAGAAAAAAAGAACTGGGATGGTTTTGAAAAAAGATTGCAAGTGCAATTCAAACGTTATGATCTTTGGAAAGCAAATTACAGCAGGGCTTATTATGATCTGAAAGCAACAGTAATTCCAACTGAAAATTTTGATGGTGTATTATGGAAATTAGAAACAAAAAATCCATCAGCACAGATCAAAACTGTTTCACATTTTGCGGGCAGACCTTATGAATTAAAATTTAATGAAGGAGTAAATTATACAGCCCCGATCCTTGTTAAAACAACACAATTAATTGCAGCCATTTCCATGGTGAATGGAAAGGCAATAAGCACCCCGATCTCTCAAAACATTTTATTTAATAAAGCGACCGGTAAAAAAATTACACTTACGAATTCGCCATCACCAACCTATAAAGGCGACGGTGCATTTACATTGGTGAATGGTATACAAAATGAGAACGGACTTTCAAAGAGCAAACAATTTCTTGGTTTCTCCGGCACAGATTGCGAAGCAGTCATTGATCTTGGCAAAGAAGAAAAGATTTCCAAAGTCATTGTGCATTGTTTAAGAGAAACCGGAAGCTGGATATATCAGCCATTAACTGTAGAAGTTTTTATTTCTTCAAACGGAACTGATTTTACTTCTGCCGGACTTACTGATGATTTCATAGTTAAAAAAAAGGGGCTTGAAACAGGAACTATGAAAGTTGAATTCGTTGAAAAGAATAGTCGTTATGTAAAAGTTGTTGTAAAGAACTGGGGTGATATTCCATCCGGCAATCCTGGAGAAGGAAGTAAGGCATGGTTGTTTGTTGATGAGATAGAAGTTAATTAAATCATTATTTTTTTTGAACCACGGAGACACAGAGTCACGGAGTTTCACAAAGTCACGCCGTGTTTCTTTGTGCCTTGGTGCCTCCGTGGTTTATATTCCAAATCAACCGTTTGCCCAAACGCAAATAGCTATTATCTTTCATCATAACAGGGCAATTCGGTATTTTCGCCTAAACCCTCTCCAACATGACAATGGTTGATTCATTTGAAAAGATCCCTGTAAAAATTTATCCAGATCTTAAGACCGGCTCAAAAGCAGTTGCAAAACAAATTGCAGATTTCATTCGTGAGAAACAAAAGAAAAAAGAAAAATGTGTGCTGGGTCTTGCAACAGGATCTACTCCTAAAACTTTATATGCTGAGTTAGTAAGAATGCATAAAGAAGAAAAGCTGAGCTTTAAAAATGTCATCGCTTTTAATCTTGACCAATACTACCCTATCAGCAGTGATGCGTTGCAAAGTTATCAGCGCTTTATGAAGGTGAATCTTTTCAATCACATTGATATTGATCCAAAAAATACGCATATCCCAAATGGTGAGATAAAAAAAGAGGATATCAAAGAACATTGCAGGCAATATGAAAAAATGATAGAAGATGCCGGCGGTATAGAGTTACAAATTCTTGGCATTGGAATTAATGGTCATATTGGTTTCAATGAACCTGGTTCCAGTATTCATTCTAAAACAAGATTGATAAGCCTTGATAACTCAACACGAATTGCAAATGCATATGAGTTTGCCAATATTTCCGAAGTGCCCCGTCTCGCTATCACAATGGGAATCGGCGAAATACTGAAAGCAAAAAAGATCATCCTGATGGCATGGGGACCTTCAAAAGCTCCAGTGATAAAGGAATCAGTCGAAGAAGATCATACAGACCATGTCCCAGCTTCGTTATTGCAAAGCCATGATGATGTAACTTTTTTTGTCGATGAAGCGGCCGCCTCTGAGCTTACAAGATTCAAATCACCATGGCTAACCGGCGATTGCGATTGGACACCAAAGATGATCAAGAAAGCAGTGGTGAACATGGCCCTGAAATTGAAGAAACCAGTTTTAAGTTTAACCAATACTGATTACAACGAATATGGTTTAAGTGATCTGCTCGTTGAAGAAGGTGATGCATATGAAATAAATCTAAAGGTTTATTATATGCTGCGTGATTCGATCACGGGTTGGCCCGGCGGCAAACCAGGTGTGAATTTGCCCACACACCCTGAGCGCAGTGAACCTTATCCAAAACGCATTGTTATCTTCTCTCCTCACCCTGATGATGATATCATAAGTATGGGTGGCACATTTCAACGATTGCATGACCAGGGCCATGATGTGCATGTGGCCTATCAAACTTCCGGCAACATTGCCGTAACTGATGAATTCGTTACAAGGTTCCTGGATTTCGCAGTTGGTTTTGAAGAGATCGCAGGTATTGATACAAAGAAATCAGGAAAGATTTTAGAAGATGCAAGAAGATTTATTGCACGGAAAAAAGCCAATCAGACTGATACACCAGCCATTCGTGCAATCAAAGGTTTGATAAGAAGATGCGAAGCAAAAGCAACCTGTCGTTATGTTGGCATTAAAGATGAGAACATACATTTTCAAAATCTTCCTTTTTACGAAACAGGTTCCATTGAGAAAAAACCGATGAGTGAAAAGGATGTAAAGATCACAATTGAATTATTACGGGAACTAAAACCACAGCAAGTATATTGCGCCGGTGATTTTGCTGACCCGCATGGTACACATATTGTTTGTTTCAATGTGGTTTTGGAAGCACTCAAAAGAATAAAAGATGCCGGCGATCCATGGATCAATGATTGCTGGCTTTGGTTATACAAAGGTGCATGGCAGGAATGGAATATTGAAGAAATTGAAATGGCAATTCCAATGAGTCCCGACCAGGTAATGAAAAAACGCTTTGGCATCTTCATACATCAGTCACAAAAAGATATGGTGCCCTTCCAGGGAAGTGATTCAAGAGAATTCTGGCAACGTGCCGAGGCAAGAAATGAAGGCACTGCGAATCTCTATGCTGATCTAGGTCTTACTCATTACGCCGCTATGGAAGCATTTGTAAGGTGGCATTATTGAGATTGGAGATTTAAGATTTCGGATTTTATGCTCCAGGCTGAAGTAATTCAATTAAGCTTTTGTTGCGTCGCACTCTTATACGTCCTGTAATTCTATTCAGCTTTCTTGCACACCATTTTTTGAGTTGATGGCAATTTGTTTGACATCTTTAAATGACAATAATCCTTATGCTTATTTAACTTCCTCCCAAATTGTAACAAAACAGAACATAGCTGTAACAAAATCGTACAGATTTAATTATAATGAATAGATTAGTTAATTGATTGTCAATTGCTGAAGAAGCCGGTATCTAAGTTGTGCTTTTATAACTTTGAAACAACTGCAAAATATGTTTAAACCCTATTTCAAAACCGCATTCAGAAATCTTGGACGAAACAAAGTTTATTCCTTCATCAATATTGCTGGTTTAAGCATTGGGCTTGCTTGTGCCATGTTTATTATGCTGTATGTAAAAGATGAAGTAAGCTTCGACCGGTTCCACAAAAATGTAAACAACATTTACCGTATTGCCAGGATAGCAAACGGCGTTAATAAAAATGGCAACACAGGCATTTTACAAGGACCAAGGTTTACGCAAAACGTTCCCGGAATAAAATCTTTTGTTCGTGTACAGGGCAGTACTGAAGATATAAAAAAAGGAACCGAAGTACAGGAGCAGGGTGGGGTTTTGCATGTTGATTCAAATTTCTTTTCTGTATTGACATTCCCTTTATTATCCGGAAGCCCCGCAACCTGCTTAACAGAACCACATTCCATTGTATTAAGTGAAGATGCTGCAAAAAAATATTTTGCAACAACGGATGCAGTAGGCAAAGTAATGATGGTAAAAGAGGATACCGCTTTTGTTCCTTACAAAGTAACCGCTGTTGCAAAAAGGTGCCCGCAAAATTCTTCCGTACAATTTGAGATCTTGCTGCCTTTCAAAGTATCTGAAGCTGATGCAAAGGACACCCATAACTGGTTTAATTCTTTCCTGACCACATTTGTAGTGTTGGATGATAAAGCAAACCTGCAAACAGTGGAAAAGCAAATGCAAAGCTTTTATGTTGCAGATGCGAAACAGACTTTTTATGAAATGCTGAAAAATGATGGAGGAAATCCTGATGATATTCCTATGGGCAGCTATTTTTTGCAACCGTATTCTGATATGCACCTAGACACGGAAATGCCTGCAAGCGGTGGTTTAACGAATGCAAGCAACCCGATGTATTCCTATCTGCTTTCCGGTATTGCATTATTTGTGTTATTGATTGCCTGCATCAATTTTGTGAACCTCACTATTGCACGATCTGTTAAGCGTGCCAAAGAGATCGGCATCCGCAAAGTGATGGGCAGTGATAGAAAACAATTGATATTTCAGTTTCTCAGCGAATCGTTTTTACTCTGCACGGTTGCTTTTATATTGGCTATTGCATTGGTACAATTGTTATTGCCGTTGTTTAATGAGCTTGCCAATAAAACATTGGCCATTTCTTATTTGTCCGATGCAAAATTAATTACAAGTTATTTTGCTTTGTATGTTATCACAGGTTTGCTTGCAGGCTTTTATCCTGCATTGGTTTTATCGGGTTACAATCCTGTAAAAACATTGTATAGCCGCTTTCAGATCGCCGGCAAAAATTACCTGCAAAAATCATTGGTAGTATTGCAGTTTACGCTGGCATCATTTCTAATCATTGCTACCTATACAATCTATGCACAGTTTAATTTTTTAACCAACACAGATCTGGGATATGACGACAATAATCTTGTTATCGTAAATAAAAACGGGCTAACAGCTGCCGATGTAAATGTTTTTAAAAATGAATTGCTCAAGAACCCAAACATTGCTGGCGTTAGTGTAAAGAATGCCGGCCAACGGGGCACTGGTACAAAAAATGGGGTTGGTTCTACCATATACTTTGCTGATGAAACGGTTGATGAAAATTATTTGCCTTTATTAAAAATCCCATTAGTAGCAGGAAGAAATTTTTCAACAACATTTCCCGGTGATGCTGCACAATCTATTATTGTGAATGAAAGTTTTGTAAAAGCGGCACACTGGAAAAACCCAGTTGGTGAAACCATAAGCATTTTGGGAAGCAGTAATCAAACGTATCACGTCATTGGTGTGGTAAAAGATTATCACTTCGCATCATTAACCAAAAAAATAACACCGCAGTTATTTAACATGCATGGTTCGTATGGAACTTATTATATCAAGATAAAGCCCAACACAGCGGCTTCAAGTTTAAAATGGATACAAAAAACATATCAGCAATTTTACCCGATGAGCTCATACGCTTATGTGTTCAAAAACGATGAAAACAGGAAACAATATGCTGATGTTGAAAAATGGAAACAAATTATTTTATTCGGTGCCATACTAACTATATTCATTTCCTGTATAGGTTTATTTGGATTATCGGTTTTATCTGCGGAAAAAAGAACGAAAGAAATTGGCATACGCAAAGTGCTTGGTGCATCGGTGCAACAAATCGTCACGACACTTTCAACAGATTTTATAAAGCTGGTTGCAATTGCTTTGATAATCGCAACACCATTAGTTTATATAGCCGCAAGTAAATGGTTACAGAACTATCCATATCGCATTACAATTAGCTGGTGGCTGTTTGCGTCAGCAGGAATATTAGTGATGCTGATTGCATTGTTTACAGTAAGCTTTCAATCAATAAAAGCAGCGGTTACAAACCCGGTGAAAAGTTTGAGAACAGAGTAATTAAAAAAAACTACCCCCAACAAAAGTATTGGTGCAAGCTGGGCTGACACGGCGCTATTATCCCGCCTGCAGCAGTACCGCCCCGATGAAATAAAGAATTACCTATAAATCTCCACTTCAGTTTTCCCATCACTGTTCTTTAGCCCCCTATACATGCCCTTAGAATTAAAAATAAGTGAAGCATTTCCTTTTGCATCCACACCGATCATTCCTCCTTCCCCATCGATCTTTACTAATTTTTTCATCACCACTTTATTCATTGCTTTCTCGAGTGAAAACCCTTTATACTCCATTAAACAACTTACATCATAAGCAGCCACTGCTTTTATAAATGGTTCGCCATGCCCCGTACAACTGATGGCACAGGTTTTATTGTTTGCATACGTGCCGATACCAATGATAGGGCTATCGCCAACACGTCCAAATTGTTTATTCGTCATGCCTCCTGTACTTGTTGCAGCAGCAAGATTTCCATTTACATCACAGGCAACTGCTCCTACTGTTCCAAATTTCTTATCGTCCATATCAACACTATGATCCAAGGCTGTCTCGCTATTCTTTTTTGTTTTAAGTAGTTGCTTATGTCGGAATTCAGAATAAAAATATTCATCCGGTTCAAATGCAGTTCCATTTTGTTTTGCAAATTCCTCAGCACCTTTTCCAATCAAAAAAACATGTTCGCTTTTTTTCATAACTGTGTAAGCAAGCTCAATCGGGTTCTTGACATTACAGATTGCTGCAACTGCTCCGGCAGATAAGTCCTTTCCATCCATTATTGACGCATCCATTTCATGTGTACCGGTATTTGTAAAAACAGATCCTTTTCCTGCATTGAATAAAATATTATTCTCTAATTCCGTCACAGCCGCTTTAACAGCATCCAATGCATCACCTTTTTTTTCCAATATCCTGTACCCGGCATCTATAGCTTCATTTAATGCTTTGAGGTAAGCAGCTTCCTTTTCCGGGGTCATGCTTTTTTTTGAGATCGTTCCTGCCCCGCCGTGAATTGCGATTGTGAATTTTGACATGGTTGCGAATTTAACTATTTTACCGCCTTTATGGCCACCTGGAAAGATATCACCAAAACAAAACTCACACAAGGCGACTGGTCGTTGATCATTGCCAACCTTATTCCGGTTATCGGTGTTTTGTTTTTAAACTGGAGTGCAAAAGAAGTCTTTCTTGTTTACTGTCTTGAAACAATTATCATCGGTTGCTTTACATTACTAAAGATGCTGATCACCGGGCTGGTAAAAAAGAAAGATGACTGGCATAACCAGGGTTCTGTTTCAAAGCAACCTTTTTGGTTCTTCATGCTTTTCTTCCTGGTTCATTATGGATTATTTGTTTCTGTTCAAATGGGAATATTCTTCGCAGTTTCTGGTATCGGTGATCAATTTGAAATAACTTTTTTTAATTTCTTTTCCAAATGGCCCTCAATATTGACCAACGATGCATATATAATGCTGGGAGTTTTTATCGTGAGCTATGCTTTTCGCCTTGTAACAGATTTTATTTTAAGTGGCGACTATAAAACTTCATCAATAGGGTACCTGATGTTTCAGCCTTATGGAAGAATTTTTATACAACAAGTAACAGTAATTCTTGGCAGTATGTTTCTTTCCTTCGGTGCTGGTAAAATATTCATCCTGGTATTTGCATTAATAAAAATTTTCTTCGAAGTTTTTATGGACTTTGATTCTTTATTCAGGAAGGCTGCCAAAGGTGAATTGAAAGGATCAGGAGAGGAGTAATTCACATTCTCTTAAAAGTTTTTCCCTGTCAACTGTAGCTGTTCCCACCTCCTCACAAACCAAACCACCGGCAATATTGGCGATCTCTGCCATCAGGTGTGCATTTTTAGTTGCAGCATACACCATTGCAGCAACAGCTATTACAGTATCTCCGGCACCCGATACATCAGATACATTTCGCAAATGACTTGGAATGATCGCTGCATTTTGTAATTGCTGGTAAAAAATTCCTTTTTCTGATAAAGTGATCAATGAAACTTTATGCTGCAATTGTTTTTGAAGTTGCTCATGAATATTTCTAAGCTGATAAATATCGGTGGTTTCAAACATCAGGTTCAAGCCTTCCTGGACCTCTTTCATGTTTGGCTTGAAAATATCAACATTTGTATACTTGAAAAAATTCTTTCTTTTTGGATCAACGGCAGTGATCACACCCGAAGCTCTGCACAAAGCAATTGCTTCTTCGATTACTTTTTCTGTCAACACTCCTTTATTATAATCTTCGAATATCAAAATATTAGGATCCTCATGTTCAATAAAATTAGAGATCTGTTTTAGCAACGCTGTCTCCTCTTCCTTGTTGAGATCATCTGTAATCTCGGCATCAAATCTCAGCATTTGCTGATTACGGCTGATAATCCTTGTTTTATTTGTTGTTTTTCGTTTACCACTTTTTATCAAGCCAGTTGTATCGATCAGCTTTTCCTTCAGTAATTGCTCTAATTGGGAAGCTTCATCATCATCACCAGCAACACCAAGCATAAAAACTTTTGCCCCAAGACTACTGCAGTTAATGGCAACATTACCGGCTCCCCCAATACGCTGTTCTTTATGATGCAATGAAACGATCGGCACAGGAGCCTCCGGCGAGATCCTGTCCACCTTTCCCCATATATAGGTATCGAGCATCACATCGCCGATCACTCCAATCTTCAATGAATTAAAATCATTAAATAATTCTTCGCACTCTGTCATTTCCTTTAGTTATTTATTAAATATCCTGCTTTATTTTCTACCAGCATAAAATTACGGGTTAAACCAACATTATTTTCCTGTCAGAGCCAGCAAATAATTATTTATACATTTGTTTACAAAGCATAAAGATATTATGGCTACTGTATCAATTTCAGAAAAGATCTGTTCGCTAATAGGCATCATTGAAAAAACAAACCAATGGAAAAAAGAAGGAAAGAAAATTGTTTTTACCAATGGCGTTTTTGACCTCCTGCACAAAGGACATATTTTTTCACTTACACAAGCTGCTAAAGAAGGAGATGTTTTAGTTATTGGATTAAACGCTGATAGCTCTGTAAAAAAATTGAAGGGAGATAGCCGACCGATCAATGACCAGGATTCTCGGGCATTATTACTTGCCGCTCTATACATGGTTGATGCAGTTGTGATCTTTGAAGAAGACACACCACTCAAACTCATTACATCCATTTTACCCGGTGTTTTAGTAAAAGGCGGCGATTATACAATTGATGAAATTGCCGGCGCAAAAGAAGTAATTGCCAATGGCGGCAAAGTAGTCATCAACCCGATCCTGGATGGCTTTTCAACAACTTCAATCATCAAGGCAATTTCTCAATAAGCTCTTCTCCTTCGTTTCTTTTTTTCCTGGTCGCTACTGCTATATAATAAAGAGGGATCCCTGCCAAAGCAATAATTAATCCTGGCCAGGTAAACTGAGGTTTATAAAATATTAATAGAGCACAAAACGCAATACCCATTATAATATAAAGTGCCGGCAATACAGGATATCCAAATGATTTGTATGGTCTCTCTGCATCTGGTCGCTTTTTTCTAAGAATAAAAATCCCAAGGATAGTCATCACATAAAAGATCACTACTACAAAAGATATCATATCCAATAATTGGCCATACTTTCCACTTACACTCCATGCACAGGCAATTAAACATTGGAACCATAAAGCCCATTGTGGCACAGCAAATTTGTTAAGAGTACTTGCAGGCTTAAAAAATAATCCATCTTTTGCCATAGTATAATAAACCCTTGCTCCCGCCAGTATCAATCCATTATTGCATCCAAATGTTGAGACCATGATCAATAATGCGATCACGACAGTTCCAAGGTTGCCAAAGATGACTTGTGAGGCCGCTACTGCGACCCTGTCTTTCTCAGCAGATGCAATTTCATTTAATGGTAATACGGCCGTATACATCACATTCGTAGTTACATAAATAATTGTAACGATCAATGTGCCGAAGAAAAGTGCCAGGCCAATGTTTCGTTTTGGGTTTTTTATTTCTCCTGCAATAAAGGTGACGTTATTCCATGCATCACTACTGAAGATGGAGCCAACCATAGCCGCAGCAATAGCGCCAAGAATGGCAGTTCCGATCAGCGGAGTAAAACTTGCCTGCCCCTCAGCACTTACGGAAAGATTTCTTATTTGCCATGCATCTGTCCAGTTAGCATCCCATACATCTCCCTTCATCATTATCAAACCAAAAATTATAAGCCCGAATAAGCTTAGCAGTTTGGTTACAGTAAATGTTGTTTGAATCAGTTTTCCACCTTTTACTCCCCGGGTATTTATGAAAGTGAGAAAGACGATCAATCCAATTGACACCAACTGTGCAGGGGAAATTTTAAGACCACCGATCGTAAATGCAACAAGGTCTTCACTTACCTGGGGAACCATGTATGCAAGAAATTTTGAAAAGGCAACACCCACCGCTGCAATGGTAGCTGTTTGTATTACAGCAAAAAAACTCCAGCCATATAGAAACCCGGCTAATGGGTTATACGCTTCTTTTAAATAAACATATTGACCTCCTGCTTTGGGATACATGCCACTCAACTCACCATAGCTTACCGCAGCTGAAATGGTCATAAACCCTGTTATCAGCCATACTACTATCAACCAGCCTGCCGAACCAACATTGCGGGTAATATCGGCACTTACAATAAAAATACCTGAACCTATCATAGATCCTGCAACGATCATCGTTGCATCTAATAGACCGAATGATTTTTTGAAGGCGGGTTGTTGCTCTGTCATAGCGTTGGTTTGGTTTTCAAGATAAGTATTTCAGCTTATAGAAAGAAAAACTCCTTTCAATTATGAAAGGAGCGTAAGAATTAGCTGATAACTTAACCGGGCTTATTTCTTTTTAGTATAAAATGCGTTCAGCCCTTTCAGTAACTCTGATGTCACATTGTAGGCTGTATCAGTATAATAAAACAAGCCGGGCTCTCTCGCAATGATGTAAGAGTACTTCTTGTCTTTATTGAATTCTTTACAATAGTTTTTTATTTTAGTTACTATCTCCTGCTGCCTGCTCATAAAGTAGGTCTGGTATTTCTGATTAAGTTCAGCAGTCCTGTTCTTGATCTCCGCATCCATTTGAGCTAATTCATTACCAAGTGAATCTTTTTGCCGGGGAGATAAATTACCACTCTGTGCCTGTAATTTCTGATAATAAGATTGAAAACCATTTCTCATCTGGCTGATAGTATCATTGATCCCAGCTTCCCTTTTCACAACCTCAGCCTGCACTTGTTTCCATAAAAAGAAATTTGCTTCAATGGAATCCATGTCAAAATAAGCTACGGGTGTTTGTTGCTTTTTAACAGCAGTATCGTGATTTGTTCGGATGGGTATTACAGAAGATGTATTATTCTTCTTATTAAAAAAGAGAAAGAATAAGATCGCTACACCGATTAATAAGACAATATTGAGAGCAAGTAAACCTTTATTCATGCAAGTTTTTTGGCAAGTTAATCAAAGCCTTCAGCGCAAATATACTCATTCGGGTCACTTTAGGAAACAGTTAACAGGATATGTGTTCAAAATTCTGAGTTAAAAATTCAGCGTTAAAAGCCTGCCAGTTTTAATAAAAAAAGGAGTAAGATCACTCCTACTCCTCGATTATTTCATTGAACTGAGTTATTTATTCCTCTTCATCAAACGTCATCGCTTCTCTTGTAGTTTGCAGCAATTCATATTCTTCTTTGCTACCAACGATCATGTTCTCAAATTCACGTAAACCTGTACCAGCAGGGATCGGGTGACCAGTGATAACATTCTCTTTCAATCCGAGCATATCATCGGTTTTACCATGAATAGCCGCTGAAGAAAGAACTTTAGTTGTTTCCTGGAAGGATGCCGCAGATATCCAGCTTTGCACGCCAAGAGATGCTTTAGTGATACCAAGCAATGTTGGAGCCGATGTAGCAGGACTTGCATCACGGAATTCAACAAGCTTTTTATCATTTCTGCGAAGAATTGAATTTTCTTCTCTTACTTCTCTTAAACTTACGATCTG